>Ga0209853_1000143_pt1 | contig 19074 bp, 17 predicted proteins | sample GWRWS1_30_40_FD_187224 | JGI IMG/M metagenome (GOLD analysis project Ga0209853, IMG submission 187224) | Riverbed sediment microbial communities from areas with vegetation nearby in Columbia River, Washington, USA - GW-RW S1_30_40 (SPAdes)... | ecosystem: Environmental > Aquatic > Freshwater >...
TACATGAAGGAGGTCCTGGCCGCGCTCACGGCGGAGCTCCGGCGCTCGCCCCACGTGAACCACCGGTCGGGTGTGTCGGTGCGGTACTCGATCGGGAACCTGGAGACGCTGTCGGCCGCGGCCATCCGTCGCGCCGTCCGGACCAGGGAGCCGGAGTCCGTGCCCCGCGTGTGCGACCTCCCGGCCGTGCTGGAGGCTTCCCTGGGCCGGGTGGAGTTCGACACCATCGAGGAGGGGCGAGAGGAGGAGATCCTCCTTCGCGCCCTTCGAACCGCCGAGCTGGAGGTGTTCCGCCGCAGGCTCTCCGGGTTCGACTTCGGGCCGGTGCTGTCGAAGTTCGCCGGCGGGTTCGTGGCCGAGACCTCGGACCTCATGCCGGCCTCCGAGGTGCTCGCGCAGTTCGGCGAGCTGCCGGGGCTGGCCAAATTGCTGAAGCGGCTCGGCGTCGAGGAGGAGAGCCCCGGCGTCGCGGCCTCCGCCGTGGAGTTCGCCCTGGAGGGGCTTCATCTCTCCCGCCGCCTGAACAAGGAGCAGTCCGGGCGGGTGGGGGCGTACCGGTACGAGGGACACCCGACCCCGTAGGATTCCCGGACCGTGCCGCTCGTCCACGAGCTCGTCGGGTACGTCGTCGTCGCCCTGTTCGCCGTGGGTTGGGTGTGGGGCCTCGGCGCGTGGCTGTCGAAACGGGGTCCCGGCGACCGGTTCTGGCGGTGGCTCACCGTCGTGCAGGTCGTGTCCGTCGCGCAGGTCCTGATCGGGGTGGCGCTGTTCGCGGTGGGGCGGCGCCAAGGGTGGCTGCACTACGCCTACGGGATCTTCCCCCTGTTCGCCCTTGCCGTCGCCCACGGGATGGCCCGGCAGGAGCAGTACCGGCCCAGGCCGTGGGTGCCCTTCGCGTGGGCCTCGTTCTTCTCGTTCGGGCTCACGCTGCGCGCGCTGATGACCGGTTTCGGCATCGGGTAGGCGGGCCCGCCCGACGCGCGACGCGCCCGCCCGACGCTAGCGCCGACCCGGCGTACCCTGGTGGGGTGCGCTCGCGGTACTCCCAGTGGGACGGCAGCCAGGACCCCTTCGGCCCCGACGTCCCCGCCGCCGAGCTCTTGGAGGAGATGTCGGAGGACCTCCTGTCCGGGGCGGGGGCCCAGGGCGCGATGTCCAGGCTCCTCCGGCGAGGGATGCAGGGCCGGTTCACCGGGCTCGACGCGCTGCGAGCGCGCCTCCGCGAGGCCCGGGCTCGCGAGCAGGCGGCGCTGGACCTCCAGGGACCACTCGAGGAGATCAGGGAGCGGCTGGAGGACATCGTCGAACGGGAGCGTTCGACCCTCTCGTTCCGGGCCGAGGAGGACGCGAGGATGCGCGAGGCGTTCCTGGACGCGCTCTCACCGGACGTCCCCGGGCGGATCCGCGAGCTCTCGGACTACCGGTTCGTGGACCTCCAGGCCCAGCGGGAATTCGACGAGCTGATGGAGCACCTCAAGGAGCAAGTGCTGGGGGCGCACTTCCGGAACATGGCCGAGGGGCTCCGCAACCTCTCCCCGGAGCAGCTCCAGCGGTTCAAGGACATGCTCGCCGAGCTGAACGAGATGATCGAGCGCCGGGACCGGGGCGAGGACCACGACTTCGACGGCTTCATGCAGCGGTACGGGGACTTCTTCCCGGACAACCCCCGGACCCTGGAAGAGCTGCTCGAGAACATGGCCCGGCGGATGGCGGCGCTGTCCCGCCTGATGGCCTCGCTCTCGGCCGAGCAGCGGGCCGAGCTCCAGGCCCTGGCCGAGCAGGTGATGCAGGACATGGACCTTGCCTTCGAGGTCGACCGGCTCGGCGCCAACCTCTCCTCCATGTTCCCGGACATGCCGTGGGGCGAGCCGACCCTGGCGGGCGGCGAGGACGCGATGCCGCTCTCGGCGACGGTCGACGCGATGGAGCGGCTCCACGACTACGAGGACCTGGACCGGGCGATGCGGGGCGACTACGCCGGCGCGTCGCTGGAGGACGTCGATGAGGACGCGGTCCGCCGAACGCTCGGCGAGGATGCCGCGCGGGACCTCCGGCGGCTGAAGCAGATCGAGCGGGCCCTGGAGCAGGCCGGGCTGGTGAGTCGGCGCGACGGCCGCCTCGAGGTCACGCCGAAGGGCGCCCGCAAGCTCGGCGAGCGGGTCCTGATCAAGGTGTTCGAGCGGCTCAGGCGGGATCGCGAGGGGACCCACGAGGCCCGGGAGGTCGGGGGCCTGGCCGAGCCCACCGGGTCCACCCGGCCGTGGCGGTTCGGCGACACCGGCCAGATCGCGGTGCAGCGCACCGTGTTCAACGCGGTGCTGCGGAACGGGCCCGGGGCCGGCGTCCGGCTCGTGCCGGACGACTTCGAGCTGGTGGAGGCGGAGCAGCGCACCGAGGCCGCCACCGCGCTCCTGCTGGACCTGTCGTTCTCCATGCCCCTTCGAGGGCACTTCGTCCACGCGAAGCGGATGGCCCTGGCGCTCCACGCGCTGATCGAGGGGCGGTACCCGCACGACCGGCTGTACATGATCGGGTTCTCCGACTACGCGCGGCAGATGCAGCCCCAGGATCTCACGGCCGCCGGCTGGGAGCGCGTGTACGGGACGAACATGCAGCACGCGTTCAACCTGGCGGGCAGGCTGCTGTCGAAGCACCCCCGTGCGACGCGCCAGGTCATCGTGGTCACCGACGGCGAGCCCACCGCGCACCTCGAGGGCGAAGAGGTGTTCTTCTCGTGGCCACCGGTGCCGAGGACGATCCAGCTCACGCTGGCCGAGGCCCTGAAGCTCTCGAAGACCGGTGTGACGCTTAACGTCTTCATGCTGGAGGACTCGCCCGGCCTCATCCGTTTCATGGAGCGCCTGGCCAGGCTCACGGCGGGACGGGTGTTCCTCATGGACGACCGGGAGCTCGGCGCGTTCATCGTCCGCGACTACGTTTCTCGCCGCGCCCAGTAGAGCCCGATCCGGCCTGCGCTGCACGACGTTCCGAAGGTCAGCGCGCGGTGTCCCACCAGAGGGTCACCACGGCCTGGTCGGTGGGGCCGGCCGACCACAGGCCGTCGTGCTCGACCAGCCGGTCGCCCAGGGCCGACGCGATCTCCTGGTCGCGGTCCGGCGGCAGGCACAGGCGGCGCCGGACCAGCGAGACGGCGTCCTCCCTGGCCGGGAACCCGCCCGTCCTGGGAGGGCGGGTGACTTCCTCCGTGTGGACGTCGAACCCCAGCTCGCGAAGGGCCTCCTCGGCGTCATCAACGGTGGGTCGGGTGGGGCGTTCCAGCCCGTGGAACCGAAGCCACAGATCGCTCATCCAGGCGAGGGGGTGGGTGGCGGTGATCTCGAGTACGACGCGGTCGCGGGCATGACCGTCCAGGGCTCTGGCGAAGGGCGCGAGGTCCTGCACGTTGTACAGGACGTGGCCGCACACGACCACGTCGGCCGGCCCAACATCGCCCGCGACGTCGGGCCACCTGCCCAGGACGGCGGCAGCCTCCACGGACGCATCCGTGGCCGCCTGGCGGAACGCCTCCAGCATGTCCTCCGAGGCGTCCACGCCGGTGATCCGGGAGGCCCGCCTGGCGAGAGGCAGCGACGCGGCCCCGGCGCCCACTCCGACGTCCAGGACGGTTCCTCCCCGGGGCAGGGATTCCGCGGCGCGGAGCACCGACGGCGTCGGTTCGGTGATCAAGGCGGCCTCCGCTCGCCGGCGGAACAGCTCGGTGGGGTAGATCCACGGGGACTCCGGGGCCCGGGCCAGGATCTCCTCGGGGATGCCCCACCCGCCCAACGCCCCGCCCCATCGCTCCACGGCATTCACGCGGCGACCTCCTAGCGCCGGCCGCCTCAGCCGGCGCCGGATCGGTCGAGCTCGGACAGGACCTCGTCGGTGTGCTCGCCGAGCCGGGGGGGCGGACGGCGAACCGTGGGAAGGTGGCCGAACAAGCGGATGGGGTTCGCCACCAGGCGAAGAGTCCCCCGCACCGGGTCCTCGACCTCCTGGATCACGGTGGAGCCCTCCGGCGATGCGAACACCTCGTCCAGCCTTCGGACCGGAGCACACGGTACGCCCGCGTCCTCCAGCGCCTCGAGCCACCACGCGGCGGGCTTCCTCCGGAAGATCTCCTCCAGCACCGGGATGAGGTCGGCGCGGTTGCGCACCCGGGCCTCGTTCGTGGCGAACGCGGGATCGTCTGCCAGCTCCGCTCGCCCGGCCACCTCGCACGTCAGGCGGAACAGCCTGTCGTTCCCGGCCGCCAGGATGAACGGACGATCCGCCGTCTCGAAGAGCTGGTACGGGACGATGTTGGGGTGCTGGTTCCCCATGGGGCCGGGGACGACGGCGCCCAGGAGGTAATTTGCGGCCTGATTCACGAGCGCGGCGACGCTCGCCTCGAACAGCGACACCGTGATCTTCCGCCCCCTGCCGGTGCGGGCCCGGCCGAGCAGCGCGGCCTGGATGCCGTTCGCCGCGTACAGCCCGGCGATCACGTCGAGGAGCGCCACCCCGACCTTCGTGGGCTCGCCGCCGGGGTGGCCGGTGAAGCTCATCAGGCCCGAGAGGGCCTGGACGATGATGTCGTAGCCGGGGCGCGAGGCCCGCTCGCCCTCCTCCGAGAAGGCCACCAGCGAGCAGTACACGAGTCCAGGGTTCTCCGCGGCCAGGGTCTCGTCGTCGAGGCCGAAGCTCGCCATGAGGCCGGGACGGAAGTTCTCCACGACCACGTCCGCCCTTCGCGACAGGGCCCGTGCAGCCTTGGCTCCATAGAGCGAGTGAAGGTCGAGGGCCACCGAGCGCTTGTTCCGGTTCAGCGAAAGGAAGTAGGCGGCGTCCTCGCCCACGAACGGCGGCCCCCAGCCCCGGGTGTCGTCACCGGTCCCCGGCCGCTCGACCTTGATCACGTCGGCGCCCAGGTCGGCCAGGATCATGGTGGCGAGCGGCCCGGCCAGGACCCTCGAGAAGTCGACCACCCGCACCCCGGCAAGGGGCCCGTCCTCCGCCGCCTCGCCGGCGGCCTGGTCGCGGCGGCCCGACACGGGATCTCCAGGAACGGGACGAAGAGAGGAGCCACCGGAACCCGAGGGTTCCAGCGGCTCCGCCCGCTTTATACCCCACCGTTCCGGCTCGGTCAAATCGGGGCCGCCACCCGGTGCCGCGGGGCGGCACCGGGTGGCGGCCGGCCCCGGAAGTTGCCACGATGAGCCCATATGAACCAAGAGAGCCTGGACCGGGCCAACGCCTTCCTTGCCGCCGTGGTGGCCAGGGTGCAGCCGGGCGACGTGCTGGACGCGACCCCGGCCGACATCGCGAAGGACATGGGCATGCCGGAGCCGCTGGCGGCCGCTCGGGCCGTTCGGGCCCTTCTGGCCCGACGGCGCCTGGAGGTGACGGACGGGAAGTACCGGCTCCTCGACGCCAGGCCGATCGAAGCGGGGGAACGGGAGCAGGTGCCGCGACCTCGCCGGCCCCGCCAGCCCAAGGAGCCCAGAGCCGAACCGCCGGGGCCGTCGTCTCGGCCGACCTACTCGGAGGTGGGCCGAGAGGCCATCGAGCGGCTGGTCGAGCTGGGCAGGGAGGTCGCATCCCTCCGGGCCAGCCTCCGGACGGCCCGAGAGGAGGCTCGAGAGGCCCGGGAAGCTAAGGATGAGGCCGAGCGGCGGGCCCATGCGCTCTCCAGCCGGGTCCGGGATCTCGAGGCCCGAGCCGAGATGGCCGAGGCCAACCTCAGGACCCTCCTCGCCGCGGCTAAGGGGTCCGGCCGCGAGGTTCCCGTGGGCGACACCGAGATGGAGGCGATCCTGGGGGTGCTGAAGGGCGACGAAGAGCCGCCCCCCGGCTAGGAACCCCCAGCGCTCTTCGCCACGCCCCTGACCGCGACCGTCGCGAGGTGACACGCGGCGAAGTGCCCCGGTCGGAGCTCCACCAACCCGAGGTCCTCGCCCCTGCACTTCGGCTCGACGCCCGCTGCCGCCGCTTTGCCGGAGGCCACCGCGGGACATCGGGGATGGAACCGGCAGCCCGGCGGGATGTTCGTGGGGTCTGGCGGCTCGCCGGTCAGGACGGGCCGTTCCAGACCTCCCACCTCGGGCACCACGTTCAGGAGGGCCTTGGTGTAGGGATGGAGCGCTCTCGTCAGCACGTACTCCGCCGGCCCGATCTCAACGATCCGGCCCAGGTACATGACCGCCAATCGGTCCGCGATCGTCCAGGCCAGGCCGAGGTCGTGCGTAACGACGAGGATGGCCAGGCCGAGGTCGTCCCGGAGCTGAAGGAGCAAGCGGAGGATCTCCCCGCGGACTGAGGCGTCGAGGTTGGAGACGGGCTCGTCTGCCACGAGGATCCGAGGGTCCAGCACGAGCGCCCCGGCGATCACCACACGCTGTTTCTGCCCTCCGGAGAGCTCGTGCGGGTAGTTGAGGAAGAAACGCTCCGCCGGTCGCATGCCCGCCCGGGCCAGAGCCTTGGCCACGAGCTGCTCTTCGGTCTCACCGTTCGGACCCCGGTGGATCCTGTGGATGCGCAGGCCTTCTGCCACCGATTCGTAGATGGTCTGGCGAGGGTTCAACGCCCCGGTGGGATCTTGGAACACCATCTGGACCCTCCGGCGGTAGGCGTGGAGGTCCCTCGTTATCGGCTTGCCCTCGAAGAGGATCTGGCCTTCGTTCGGCGGTTCGAGGCCCATGATGGCCCGGGCCGCGGTGGTCTTGCCGCACCCCGACTCACCGGCCAGGGCCAGAACCTCACCCTCCCGGAGCTGGAGGCTGACACCGTCTACCGCTCTGGACAGCGTGGCCTTCCGGCCAACGAGACCCGCCCCCAGGCCGACCCTGCCGGCGAACGTGACCTTGAGGTCGCGCACGTCGAGCAGTGGGGGAGCGGACTCGGAAAGCGCAGCCTGGCCAGCGGCCTGGGGGTGTTCGCTCATTCAGCCGCCTCCGCCTGCGTCTGCCCCATCCAGCTCGCCCTTTGCCGACTCCACCAGGAGACATGCCGCGCGCCATCCCGGGCTCACGTCAAAGAGCCGCGGGTCGACGTGAGAGCAGGCCTCGAAGGCCACCGGGCATCTGGGGTGGAAGGTGCACCCGCTCGGGAGTTCCTGCGGATAGGGCGGGTCGCCGGGTAGCCCCGAGGGAGCCATCCGGAACCTGCTCTCGCCGATTTCCGGGAAGGCTGCAGCCAGAGCCTTCGTGTAGGGATGTGCAGATTCGTAGAACACCGACCGGGCGGGCCCATCCTCGACGATCCTGCCCGCATACATGATGGCCAGCCGGTCGCACACTTCGATGAGCACCGAGAGGTCGTGGGTGATAAACAGCATGGCCAGCCCGAGGTCCCGCTGGAGGTCTTTCAACAGCTTCAGGACCTGGGCCTGAACCATCACGTCGAGGGCCGTGGTGGGCTCGTCGGCGATGACCAGGCTGGGGTTGCAGGCAAGGGCCATGGCGATCATCACGCGTTGCGTCTGTCCTCCGGACAGCTCGTGGGGGTGGTCGTCAATTCGCCGTGGAGGAAGCCCCACCTGCTCTAGCAGCGCGCCGACCCGGACACGGGCTTCCTTCTCGCCCGCCTGCTGGTGGATGACGATGGCCTCCGCGATCTGGCTCCCTACTCGCTGGACGGGGTTCAGCGAGTGCATCGCACCCTGGAACACGATAGAGGTCTCGGTCCACCGAACGGCGCGCAGGCGCCCCGGCCTCATGCCCAAGACGTCTTCGCCGTTCAGCTTGATCGAGCCGGTGACTTCTGTACCAGCGGGAAGCAGCCGCAGCAGGGCGCCGGCGATGGTCGACTTGCCGCAGCCGGACTCGCCGGCCAGGCCGAGCACTTCGCCCTTCGCGATGTCCAGATCCGCCCCACGCACGGCCGGGACGGGCCCAGCCCGGGTGTGGTAATTCACGTGGAGGTCCCGGACGGACAAGAGGCTCATCGCGCTCTGAGCTTGGGGTTGAGGATGTCGTCCAGGGCGTACCCGATCATCGTGAAAGAGAGGACGAGCAGGACGATGGCCAGACCCGGCGGCACGACCCACCACCAGTTCCCCGCGAACGGGGCGCCGGCCCCGAATGCGTTCTCGAGGATCGTCCCCCACGACGTGTGAAGCGGATCGCCGAGTCCCAGGAATGAAAGCGTCGACTCCGAGAGGATCGCCACCGCGACGATGAGCACTGTGTTGGCGAAAATGAGCGGGCCGACGTTCGGCAGGATGTGCCGGGTGACGAGGTGCCAGTCACTCGCGCCGAGGGCCCGGGCTCGTTCCACGTAGGAGCGCGTCTTCAGCGACAGCACCTGCGCCCGGATGACGCGGGCCGAGCTCGGCCACGACGTGATGCCGATGACGAAGATGATCGTGTAGAAGGAGGGACCAAGCAGCGAGGCCAGGACGATCGCGAGCGGCAGGAACGGGATCACCAGGAACCAGTCGGTAAAGCGCATGAGCACGGTCTCGCGCCACGCGCCGTAGTAACCGGCGGTCAGCCCGACGGCCGTGCCGATGACCATCGTGATCATGGTCGCGATCAACCCGACCATCATCGAGATCCGGGTTCCCCAGATCGTGAGCGTGAGCACCGACCGTCCCAGGTCGTCGGTGCCGAACGGGTACTTCGGTGTCGGGGGCTGGAGCTGCGGACCGGTGGAGGGACAGGTGGGGTCGAGACCGCAGGCGCTCGCGAGCAGGGGGGCGAAGATGGCGACGAACACGAAGATGGCCAGGACGATGAGTCCGGCCATGCCCATCTTGTTCCTGCGGTACTCCCTCCAGACGCGACCAAGTGCGGCCTTGCGGCGGGCTCTGGCTATCGCCCTGGGGTTCGTGAGCGGTGCCCCCTTGGGCTCGATGTGGGCGTCCGGGGCCGTCGTGGGGGCTTCGGTCGAGGTCGGCGGGGGTCGCATGGTCAGCCCGCCCTCACTCGGGGGTCGAGGTACGAGTACAGCAGGTCGGCGACGAGGTTCGCGACGATGACGGACGCGCTGAACAGCAGGAACAGGCCCTGGAGGATCGGGAAGTCCCGCTGATCCACCGAGGTCGCCGTGAGCAGCCCGAGGCCAGGCCAGTTGAAGATCAGCTCGATCGTGATCACTCCGGAGAGCACGAAGCCGAACTCCAGGATGGTGACCGTCATCGTTGGAAGCAGCGCGTTGGGGACCGCGTGACCGTATAGCACACGGTTCTCCTTCACCCCCTTGGCCCTTGCGGTGATGATGAAGTCCTCACCGAGGGTCTCGAGCAGCGACGACCGCATGATGAGCGAGTACTGGCCGAGATAGGCAAGGGTCAGCACGACGAACGGCAGCACCATGTGGTTGACCACGTCGATTATGTGGGTGAACCCCGTGTAGCCCACGCCGGTCGTCTCGTACCCGCCGGTGGGGAACAGCGCGGGGAGGGGTCCCACCCCGACCGAGAACGCCATGATCATGAGCAGCCCGAACCAGAACTCCGGCATGGAGTAGGTGAACAGGGTGAACCCCAGCATGCCCTGGTCGTATCTGCTCCCCCGGCGCCATCCCTGCGCGATCCCGATCCAGATGCCAAGGACCGTCGACGCGAGGGTCGAGAGCCCAATCAGCAGCACCGTGGGCCAGAGCCGCTGGGCGATCACCCTCGAGACCGGGAGGTTGTAGAAGTAGGAGTACCCCAGGTGCCCCTGGAGCGTCTCCTCCACGTAGTGCACGAACTGCTGGGGCAGCGGCAGGTCGAGCCCCAGCTCGCGTTGGAGCTGCGCGACGGCCTGTCGCGAGATCCCGCTGTGCCCACGCAAGAGCTGCGTCGCGGGGTCGCCGACCGCCCGGAACAGGAAGAAGTTGAACGCCAGCACGAAAAGCAGGGTGAGGAGTGCCTGGAGCACCTTCGAGAACAGGTACCGGCGCGTGCTCACCCTAGCCTGTCGCTCCTTCTCGCTTCACCCGCCTCGGTTCAGGCCCGGTCCTCGTCGCTCACCCGGCGCCGGCCCAGCATGATCCCGGCAGCGACGACGACCAGGCCGACCACGATCCCGATCCACACCCAACCCGGGATGCCCTCGCTCTTGGCCGCGCCAGCGCCCGCTGTTACCGGGCGGATGTTGATGATCGAGAAGGGGCCGTAGAAGGCCAGCATGTCGCCGTCGGGCGAGGGCTGCGGGATGTACCCGGTGAACCGGTCAGTCCGCCAGGCTTCCAGGTTCCGGTCGTAGTAGAGCATGATGTACGGTTGCTGCTCGTACAGGATCTGCTGCATCCGTTGGATAGTATCGATGCGGTCCTGGGTCGATGTCGCGGTGAGCTGCTCCTGGTACAGCTTGTCGTACTCCGGGTCGCAGAAGTAGCTGTCGTTGTTGCCGTACACGCCCGGCTTCGGTGAGCGTTGCTCGCACGTGAAGACGCCCAGGATGTAGTTGGGATCGGGGTTCGGGTACCAACCCCAGTCGTACAGGTCGAGGTTTCCGGCCACGTTGATGCTGGAAGCTTTCGCGTTGCTGACCGCCTCGATCTTGACGCCAACCCCGATCTGCTTCCACCACGACTCGACGAACGGCGCCGTCTTGGTCGTGTTCTGGTCTGAGGTCCGCGTGTAATAGTGGAGCACGACGTTCTCCCCGGTCTTCGGGTCGTTCACGATCCCGTTGCCATCGGTGTCCACATATCCGGCCGCTTCGAGGTCGGCCCTGGCCTTGTTCAGGTCGAAGTTCAGAGCCTGATCGGGGGGCGGATCCCAGTGGACGCCGGCCGGCACGGCGCTGGGCTGCACCGGCGAGTTGGCCGGCTCGCCGTAGCCCAGGAGGACCTTGTCGACGATCGTCTGACTGTCGACAGCCTGACGCAGGGCCCGCCGGAAGGCCGGATCCGCGACGGCGTGACTGCCATCGCCGTGCGGCACGAACCCGCCCGCGGGGTTGGTCTGGAAGGCTGAGCCGGTGTTCAAAGCGAGCTCCTCGAAGCTCGGCTGGACGGCACCTCGGGTCTGGATGTTCGGCTTATTCTTGAGCGAGTTTAGGATGTTGGCGGAGCTCATGGCCCAGATGAAATCGATCTCGCCCCTCTGGAGGGCCGCGGCCATCTGGTTCTCGTCGTTGTACGTCTTGAAGATGACCTCGTCCACGTGGGGCGTGAGGCCGACCTGGGTCCCCCAGTAGTTGGGGTTCCGCTCGAGCCGCACGAAATCGCCTGGCTCGTACTCAGTGACGACGAACGGGCCGCTGCCAACAGCCGGGACGTTGTCGAACTTCTTCGGTTCGTCGAGCTTGCTCCACACGTGCTGTGGGAGGATGAAGTCGTACAGGAAGACCGACTGACCGTTATAGACCGAGGTTGGTTTCGCGCTATGGATCTCGAAGGTGGTGTCGTCCACGACCGAGGCGTCCTTGAAGATCGCGAGGTCGAGGGCGTAGTTGGGGATGTTGCGCTCCTTGTAGAAGTTGAGCGTCCAAACAACGTCGCTGGCGGTGAAGGGCTGGCCGTCCGACCACTTCATACCGGAGCGCATGTGGTACGTGAACGTCATGTTATCTGAGCTCGTCTCGACGCTCGTCACTATGGAATGCGCGTAATCGGGGCTGAAGTCCTTCGTCCCGAACTCGATCGGGAGGTTGTACTCCATGGCCCAGATGTTGTAGTCGACGCCCAGGTACCCCACCAGCGGGTTCAGTGAGCTGTTGCTGGTCGGGCTGCCGTAGATGAACGTGACCTTCTGGGCCTCGCCCGTCGGGCTTTGCGCGAAGGCCGACCCCGCCACGGTGAGCCCGGCGACCATCGTCAGAGCCGCAGCCGCCGCCGCCACACGCGCCATGTTCCTCATCGAGCGTCTCCCTCCCGTCCCACCGTCCGCCTCGTCCCGGAACGAACGGGCGCTCGGCTCAGTCTTGACTCACGGTTCAAGTTCCCGAGGCCGCTTGTATAGCACGGGGACCCCAGCGGATTCCAGGTAGTCAGGCCCTCTCGGTCACTCGTTGGTCTCGCGCGGCTCCGAGCGCACCGGGAGCGGCTTCTCCCGGAGCTCGCGAAGGAACGAGACGCACTCCCGCACGGCCTGGTCGAGGAGGGCCTTCCCCTTCTCGACCGTGGCCTTGGTCGCGTCACCGTGGACTCCGGTGTGGCTGATGGCGCTCCACCAAGGCATCAGCTTGAGCGGCCCGTCGGACCAGTCCATCCAGGCGTTCGGCCCCTCGGGGAAGGAGTTCTCGTCCACAGCCTTGTCCATGTCCACGGCCTCGGGATCGATGTGGAGGTAGATGGAGGTCTCCAGCTCGCACGCATGGCCCATGCCGCCGATGTCCGACTCCCGGACCTCCTCGATGACCTTCATCGATTCGGCGCTGGTGAGGTAGAAGGCCCCGGCCGCCAGCACGTCGGGGTGCTCCAGGGCGACCAGCCGGGCGGCCATCTCCACGAGCGGGATGTTCGAGCCGTGGCCGTTCAGGTACAGGATCCGCTTGAAGCCGTGGTGGGCGAGGGACGTGCCGATGTCGGTGCAGTACCGCACGAACGTCTCCCACCCGATCGTGATGGGGCCGGGGAAGTCCATGTGGTGCGGGGTGTAGCCGTGGATGATGGGCGGCAATAGCACCACCTCGTCCGGGATCTCCCCGGCGGCCCGCCGGCAGATCTCGGTGGCGATCCGGGTGTCGGCGTCGAGCGGCAGGTGTGGCCCGTGGTCCTCCAGGGTCCCGGCCGGGATCAGGCACACTCGGTCTTCGGCCGCGGCCCTTCGGACCTCTGGCCAGGTGAGTCGTTCGTACAGCAGCGGCGTGGTCCAGGCCATGGGCTCTCTCTTCACCACACCCCGGCGAGGTCGATCTCCCGGTAATCGTTCCGGCACGGGTTGCCCGGCGCCACCCACATCCTGCCCTCCTCCAGCTCCACGACCATGGAGAACACCACGGCGGAGGCCTCGTTTCCTTCGCGCGGGTCCGGGTGCAGGCAGATGGCCTCCGGCGCGGTCTGGTGGTCCCGGAGGATCTCCATCACCGCCTCCGGCGTGTCGGGCCGCCGATCGGCCAGGAGCTCCCTCAGCCGGGCCAGGCGGGCCCGGCTCGAGTCCGAGGGCTTCGGCCCCAGCTTGGCAAGGGCGCGATCCTCGTAGTGGTTCGTGTGCGGTCCGGGGCCGTCGAGGACCGCGGCCTCCCTGCCCGTGGTCTCGACGATGAACGAATCGCCGCCGGCGAAGGCGAACACGTGGCCGTAGCCGCCGGCCCGGGATGGGGCTCCGGCCCTGCGGATCGCGTCGGCCCGGTCCCGAGCCTCCAGGGCGTGGCGCGACACGAGCACCCGGGGGACGCCGATGTGGTCGTCCGAGGCGGTGAGCGAACCTACTCCCTGCGCCCCGCCGTGCGCGTTCGCCCCGACCGCCGGGAGGCAGCAGGCCGTGGTGGGGGAAGCCACGGCGACCGACCCGTCGTCGGGCACCTCGATCACCACCGCGATGTTCCCCGCATCGCCGGCCAGCCATTGCTCGTTGTGGGCGAGGAGAGTGACGCCGGGGCCGGTGACGGCGAAGCTCGAGCAGCGCTCGATCCTCGATCGCTTCGGTGACCCCACGGACCCTTCCTTCCGCTGGAGGAACAGGGACTCGCCTTCGGAAGGCTCCATCAGCGGCTCCAGCTCCTCGAACGCGTTCACCGCGAACAGCTCGAGGAAGGGGACCGTGGCGCCGACAGACATCCCCTTCAGGGTGGCCATGAGCTTGGGGAACTGCGATTCCGCCGAGACGAGGTACGGCGTGAGCAAGTCCTGGAGCTGCTGGGTGGACAGGCCCCGGCTCGAGAAGTAGCGCCCGTAGAAGTCGATGGACTCGTTGATGAGGTCGCGGAGCTCGCGACCGATCCTTTGTCCCCGCGCGCCCGGGTCGCCCTCAGCCCGCACGACCCTCAGGTCGCCCACGCGTTCCATCCTAGGACCGGGCCTGTCCCACCAGCGCGTCGAACAGGGCCTGCTGCCCGGCGTCTTCCGACGCGGTGTCCTCCGGGTGCCACTGGACCCCGAGCATCCAGCCGCCATCTCGCTCCACGGCCTCAACCAGCCCATCCTCGGACCAGCCCGTGGGGGACAGTCCCTCGCCGACGTGATCCACCCCCTGGTGGTGGTGGGTGGAACAGGTGAGGACCTCGGCCTGGGCGGCCTCCGCCAGGCGGCTGCCGGGCGCCGCCTTCACGTCGTGAGCCAGGTGGTCCCGGCCGCTCGGCGTCCCGTGCGACAGATACGCGTCGTGGTCGGGGAGGTGCTGGATCAGCGTTCCCCCGAACGCCACGTTCATGACCTGCATGCCCCGGCAGATGGCGAGCGTCGGCATCTCAGATCGGTCGGCCTCGCGCAGCAGCTCCATCTCGAGGACGTCTCGGTCGGCCTCCACCCCGTAGACCGAGGCATGGGGCTCCTGGCCGTACCTGGCCGGTTCCACGTCGCCCCCGCCCACCAGGAGCAGGGCGCCGAAGGGCCGCAGCAGCTCCTTCGAGGGCGTGTCGTCGCCCGGCAACACCAGCGTGGGGCGGCCGCCCGCCCTCCGGACCGCATGGACGTAGTGCTCGGGCACGCCAAACCCGCCGACCTGCCAGGAAGAGACCCTCCCGGGCGCAAGGTGATAGGCGACCACCGCGACCTGTGGCTTGGTCATGCCGGGGTCCGCGATCGGCGGACCACGTTCGCGAAGCGGTGGAACACCTCCCGGCCCTTGTCCTCGTGGGCCGCCAAGTGCTCCTTCGCCTCGACGCGGATCTCGTCGGCCGACTTTCCCCAGACGGCCTTGAGGTCCATGAGCGCGTCGGCCTCATCGAGCCACAACTCGAGCTCGGCGCCGTCGATCTCGAAGTGCCACTGGATGCCCCAGGCCAGGTCGCCCACCCGGTAGGCCTGAAGCGGCATGTGCTCGCTGGTCGCGAGGAGCGTTGCCCCCGTCGGCAGCTCGAACGTGTCCTGGTGCCACTGGAAGACCCGGTCGCCGTCCCCGAACACGGAGAGCACCGGGTCCTCGCTCGCCGAGGCGGTGGGGTGCACGGGCTCGAACCCGAACTCGCGCTTGAGCGCTTTGACCACGGGCCGGTCCAGGGCCCGGGCCAGGATCTGGGCGCCGAGGCAGATCCCGAGGTACGGCACCTCCCGGTCGACGGCCTCCCGCGTGAGCTCCCGGTCGTGGAGTAGGAAGGGGTGCTCGTCCACCTCGTCGGCGTTGGCCGTGCCGCCGAACATCACGACGGCCGAGACATCGCCGAGGTCCGGGAACGGCTCGCCCGGGCGAGTGGCGTCCACGATCCGCAGGTCCACCCCGGCGCCTTCGAGCGCCGAGACGGCCAGCCCGAACGTCTCGAACTGGTCGTTTCGGACCAGGAGCACCGGCTTCATCCTTCCGAGTGTATCGGCGCCCTGCCCAGCTCTCAGGCGGTCATCGGCTGGCCGCCCCCGGCGACGAGGGCAGCCACGAGCCCGAAGTCGGACGGGTCCGGGAGGTGCAGCCTGTGCAGGATGCCCCAGCGTCCGAACCCCTCGATCGACTGCTCGCTCCGGTCCACCGCCCGGATGCTCTCGAAGCGGATCACCCCGTTCGGCCCGCCCAGCGTCTCCGCCCCTCTGGCCAGCAACCAGAGCGCGAGCGATCCGACGGCAAGGTAGGCGATCGTGCGGGCGTCCCGGCCATAGAGCAGTCCGAGAAGGGCGAGGAGCCCGAGCATGCCGGCCGTCACCCGAAGGACGAGCCCGTGGGGGGTCCTGAGCTGGTAGACCAGCCGTGTCTCGGTCACCCCGACGACCCCTTCGGCCTCCGGAAGTTCCCCCAAACCGCCCGCCCCCCGCACCCGAAGCTGCCGCGCCAGGCAGTGGGTCACGAACAGGAGCCGCTCGTGGGGCCACCGGAAGGCGACGGAGCGGGCGAGGCTCTGTCGGATCTCGTGGTCCCCGCGGCGAAGGAACGACATGTAGAAGACCTCGGCCCCAGGTCGGTCTTCCTTTACCGCTCGTGACAGGTTCCGCCACCCCCGCCACCCCGACGGAGACGAGCGGTAGCCGAGTTCGGCCCTCGGGACCCGGGGTCTCGCGGTTTCGGCCGCTAACCGCGCTCGAAGTACCGGACGAGCTCCCAGTCGGTGACGGTGTTGTTGTCGAAGATGATCTGCTCCTGGCGCGCCGTGTTCAGGAGGTGCTCGAAGACGAAGTCGCCGAACGCCTCCCGAGCCACCTCGCTCTTCTCGAAGGCGTCGATGGCCTCGTGGAGCGAGGACGGGACCCGCGGCACGTCCTTGGCTTCGTAGGCGTTGCCCTGGAACACCGGCGGACACTCGATCTTGTTCTTGATCCCGTACAGGCCCCCGGCGATGGTCGCCGCGTACCCGAGGTAGGGGTTCACGTCGGCCCCGGGGATACGATTCTCGACCCGATAGCTGGAGCGGTGCCCCACCACCCGAAAGCCGCACGTCCGGTTGTCGTGGCTCCACACGATGGCGGTGGGCGCCCACGATCCGAGCTGGTACCGCTTGTAGGAGTTCACGAACGGCGCGAACATCCAGGCCATCTCGTACGCCGTCGCCATGAGCCCGCCCAAGAAGTAGCGGAACGTCTCCGACATGTGGTGCGGGTCCGATTCATCCCACATCAGGGATTCAGAGCCGTCCTCGTTCCACGCGCTGGAGTGGACGTGGCAGGACGAGCCGGCCTCGGCCATCGTCCACTTCGCCATGAACGTGAGGGCGGCCCCGTTCAGGGCCGCGATCTCCTTCACGCCGTGCTTGTACAACGCGTGGCGGTCGGCCGTTTCCAGCGCGTCCGCGTACACGAGGTTGATCTCGTGCTGGCCCCGCCCGAACTCACCTTTCGAGAACTCCACAGGGATCCCGGCGCCCACCATCCCGTTTCGGATCTGCCGGATCAGCCACTCGTCCTTGGTGGTCTGGAGCATGTGGTAGTCCATGATGTAGGTGGACGACGGGTGGAGGTCCCCGTACCCCTTGCCCGCGGCCTCCTCGAAGGACTCCTTGAACAGGTAGAACTCGAGCTCGGAGCCGCTCTTGAGGGTGAGGCCGGCCTCCTTGGCCCGCTCGATCTGGCGCTTCAGAATCTGGCGGGGGGCCACTTCGACCGGCTCGTCGGTCTCCTCGTCGGCGACGTCGCAGATGACCATGGCCGTCTTGTCGATCCACGGGACCAGCCGGAGGGTGGAGATGTCGGGGACCAGCTTGAAGTCGCCGTAGCCCGTCTCCCAGCTCGCGTAGCGGTAGCCAGGGAGGGGCTCCATCTCCATGTCGATGGCGAGGAGGTAGAGGCAGGCATGCAGGCCCTCCTCGCCGAGGACGTCCTCCAGGAAGAAGTGGGGAAGGATCCGTTTGCCCACGAACCGGCCCTGGAGGTCGGTGAACATGCAAAGGACCGTGTCGATCTCCCCGTCGTGCGCCTTCTTCTCGAGGGTCTTCACGTCGAGATTGCCGGGCACCTTCACCACCCCCTTGTGCGACGGAGCCTATCCCGGAAGCGTGGCTCCGGGCCACCTCCTAAAGAGGGCTGCGGCGGGCCGCTTCCCGGCCCGCCGCAGCCCCTTCGATCATCGAACCCCTCTGCCGGAAGGGCTCGCCGTCAGGCCGGCGGGTCCAGCTCCGCCTCCGCCCGCTCGATGAGTGCGAATTCCTCCTCCGGGGCTTCGGCCACCAGCCGGTGGCGGCTCCACAGCCAGAAGTACAGGTAGCCGACCAGAAGAGCCCCAACCACCGCGAGCACGCCCGCTTGGGCTCCCGCGAGGTCGTAGCCGAGCTGCGCGATGCCGGCCACGATCGCGATCGCGGCGGCGATGACCGCACCCGCGATTCCCACGGGGCTCCGGTAGGGCCGCTGGACGTTCGGCTCCTTCACCCGGAGGATGACGAACGCGACCATCATCAGCACGTACGTCGTGAGCGCTCCGAACACCGACATCTCGGTCAGCACCAGGATCGCGTTCGCCGGGTCCTGCCGGTTGTAGATGATCACCGTGACCAGTCCGAGGATGGCCGGGATGACGATAGCCATGTACGGAGTCTTCCTGGGCCCGGTGAGGGACAGGAGCCGCGGGATGTACCCGGCCCGGGACAGCGCGTAGATGATCCGGCTGAACGCGAAGATGATGGAGTGGAAGGACGCCACGAACCCGGTGGTGGTGACCACGACGATGATCCAGTAGAAGTTGCTCTCGCCTCCGTGGGCCGCTCGGACCGTATCCACGATCGGAAGCGCGGCTCCTGAGAGCCCCTCCGCCCCCAGCACGCCTCCGCCCACGAAGAACGCCACGGCGGAAAGGGCCACCAGGCTCCACAGGGCGAGGATCGAGCCTCTGGGGATCTCTCGAGCGGGATCCCTCGTCTCCTCCGACGCGAGCGGCGTGCCCTCGATGGCCAAGTAGAACCAGAACGCGAAGGGCAGCGCCTGGAGGATCCCCTTGAACGCGCCGAACGGGAACAGAGTGCTCTGGCCCGCCTCGGGAGCGATGTTCGTGAAGTTCGAGGACGCCCAGTGCCCTCCGGCCAGCATCACGACCGCCCAGACCAGCAGCACGGCGACCGATGCCAGCGTGATCGCGAAGACGGACCACAGCGTGGCCTGCACGCCGGCCAGGTTGATCGCGACGAATACCGCGTAGATGATCACCGCGAGCCACTCGATCGGCTGCAGCCCGAGCACCTTTGGCAGGTCGCTGAATGGGGGAAGGAGGGTGATGTTCACCGCGATCGCCACGGCCAGGGTCGACGTGGCCAGCACGTACTCCAGGATCGCGCCGATCCCGGTGGCGAACCCGCCCCACACGCCCATCGTCCGTCTGGCGAACGCGTACGGGCCACCCGTCACTGGGAACGCCGTTGCCATCTCCGAGATGCTGTAGACCATCAGCCCGTACATGGCGATGGCCAGGAAGGTGGCGATCAGCATGCCGCCGAACCCCCCGCCGGCGAAGCCGAAGTTCCACGAGAAGTACTCCCCGGAAATGACGTAACCGACGCCGAGCCCCCAGATCAGGGCCACGCCCGCTCGCCGCTCTAGCGCCCGGTCCTGGAGGTACTCCCGGCCGACGTGCTCGTACTCGACGACGCCGACCTTCTCTACCCTGGGCTTCTCCTCCATCAGCCCCCCCTTCCGCCGGCTCGACGGAGAATC
>Ga0209853_1000144_pt1 | contig 19042 bp, 16 predicted proteins | sample GWRWS1_30_40_FD_187224 | JGI IMG/M metagenome (GOLD analysis project Ga0209853, IMG submission 187224) | Riverbed sediment microbial communities from areas with vegetation nearby in Columbia River, Washington, USA - GW-RW S1_30_40 (SPAdes)... | ecosystem: Environmental > Aquatic > Freshwater >...
CTCGAGGACGTGATCAAGGCGAGCCTGGGGATCCCGACGGAGGGGTACACCCACCAGCTCCACTTCCTGTACCCGCGCGAGGGCGGCGTGGAGTCCCTGGTCCGGGGGCTCCTCCCGAAGGTGCCCCGCGTACGAACCGGGTTCCGCGTCTCGTCCGTCCGCAGGCGAGGGAGCGGGTGGGTCGTCGGGGACGGGCGGGAGGAACGCACGTTCGACGCCCTCGTCTCGACCCTGCCGATCCCGGACCTCGTCCGTTCCCTCGAGGACGTCCCGCAGGACGTGCGGGCCGCGTCAGGGGCGCTCCAGCATCGCTCCCTCGTCACCGTGATGCTCGGGATCGCCCGCCCGGACCTGAACGACTTCAGCTGGGTGTACTTCCCGCGGCCCGAGGACGGCCGGTTCAACCGGATCTCCTTCCCGAGTAACTTCAGCGACCGCGCCGCGCCGGCGGGGACGAGCTCCGGGGTCGCGGAGATCACGTGCAACGCGGGGGACGACGTGTGGTCCTCCCCGGACGAGGCCCTCGTCGAGCACGTCGTCGAGCGCGGAGACGCCCTCGGGGTCTTCCGCCGTTCGGACGTGATCGCCTCGCGGGTCGCCCGCACCCGCCACGCGTACGTCGTGTTCGACCGGCACCACCGGAGGAACCTCGACCTGGTGAAGGCGTACGCGGGCCGGATCGGGATCCGGCTCCTCGGGCGGTTCGGGCAGTTCGACTACATCAACACGGACCAGTGCCTCCTCCGGGCCGCCGCCCTCGCGGAGGAGCTCGGGGGCGCGGGATGAGGGTCTCCGTCGTGGTCCCGACGTTCCACGAGGAGGCGGGGATCGAGGCGTTCCTGGAGCAATTCGACGAGCAGACCCTGCCGAGGTCGGAGTACGAGGTGATCGTCGTCGATGGCGGGAGCACGGACCGCACCCGGGAGATCGCCGCGCGGTATGCGGACCGCGTGATCCTGCAGACGAGCGACGGGATCGGCGGAGCCCGGAACGACGGGGTCGCGATCGCCCGGGCGGGAATCGTTTCGACAACGGACGCGGACTGTCGCCTGCCGCGGGACTGGCTCGAGCGGATCGCCCGCCGGTTCGAGGACCCGGAGGTCGTGGCGGTCGTCGGACCCGACGGGCCCATGGATGGCGGGTGGAAGGCCCGTTCCCTGTTCTTCCTGATCCGCGGCCTGATTCGGGTCGCCGCGATGGCGGGGGTGTACACGACGGGAGGCGGGAACTCCGCGTTCCGCCGGGACGCGTTCCTCGCCGTGGGCGGGTATCGGTCTCTCCCGCACTCCGACGACGTGGACATCGGCCTCCGGATCCGCGCCCGCGGCCGGATCGTGTACGACCCGGGGCTGTTCGTCCGGTTCTCCGTCCGCCGCCTCGAGAAGCACGGGTATGCGCGGACCCTATGGACGTGGCTGCGGGGGGACGTGAAGCTCCTCGCGGGCCGGAACGTGGACGCGGCATCGTACGCGCGCCAGAAGTACTAGGGGCCCGCCTTCGGGTTCGTCGCCCGCTTTCGGAACACGACCGATCCCACCGCGGAGACCCCCACAAGACCGATGACGAGGCCGAACGTGATCCACCCGGCGAGCGCGGGGTCGTATGCGACCCCGATCAGCCCGACCAGGAGCAGGAGGGCGGAGTACTTCACCCCCGCCCCGATCAGGATGTACGCGAGGGATCGCGGGTAGCTCCACTTGAGGGCGGCGATGAAGGCCCCGACGAAGGGGAGCACCGGGATGACCCGGTTCAGGAGGATGATCCGCTCATCGCGCAGGACGAGGAAGTTCGTCCAGCGGCGCATCAGGGCCTCCAGCCGCCTCGGCATCCTCCCGGTGCGGACCAGGGCCCGGTTCACCGCGAGGTACATCAGGCTGTTCCCCGTGGCCTCCCCCGCCAGGGCCATCACGAGGAGCGCGACCGCCCACAGGACCGGCGGCACATCGAAGAGCTCGTGAAGGGAGTAGAACCAGACGATGAACACCTCCGGGAGGGTCGGGATCACGGCCGCGTCGACGACGAAGATCAGGTACATGGCGATGAGGGCGCCACCGAGCCCCATCGTCAGGAAGACGTCCGCGATCATGTCGCCAAGCGACGGGATCCCGGGCCCCCCCTACGGGCGCGTGATGGAGACCACGGTGAGGTCGAACACGAGGGTGCGGCCCACGACCTCGCGGTTGTAGTTCGCCACGTACACCCCCCGGGCGAGGTCCACGGTGGGGACCGTGAACTCGTTGGCGCCGTCCCGCGCGAGAATCGTTCCGGCGTCCTCCGGGCGAAGGTCGTGCAGGACGTAGACGATCCCGGTCCCGTTGTTCCCCGTGCCATCGATCTGGGTGACCCGCGCGTTCCACGCGTGGTACGGCCGCACGCGCTCCCCGATATAGGGGCTGTTCGTCACCGTGATCACGTTGCCCGAGACGGAGACCGTCGCGTTCCACGCCCAGAACGGGTCCCTCACGATGAGGCCGTCCGAGGCGGTCGTGCCGTACGTGTCCTGGAACGCAGTCGTGTTCATCACGATGCGGGCGGGGACTTCCTGGAGCAGCGGGCGCTCGAAGACCCTCGCGGGGTCGAGGGGCCCGTACCCGTCCTCCGGGGGCACGACGACCCGATTCGACTCCCCCACCGCCATCCCCCGTACACCGTGATCGAATCCCTTGATGGACGCGGTGCACTTCGCGATCTGTTGCTCCGCGGGGGGCCGGTCCGCGCACCCGACGTCGAAGGCGAAGCTCTGCCATTGCGCCCGCCACGAGAACGAGGCAGCCTTCGGGTACGAGACGTTGTCCCTCGCGACCCGGTCGAACGACGTGTCGAAGACCCGCCCGGTGTCCGCGAAGGACCCGATGTAGTCGATCGAGACGGTGTCCTCGGGTTCCGCCCGTTTCGGGGCCGCCGCGGGGATGGGTCGCTGGACAAAGAATATCAGAAACACCCCGACGAGGATCCCGATCACGACGACGAGGACGATCAGCTGGCGTATCGAGAAGAACGCGTAACCGTCCCGTCGCAGGCGAAGCGCCATCGCAGCCCGTTGCGACAGGAGAGCCCCTCCATAAAGGTATTGGTGCATGGCTCGAAGGAGGATCGGATTGCATCTTCCGGGACCCCCGGGCGGGGACGCCGCCAACGTTTATCCCGCTCGCCCGCCATCGACGGGACCGTGCGGGTCCTCGAGTGTCCGCAGTGCCACGGGATCGACCTGTACTACGAGGCGGGGCTGATCACGGGGTACAAGTACCACTGCAAGACGTGCAACTACATCGGGGCGTTCGTGATCGAGCGGGAATTCGAGGTCCCGGAGAAGCCGTCGGAGGAATAGCACGGGCCGGGCTACGCGTACATCGTCCCCACATCCCGGGACCGCGTCATGTTCGCGCCGAAGACCTTGTCGACGGCGTGCTCGAAGTCCGGCACCGTGACGGTGGTGCGCTCTTCCCGGATCGCGAACATCCCCGCCTCCGTGGAGATCGCCTTGATGTCCGCCCCCGTGGCCCCCTCGACGCGGGAGGCCAGCGAGTCGAAGTCGATCTCCGGTTCCAGGGACATCCGGTGCGTGTGGATCTTGAAGATCTCCCGCCGGGCCTCGAAGTCCGGGAGCGGGATCTCGATGATCCGATCGAACCGCCCCGGGCGGAGGAGGGCCTCGTCCAGGATGTCCGGGCGGTTCGTCGCCCCGATGATCTTCACCTCGCCGAGCGGGTTGAAGCCGTCGAGCTCTGCCAGGAGCTGCATCAGGGTCCGCTGGACCTCGCGGTCCCCGCTCGTCGCGACCTCGAGCCGCTTCGCGCCGATCGAGTCGAGTTCGTCGATGAAGACGATGCTCGGGCTCTTCTCCCGGGCCATCTGGAACAGCTCCCGCACGAGGCGGGCGCCTTCCCCGATGTACTTCTGGACGAGCTCGGAGCCGACGAACCGGATGAACCGTGCGTTCGTGCGGTTCGCGACCGCCTTCGCGAGGAGGGTCTTGCCCGTTCCGGGCGGGCCCACCAGGAGGACGCCCTTCGGCGGTTCGATTCCCACTTTGCGGTACAGGTCCGGCTTCAGGAGCGGGTCCTCGACCGCCTCCTTGATCTCGCGGATCTGGTCCCGCAGCCCGCCGATGTCCCCGTACGTGAACGCGGGCTTGTCGATGATCTCCGCGCCCATCACGATCGGGTCCAGGGAGGGCGGCAGGACCCCCATCACGGCGAGGGTCTGCTTGTTCAGGGCGACCCGGGCCCCCACCACGATGTTCTCCTTCGCGATGTACTCCGCGGTGTTCACGATGAAGTCCGGTCCCGTGGAGCTCTTCACGACGACGCGGCCGTCCGCGAGGATGTCGCGGATGCTCCCGATGATCAGGGGCGGGGCCTTCAGGCGGTCGAGCTCGGTCTTCAGCCGCTTGATCTCCTTCTGCAGCCGGAGGAGCTCCGTCTCGATGAACCGCTTCTCCCCCTCGACCCGCTTCGAGTTCTCGAGGAGCTTGTCGTTGCGGTCCTCGAGGACGGCGATGCGCTCGGAGAGTTTCTCGTGAAATTCACGGATCTGGTGGTCGTCCATCGAATCTATCGGATCTCCAGAAGCGCGGAGCCTATATATTCGGCAGCTTTTATTTAGGCTTAACGGACTGGTTTCTGTGATTTGCGAACTTTGCGGGAAAGAAACGCCCCGCACCCGTCCCGCCGCCATCGAGGGCTCCGTCCTCTCCGTGTGCGGGGAGTGCGCGAAGTTCGGCTCCGAGGTCGCCGGACCCATCGGGGTCCGGCGCCCCGGGAACCCCGTCGTGGCCCAGCGGCTCGAGCGCCGGCAGCAGCGGATGTCGGAGCGGGACATCTACGCCGCGCCCGGGGTGGATGAGCTCGCGGAGGACTTCGGGGAGCGGATCCGCCGCGCCCGCGAATCCCGGGGGTGGAAGCAATCGGAACTGGGCGCCAAGGTGAACGAGAGGGAGAGCGTGATCGCGAAGCTCGAGTCCCAGACGATGGTCCCGACGGACGCGATGGTCCCGAAGCTCGAGAAGACCCTCGGGATCCGGTTGCGGGAGAAGGTCGAGTCCGTGGCGGTGAAGAAGCAGACGGGACGCCCGCCGGTGACCCTCGGGGACCTGATCAGGATGGACGAGGAATGAAGAATGCGATCTTCTGGGTCCTTGCCCTCATCGTCGTCGTGATCCTCGTTCTCCTCGGGTACGGGATCTACCTGAGCGTCGCGAACGCGTCCTCCGGGTTCGACGTCGTGACCGCGGTCTGCACCGGGTTCCTCCTCGTCGGGTCCCTCGTCGCGTGGGAGCTCCTCATGAAGCCCGGGTACTATCGGAAGGGGCGGCAGGCCTCGAAGAAAGAGGAGGCCCGGGCGCCCGGGGAGGAAGCCCCTCGCCCCCGTCCTCCCTCACGCTGAGCGCTTCACGATCGACTCCCGCACGGGGTCGACGAGGTCGGCCACGTCCACACCCAGGGCCCTCGCGTGGATCAGGGCGGCGACCTCCACGGTGACGTCCATCCGCTCCTGGATCGCGTTGATCGCGGAGACGACGGCGCGGCGGTCCGAGCCCGTCCGTTCGACGATCCGGTTCAGGATCTTCACGAACAGGTCCTCCGGAGGCGGGGCGCGGTCCAGGACTCCGGGAGGCGGGCGGTAGTCCACGGGGACCTCCAGGCCCGCCACGTCGAACGTGGGCCGGAGGACCCCCTCCCGGAGCTCGACGACGTTCAGGTCCTGCGCGACCCGTAGGAGCCGCTGGGCCTCCGTGGGCTTGAACCAGTTCAGGCGGTACGACGCGAACTGGACGAACTCCTTCTCGCTGAGGGGCCTCCCGCCCTCGAGGCGGAAGAGGAAGGCGACCGCGCGCTTCACGTCTTCCGCGGGACCACCTCCCAGAAGTCCACGATGGCGCCTGTCCCCGCGGGCATCGATCCCGCGCCCGCCTTGGGGACGAGGCCCGCGAACAACGAGAGGCCTTCCGGGGTCGCGTCCAGGACGGAGCGCGGGAATTCCCCGGTCTCCTCGAGGACGAGGGCGGTGTCCATCCCGGCCTCCCCCCACGCACGGAGCAGGTCCGCCGACGGAAGATCCCGCACAGTCTCCGCGGCCCAGAGCTTCCCCTTGACGAAATCGAGGAGCGGGACGAGGTTCTCCGTGAGCTCCCGTGCCTCGTCGAATTCCTCGAGCGCACGGAGGGTCTTCGTGCCCACGACGGCCCGCTCCGCCCCCGCGATGAGGACGTCGATCACGGAGTCCGCCACGCGAATCCCCGCATCGACCCACAGGCTCTCCCCCTCGAACCGCTTCAGGATCTCGAGGTTCGGGCGGTTCCTCTCGATCCCCCCGAGGTCCCAGACGAGGACCCGTCCGAACTCCTGGAGCGCGTTGTCCAGGGGTTCCACGACCTCCGCCCACGGCACGACGCCCTGCCAGGACAGCGCGGCACCTCCGCGGATCACGAGCCTCGGGAGGATCGCGGACTCCGCCATGGCGGGCGGGCACAGCCGCTCGCCTGATTTAACGCATGTGGTGGGTCTCGGCCGGCGGCGACGATAGGGAACCTTTAAGCGGCGGGCCCCGCATCGTCACGTCGCTCCAGAGGTAGGCCGCACCGACTCGATGACGTGCGCCGCAAGCCCTGGAGACGGCGCCGACTGGGTCCTTCCTAGAACGCCCCGGGACGGGGCATCCGTGAAAGGGAGCCAACCCCGGCGTCTAACAATCCCCCGGCAAGGGTCAGGGCGCGAAGAGAGCGATGCTTTGCCATGAGGCGCACTGTTACTGCCGGGGGTCAACCCAGGGTTCCCGGCCCCGTCACGTCCCGCGGTGCGTCAGGAGCTCCTTTGTGAAGTCCCGGAACGCGTCGTCGATCCCGTCGAGACGCTCCGCGACGCCGTCCCAGTTTGCGATCGCCGCGCCACCCCGCGCTTCGAGGTCCGCGAGGAAGCGCGGGGCCTGCGCGAAGAACACGGCGGGGTCGCCCTTCCGGATCACGGCGGCGAGGATCGCGTTCCCGCCGTTCGCGAAGATGATCTCCCGCCCTCCGAACGTGATCTGACGGAGGGGGCCCGCGGACGAGTCCACGGAGTTCTCCAGATACGATTGGACCGCCGTGAGCATCGCGCCCTGGATGTCGGGGTCGCCCCCGCCTACGCCGGCGGAGAAGTGCTTCATCAAGAGCCCGCCCCGGTGGAGGAGGAACATCTGGTCGATCCGGAGGCGCGTGGGTCGCGGCGAGAGGACGAACCGCTGGACGAGGAGAAGGCCGCCCGCGGCGGCCGCAAGCATCAACCCGACCGCGCCCAGCGGCAGCGAGGCCTCCGGAGACGACGGCGCCGTCGGGGGGTCGGAAGCCACAGGCAGCGCGAGGACCGCCTCGAGGAGCTGCGGCGTGTCCCCGTTCGAGTCGACATAGGAGACGGACGCGGAGGCGAGGACGTGCGCCACGATTGCGGTCGGCACGAAGCTTGCGTTGAGGAGGAACACGTGGGATCCGACCGGGATCTGCGAGAGGTACCAGGTGAGCCGGTCCCCGGCGACCGTCGTCGCCCGAGGGTACACGGAGTCCGAGGTCACGCCGGCCGGGAGGCGCGCCGTCACGCTCGCGTCCACGGCGGGGCCCGCCCCGCCGTTCACGACCTCGATGCGGTAGTTGATCGGCTCCCCGGGCCTCGCCTCGCTCTGGGTCGCGACGAGGCGGATCCTAAGGTCCGAGGCGATGACCCGTACGGCCGCTTCGACGGCGATCGGATCGGGCCTGCCGCCGTCCCCGTCCTCGGAGTCGTGCTCGCCCTCGTCCTCGTCTTCATGATCGTCGCCGCGTTGCCGGGAGCCCGTCTCGATCACGGCGCGGTTGATGAGCTCCTTCCCGCGGGCGCTCTCCTCCACGATCGTGTACATCCGGATCGAGATCGAGGTCTCCGCGCCGGGATCGCAGGACCACATCGTGTCCGTCCGCGAGCAACCGCCCGGCTCCGAACTCGAGTCCATCCGGAGACCCGCGGGCAACGAGTCGTCGACCGTGATGAGCTTCGTCTTGCTCGGAATGTGCGACACCTCGATCGTGAACGTGACGGGGTCGCCGGGCGCCGCGACGGTCCGATCCGCGCTCATCGTCGCGGAGAGGTCGTGGAACGGCGCGATCGAGGCGGAGGTCGCAGGGGACAGGCCGAGGGCTACGAGGGTCAGGATCAAGGTCGCGAGAATCGGAAGGCCGAGCCGTGAACGGCCTACGATCGTGGGTGATCTCTTCAGTCCCATGCTCCCCCTCGAGCGCGCGGACTCCGCGAAAGTCCCGCAGTGATTCTCAGGGACCAACAAGAAGGCTTTGGGGAGATTATCAGTTAGTCCCCTGATTATCAGTTCGGCGGCGCCGCTGGTGGCGTCGGATCCCCAGGAAGAGCACGAACAGGATGGGGACGAGGACGACCTGGAACTCCGGGATGATGAAGAAATACGTCTCCGAGGACGACGTCTTCCAGTACACCCCGCCCAGGAGGGACCCGTATGTCACGTCGTTCGGGGCTCGGACCAGGACCACGGGCCACTCGGAGTTGGTGTCGATCGCCGTGCGGGAGGAGTCCCAGACGCCGGAGAGTCGCTCCTTGAAGTAGAGCTGGGGGGTCGCGGTGTTCACGTACATGGCAAGCAGGTTGCCGTTGCGGTCCGCCCCGATGGACAACCGGGCGAACGTCGTGCCGCCGACGCTGTCGATCTGCTCCGCGGTCTGCCAGCCTCCTGAGGGGTAGTCGAGGAAGCGCGCGTACACAGCGCCGCCGGACGTGGTGTAGCCCACCCATAGGTCCCCGTTCGCGTCCCATGTCGTCACGAGCGTGGGATACCCCCCGGAGAGCACGGTTGAAGCCACCGTGTCGAACCCCGCCGTCCCGTCCCATTTGGTGAATTCCGAAGCCCCGTCGCAGACACTCGTTGCGAGGTTCTTGCAGACCACGTACTGGATCTCGTCCGTCCCGGACTCGAAGTACCTGGCGAGGCTCACGTAGTCGTTCTGGGGGGAGACGTCCACGGCGAGACCGGTGTACGTAGAGGTCCACGACACGGTAGGCTTCCACGCATCCACCAGGATCGACAGGGCTATAGCGAATACGATGCGATCCTCCGCGACCGCCGTGGTTCCTTGCCGGCTTGCGTCCAAGTCGAACGTGTGCGACGAGGCCGCGAGGTTCTCGACCGTCTGGATGGCCGTGACGAACTCGTCCGTAGAGTCCCACGCGTCAGCCTGCGCATAGGCATCGGATGTCTGCGTCCCCGGCTGGTCCGCGTTGTCCACCTGGAGCCGCATCTTGTGGTAGTCCCCGGTCGTACCCACGTCGATAGCGGCTTCTCCAAGGATCCATGCATCGCCCAGCCGCGTGGGGGTCAGACTCGCGGTCTGTATCTGGGTGGCGAAGTCCGTTGTGGATAGCGTAATCTCTGCCTCCGTGTAGACATTGGTGGAATCCTCGAATTTGTTCAGGTTCAACGCGAAGACGGAGGAGTACGAGCGGGGGTACGTGCACGCCGCATCGCACCGGGATTCCTGTGTGAATGTGTTCGACACCGCCGTCAGCGGGAATACCCGGGCGAGGGTCTGGACGTAGCGGTCGTTCGTTGCGTCGTTCCCCTCCCACGTCGTGAGGGGCTGGGTCTCCGTCGCCTCACCGCTCCGCGCGATTCGTGATTCGTAGTTGATGCTCGTCGTGTCGGGGTCGCCCATCATCGTTGTCATCACGAGCCAATTGCTCGCCGCGGAAGGCGTGAACGTCACGGAGGCGAGACCGTCCCACGTGGTCCCGGCGATCGTGTCCCCACCAGTGTTCTCGTTGAAGTGCCAGTCCGTGTTCTCCGTCAGGTCTCCGAGGTCCAACTTGAATATTGTGATCTGGTCCGCGCCGATGGTGTTCCCTGTCTCGCTGCGGAACTGGAGCTTTACCCCTTCGCCGGACACCGCGGTCCACACGACGAACCGGTAGTACGTGAAGTGAGAGGTCGTGGCATCGGGTTGGACGACGAACACGGACCCCGGGAAGGCCGTGCTCCCATGGACCGTCTGGATGTAGACATTGTCAGCCGTGTTCGAGGAGTCCAGCTGGGCGGTGGAGACGATCAGGTACTTGCGACCGACCGTAAAGTCGGTGGAGGGAAGGGAAGCCCCCGTGACGTCGACGTACGTCGTGGAACCCGTCGCCTGCCTCGTCGTCTGTTCCACGAAGTCGTGGTCCACGGTCGTCCACGCAGGCACTTTGTTCGTGTAGTAGACCGTCCCGCTCGTCTTCGACCCGCTCCAGGCGACATGAGGCTCGTCGGCCGCATCCGTGGACACCGTCGGCATGAACCCCGAGGACGCGTCATCCACGTTCGTGACGGCCTCCCAGTTCGCGGCGTTTGCAAGCTCGCTTTGGGTTGGGAAGGCAACCGTCGTCTTCGTGTAACGCACCAAGTTTAGCGTGCTCTGGTCACCCGCCGCCGACGCGGAGACCCACACGACGTGGAGGTACCCGTCGGCGTCGATCGCGATCGAGGGCTCGGATGAATCCCGTGCCAGCACGAGTGCGCTATCCCCCGATCTCCCGGACGCCAGGATGATTTGGGAGCCCCAGGTAGAGCCGCTTGTATCGGAGCTGCGCATCAGCACGATTCGGTCCCACAGGCTATTCGTGTCGATAATCACCCTGTCGACCGAAAGGTCGTTCTGGACCGTGTCGCCGCTCTCCGTACCCCCAATGAAACGGATGTTCGGACTCCCGCTGTCGTATTCATCCGTCGTGAGGGTGTACGTCTGGTCCGCGTTGTCGTCGGAGGTCTTGGTGATGGTCATTCGAGTCGTCCAGGTAGCCTCCGTCGAATCCACCACCTGCACGAGGATGTCCTCGCCCGAAGTGTGAAACGCCTCGACCTTCAGGGTGTACGAGGTAGCCGCAGGAACGCTCGCGAAGTCATATTTCACGTTCAGCTGGTAGTTTGGAGGAGGGGGCGGGGCGAGGGAGAGTGCCTTCCCGCCCCATCCATCACCGCCACTCACGCCCACGTCGAAGTTGACGGACACGACGCCGGTGGATCCTGCGGTCGAACGAAGTGCCTCGGAAAACGTGATGGCACCATTGGACCCTGTGTTCGAGTCGAGGTAGTGCTCCACGTATGTCGCAGGGTTGGTCCCCGTGGTGGTGATGGCGTTGTTGTTGTTGTCTTCATACCCCAAGGGGACAACGACCAGAGCATCGTCGGTAAGAGTGGTTATGCTGGGGATGGACGCGGGGTCCGCGGTCCCGACCGAACTCGCACCGGCAACCTCCCAAGGGTTTCCGGTGGTGATCGCCCCGCGGTATGTGATGACGGCCGCAAACGTATCCCCAGTCCCGGTGTTCTTGTCGAATAGCGGGTTGGTCTCAGAACTGGAGGCCGCCCGCAGCCAGAACATCCAGTACCGGGAAGTGGTGCCGCGGTCGAATGGGGTGCCAGACATCGCGGTCCAACCGGATACGGACACAGTGTCGTCTACATCACGAACCCACCCCAGCAGGAGGAGGATATCATTCGCCGCATGGGTGGGGAGAGTCACCGTGACGTCCGCTCCCGTGGATGCGGCAATCGCGCTGATCGCCTGGAAGGCAGGTGAGCCACCTGCGCCACCCACATTGGCCTCCCGATAGCACTTGTAGACATTGTTGCTGGTCTGAACGTCCGTCGGAAATGTGCCACCGCAGCTCGAGCCCGTCGTGATCGTCTCGGTGGACGGCGCGGTCGGAGCCGCCTCGGAGAGCTGATCGGCGAAGACAGTGTACCAGCACCCATCGGAGTTCGTGGCGTCGCAGGCGGTGTCCACGGGGACATCTCCCGCCCGCACGACCTTCCGCTGGTGGTTGTACTGGGTTGAGATCGCATTCGAGTTCCCGTCGAGGAGGGTGCTCGCGCGGGTCCCCGATGCGGGGGCGTCCCACGGGTTCGTCCGCGGGAAGGGCTCCGGGGCGGCGTCGAAGGAGGTGATGTGCGCGCCGCCGACCGGCGCCGCCCCGCCCGTAGCGCCGCGCGTCCCCCGCGTCGTCTGGGACGTGGTGTCAACAGAGCCCAGGACCCCGCCGATCTCGAGGTAGATGCGGGAGCCGCTCGGGGTCAGGTTCCCGGGCGCGGAGAGTTCGAGCCGGTCGTACCCGAGGGCGAAGGAAACGTTCGAGGTCCGCTGCCACGACCAGTCCCCGGGGTAGCTTCCCGTGAAGGTGAAGATCCCGGACGCCCGGACGAGGCCCATGTCCCCGGACACCTCGATCCACCGGTCCGCGCCGACCCCGCCGATCGCGTACCCGCTCGCGGTGCTGTTGTCCAGGTCGATGAAGATCCGGAGCATGTCGTCCGGGGATCGGAAGGGCTCCTGGGAGGGCCCGATGTACACGCTCACGGAACGGTTCGCGTACAGCGCGGGGAACGATCCGGGAATCGTCGTGTTCAGCCAGTAGTCCGCCCCCCCGGGCTGTCCGTAGTCCGTGACATTGTCCCCGTCGTAGTCCCCGGCGGTCTGCGAGTCCGGAGTGCCGTCGTTGTTGAAGTCATTCGGGAACAGGTCCGGGAGGTCCGGGACCCCGTCCCGGTCTTGGTCCGGGGCGGAGACGGAGGTGGCGGGTGCCATGTCGTTCCCCTTCGGCACCCAGGTCCCCGCCAGGAACCGGCCCGCGACGCGGGCGAAGAAGAATGAACCGTTGCCCGTGGCCTGGGCCTCGAATCCCGCGAGGTCGACGTCCGGGTCCGCGGGGCCCTGCACGTCCCCGACCGGGTCCACGGTGGGCGCGGTCCACTCCGCGAAGCCCCCGTCGATCCTCGGCGTGGCGGGTGCGGAGGACAGGTATCCGACGTCCCGCGTGGAGGGGAGACGGCGGACCGTCACGGCCGCGCCGGCCGCGGCCACGTCCGCCGATCCGGAAACGATCGTGCCGAGGGTCTCGCCGCTCGACCCCATCGTGTCGACGATCGCGAAGAGCGTCAGGGGCGCCCCGGGCGTGATCGTCCGCGGGGCGAACTGGAACGCGACCCTCCGGTCCACGGGGACCCGGCTGTCGACCATCGTGCCGTTCCCGTCCACGAGCCGGACCGTGCTCACCGCGCTGAACGGTGCGGACCCGACGAGGGTGACCGTGAGGCCCGTAAGGCCGACGTCCCCGCCGAACGAGGACGCGTCGACCCGGAGGAGCTGGACGTTCGCGCCCCCGATCGTCGCGGCGACGACCGGGGTCTCGACGACCGCGAGGCTCCCGCCCCCGGAGTTCAGGGCGTAGTCCGCGACATCCACGGACCCGTCGAACCCCTGGGAGCGGAGGACGACGAAGACGGCCGTCTTCGGGGAGACGAGGGTGAGCCAGTCCACCTGCGCCTCAAGCTGGTTCCCGGAGACCGCGGCGGTCACGCCCGCGGCCTTGATCCAGCCCCGCCAGTCCGAGGGGTTCCGGTTCGTGTCCCACTCGTACAGGTTGCTCGTGTTCACGGATCCCTGGAAACCGGACACCTCCACGAGGCGGTCCGCCCCGAGCCCGCCGGCCCGGTATCCTGTCGAGGCGTCCCGGTCCGCGTCGATGAAGAAGCGGAACGTGTCGAGGGTCGGGGGGGAATCGCCGCCCCGGAGGGCGGTCCCGTTCACCTCCGCGAAGAACGCGAGGTAGTCCACGTTGTCCGCGACGCCGAACCGGAGGATGTCCACGTTCGGGTTCATCCCGGACCTGGAGGACTGGCCCGCGATCGCCGCGGGCTGCCAGTCGCCGGCGCTCCCGTCGATCGTGATCGGGTACGTGGAACCGGACGGGTTCCCGGGGCCGAGGAGGGGGAGCAGGAGGAGCGCGACGCTGAGGAGGGGGATCACGTACAGCTTCCACCGGGTCATCGCGACCTCGCGATGGTACCGCGCGGCCCCGAGTCCGTTCGTGAACCCGTTCCCGTTCGTGAGCCCGTTCGTCATCCCGCGGCGGAGGGCCGCGAGCCCGTTCGTGAGTCCGTTAGTGCGGCCCCCGGCCTGAAGGCCGTTCGTGATCCCGTTCGTCCGGCCCCGGACGCCGTTCGTGAGCCCGTTCGTCCGGCCCTTCAACCCGTTCGTCAGGCCGTTCGTCCGACCCTTCAACCCGTTCGTGAGCCCGTTCGTCCGTCCCTTCAACCCATTCGTCAGGCCGTTCGTGCGACCTTTGAGCCCGTTCGTCAGCCCGTTCGTCCGGCCCGTGGCGCCCCGGATGGACTCCCGCACGAGCCCGTTCGTCATCCCGCGGCGGCCCGCGGGTTCTGTCGAGACGGGGACGGGCGGTTCCACGACGCGGTCCACGGGCTTCGGGGGCCGGCGCTCCGTGGGCTTTCCGGTCTCGGGCTCGACATGGAGGTCCTCGCCGACCTTGTCCTGGATCGCCGCCTTCCCGAGGGAGTCGAGCTCCTCCGCGAGGCCGACCTCCTCGATGAAGCGGGCGCCGCAGTTCGGGCACTCGTGGGCGTCGACGGGGACGGCGCCCTCGCACAGCGGGCAGGGGACGGTGTCGCCGGTGCGGGCCTTGTGCTCCTCCCGACGCGCGATCTCCTCCGCCTTCCTGCGGGACTCCCGGGCGCTCTCCGGGTCCCCCATCCGGGCGAACAGTTTCGCGCGCAGGACCCAGAGCCCGGGGTACGTGTCGTTCGCCGTCGCGAGGGCGTTAAGGGAGCCGATCGCGCCCCGCATATCGCCCATCGCGGCGAGCGCGGAGGCCTTCGCGAAGAGGGCGTCCGCGTCGTTCGGATCGATCCGGATCCGCTCCTCCGCGATCCGGAGGATCATCGCCGCCCGGTTCGATGGAGGGGCGGCGGGCTTCACCGCCTCCGCGACCGGAGGGGGCGCATGGGCGGGCGCGGGCGTCGCGGGCCGCGCGGGGCCCTCCGGCTTGATGAACAGCCCCCGGCCCGCGAGGGTGAGGAACTCGTGGAACCTCTCGTCCGGGGCCGTGTCCTTCAGGGAGAGGACGCCGATCTTCCGGACGATGGCGTCGCCCTCCCGGAGCCGGTCGATGTCGATCACGCCGTCGAACGGCTGGGAGACGCTCGACACCGTCGCGGGGCTGTGCATCTCCTTTTCCAGGAGGAAGAGCGCGGTGAACTTGTGGCGGGCGAGCTTCGCCTTGCTGCTCTGGGCGAACGCGTACACCTGGCCGACTTCGAACACCTGGAGGGCGGGGGACAGGACCTCGAGGACCGCCCTGCGGGGGACTCCGGGGGCGATCGTCCCGAGGGCCCGGCTCAGGGCGATCCCGACGTTCGTCAGGTCGACGGAGCACCGGATGACATGTTCCCGCTCCTCGACTCCGGCGACGTTCCCTTCCTGGTACGAGTGCCAGTCGACGACGCGGATCCGGTTCCCCGCGATCGCCTCCTTCACGTTCACGCCGAGTTTGCCGAGGGATTCCAGGTACTGCTCCGGGGACTGGGACGCGATCACGATGACGATCGCTTCGCCGGACCGAAGCCCTTCCGCAAGGAACTGCAGCCCGAAGAGGTCCTTCTCGTTCCCGGGCGGCCCCTGGAGGACGACGCTCGACCCCTCCGGGAGTCCGCCTGCGACGATCGGATCGAAGCCCTCGACGCCCGTGCGGACGCGCACTCAGACCACCTTCTCGTCCGCGGCGACCGCGAGGCCGCTGGGCGTGATGTACATGGGATGCTTCGTCGTGTCGTGCTTCGTGAACCGCATCTTCCGGACCGTGAGGGTCCGCCGGAGCTCCCCCTTCACCTCTTCGAGCCCGAGGTGGACGAAGGAGTCCGCGATGAACTGCTCGACCCCGTGCGCCGTCAGAGAGTGCGCGTCCGGGGACTCTGCGATCAGGAGGGTCGTGACGTCCTGCGCCCGGAGGAAGCGGGAGAACCCGAAGAGCCGCCCCCGGAATTCCCCCGGGGTCGCGTAGTGGAGTCCCACCGCGGAGAGGGAGTCGATCACGAGTCGCCGGACGTGGGCGGCCCTCAGGGAGGAGGCGAGGAAGTCCTGGAGCTCCTGGAATCCGATCGCGGATCCTTCCGGGCCCGCGACCCGGAGCTCCCCGAGGTCGATCATCAGGCAGCGCTCGGACCGTTCGAGGTCCTCGTAGGCCATCCCGAACGTCCGCATCACCCGCTGGAGGCTCGCCTTCGTCTCCTCGAGGACGATGTACATCGCGGGCTCCCCGAACTGACGTGCGCCGTTGTAGCAGAAGTGGAGCCCGAAGAGGCTCTTCCCGCTCCCCGCGGGCCCCGCGACGAGGTTCACGGTGCGGGCGGGGAATCCCCCCTGCACGAGGCCGTCGAACCCTTCGATGCCGGTGGCGAGGCGGTCGTCCACCGTCACCCCTCCAGGGCCCTGCGGAGACCGTATCGGTCGACGACGTCCTCATGGCCCTTCCGGGCCTCGTCCGCGGCGCCGGAGAGGAGACGTCGCGCGGTGTCGGTCCCCATCGATTCGGAGGTGATCGCAAGGAACTCGCCGTGGATCCCCTGGAACAGGGACCGGAGCTCCTCCATCCCGCGGGCGCCTTCTCCCCGCAGAAGGCGGGCGAACAGTTCCTCCCGTGGCCCCGACCGGTCCCCGCCGAGGCGAGCCTCGAGCCGGTCCGCGATCGCGGGCCAGCCGAGGCGGCGTCCCCGCTCGAGGACGTTCGACACGTATCCGAGGTAGTAGTCGAGGGCCTCCCGCACGGGCGCGGGTCCCTCCGTGAGCTCGAGGTCGAGCGCGATCCGCGGGCCCGCGATCCGGAACTCGTACGCGCTCCTCGTGTGGGACTTCCGCAGGCGCCGCTCGAGGAAGCCGAGGGCGTGCATCCCGCCGAGGAACTTCGACGCCGTCGTCGTGTGGATGTGGAGGGTGCGGGAGACGTCGCTCGCGATCCGCCATTCGCCCCCCGAGAGGTACCTCAGGATCGCGAGGCTGTGCTCGCCGCTGAGGAGCGCGACCGCTTCGGAGAACGACTTCTCATCCATCGGGAACCTCGTCTATCGGTGTTAGAGTTGTCCCGGGCTACTCTATCCGTCTTGCAGGGCGGGGGTAATGACCCTTCGGGGCCGAATTTCACCGGAGATAATCGGGTATGAAATCGTCCTAGCGCGCGGCCGCTGACGGGGGAAGGTTCTTTACGAGGGACCGCGGATGGGTGCCCCGTGGGCGCGGGCGCGGAGGGGGTCGGGCTCTTTGAGATCCTCTGCCGAGGTCCGTCGAAGTGCGGGACGTTCGCCTCCGTGAGGCCCCTCGACGCGTGCCCGAAGTGCGGATCGCCGAAGGTGGGGAGGCGGGCCGCGGAGCCGTCCGGGAAGACCAAGACTTAAATCGAGGGTCGTGAATATTGTTCTAGTTGTAAACACGAGGTTCACTAATTGACGCTGCCCCGAAGGTCGAAGGAGAGGGAGTGGCCGGAGACGGTGAAGGCGACCTTGGACGGGCTCCTCCGGGTCCTCGAGAACCCCACCCGCCGACGGATCCTCGAGCGACTCGCGCGAGAGAGCCACTACCCGCTCCAGCTATCGAAGGAGCTCGGCGTCAGCCAGCAGGCGGTCGTGAAACACCTCCGATCTCTCGAGGCATCCGGGCTCGTCAGCTCGACGGAGGAAAAGAGCGACCTTGGCGGGCCGAACCGCCGCGCGTACCGCGCGACGGAGCGGTTCAGCCTCCAGATCGACATGGGGCCGAGGCTGTTCCACGCGGAGATGCGACCGATGGCCCGGGTGCCGTCGAAGGTCGGCGAGTACGGGTGGGCCGAGGAAGCCCTCCGCCGGGCGAAGGGAGATGGCGACCCGCGGCGGCGGGTCCGCCTGTTGGGGGACACGATCCAGAAGCTGAACCGGGAGATCCACGCGCTCGAGGAGCGGAGGCTGTACCTCCTGAGGATGAAGGACGCGGCGATGGGGGAGGCCCAAGGGAGCGTGGAGGACGTGCTCGCGAGCTACCAGGAGCGGCAGGTGCTGTACTTCTTCCTGGAGGAGGGCGCCCCCTCGCTGGACCGGATCGCGGAGGCGCTGGACCTCCGGGAGAAGGTCGTCGCGGACCTCCTCCGCCGCATCGAGCGGGAGTTCCCCCTGATCGGGGAGGCGTGAGTCGATGGCGATGAAGTACACGCGGTTCGAACGGGCCCGGATCATCGGCGCGCGGGCGTTGCAGATCGCGATGGGCGCGCCCATCCTGATTGACATCCCGAGGGGGATCGTGGACCCGATCGAGATCGCGACGTCGGAGTTCGAGCGAGGCGTGATCCCGATCACGGTCAAGCGCGAGCTCGAAGCCCGCTCGGACGCAGCTCGAGCGTGAACACCCCCGTCTTCAGCCTTCGGACCTCCCTGTCCGACAGCGGGCCCGTCACAGCACCTTCATGGAGGATCGAGCTGTTGCCGAAGGGGTCCTCGAGGACGATCGTGAACGGCTCCCGTCCCTCGATCATCGCCGCGAGCCGCTTGAGGGAATTGCGTGCGGCGTCCCGGCGGGGCCTCGTGTTTGCGTGGCGGGCGAGGAACCCGAAGATGTCCCGGAACCGGTGGAGGACGCCCTCCGCGTTCGAGATGAACGCCTCGCTCCGGGGCCCGGGCTCCATCACGGCTCCGATCTCGGGCACCCGCACCGTGCAGGAGCTCGACCGGACGACCCGCGCTCCGAGGTCCCCGCCCCGCGGGACGTGGAGGGTGTGGCGGGTCGGCGCCCCCTGCTTCGTGAGGAGGACGTCCGCATGGCGGAACCCGCACTCCCGGCAGAGGATCGTCGTCTGGAGGGCGTCCCCGAAGTACGGGAGGTCCAGGGCCATCGACCGCATCTGGAGGCCGGGGGCCCCGCACACGGGACAGGGCGCGTCAAGGGTGGTCTCCCTGACGGGGGACGCGGCGACCGGTGGATCCGGCACGCCGCGGAGAAGGCGGCGCCCCCCTTTAAATAGAGCCGAGTAACCCCCGCCGTGACCGTGAAAGGTTTATCTACTACCTCCGCTAGTATACAACTCGAAGTTCAGTAGTGGAGGTCACCACGATGATGCGCGAGGCAAGGGCAACGGAGATCGCACCGAAGGCGAGCGAGAGCTTCCCCCTCTGGGGAGCGGCGGACCCGTTCCGCATGTTCGCGGACATGGACCGCTGGTTCGACGAC
>Ga0209853_1000146_pt1 | contig 18929 bp, 20 predicted proteins | sample GWRWS1_30_40_FD_187224 | JGI IMG/M metagenome (GOLD analysis project Ga0209853, IMG submission 187224) | Riverbed sediment microbial communities from areas with vegetation nearby in Columbia River, Washington, USA - GW-RW S1_30_40 (SPAdes)... | ecosystem: Environmental > Aquatic > Freshwater >...
ATGCAGGTCATCCGCGACCACGAACAGCGTCTCACCGTCTACGCCATGAGGCGGCTGGGAGAGATTCCGGGATTGCGTCTCTTCGGCCCGGAGAGCCCGATGCGCCGGGGAGGTGCGCTCTCGTTCGAGCTTGACGTCGCTCACCCCCACGATGTGGCGCAGGTGCTCGACCAGGATGGCATCGCCGTTCGCGCCGGCCATCACTGCGCGCAACCGCTCCACCGGGCCCTCGGTGTGAGCGCGACGACAAGGGCGAGCCTGTACCTGTACAATACCGAAGCGGATATCGACACGCTCGTGGCGGGGCTGCACACGGTCCGGAACCTGTTCTCCCCGAAAACCACGACTGCGCCGAAGCCCTAGGATTTCAGATGGCCCTGGACGATCTCTACCGCGAACTGATCCTCGATCACTACTCCCATCCTCGAAACAGGGGGGAGATCCCTGAGCCGGATATCAAGGTGGAGGGGGCCAACCCACTGTGCGGGGATGAACTGTCGATTTACGTGAAGTTGACCGGCACAACGATCTCGGACGTGCGCTTCGTTGGGCGGGGCTGCTCGATCAGCCAGGCCTCGGCCTCCATGATGACCGAGCAGATCAAGGGCAAGACGCTCGAGGAAGCCCGCGCCCTGTCCGGACGCTTCAAGGCGATGATGCACGGCGAGGCCGTTCCTGAAGACGAGCTCGGCGACTTGATGGCCTTGCAGGGCGTGCGCAAATTCCCCGTACGGGTCAAGTGCGCGACGCTGTCCTGGGTGGCCGTCGAGCAGGGGATGGAGGAGTTCGAGGCCGGCAAGGGCAAGGTCGCCGCAAAAGCCACGACGGAACGCGAGTAAGTCGGAGGTCCCCATGGGGAAGTACGACGAGTGGCGCGAGCTTGCCGCGCAGCTGCGCGTGGACAGCATCCGTGGCACGACCGAAGCCGGCTCCGGCCATCCCACCTCGTCGATGTCGGCCGCCGACCTGATGGCCGCGCTGGTGGCAGGGCATCTCCGGTACGACTTCGCCAACCCGAAGCATCCCAATAACGACCATCTGCTCTTCTCAAAGGGGCACGCCAGCCCGCTGCTCTACGCGATCTTCAAGGCGGCGGGCGCCATCACCGACGCTGAGCTGATGACCCTCCGCAAGCTGGGCAGCCGCCTCGAGGGGCACCCCGCCCCAGTTCTCCCCTGGGTGGAGGTGGCGACCGGTTCGCTGGGACAGGGACTCCCGATCGGGGTGGGCATGGCCCTCGCCGGCAAGTATCTCGACAAGCTGCCGTACCGTGTCTGGGTCCTCTCCGGGGACAGCGAGATGGCCGAGGGCTCGGTGTGGGAGGCGGTCGAGCACGCCGCGTTCTACAAGCTCGGCAATCTGACCTGCATCGTGGACGTGAACCGGCTCGGGCAGCGCGGGCCGACGATGCTGGAGTGGAACACCGCCGCCTATGCGGCGCGCGCCCGGGCGTTTGGTTGGACGGCGATCGAGATCGACGGCCACAACATGGAGCAGATCGATGATGCCTACACCCGCGCGGGGGCGACGACGAACGTTCCGATGATGATCCTGGCCCGCACGGTCAAGGGCAAGGGCGCGGCGACAATCGAGAACAAAGACAACTGGCACGGGAAGGCGCTGCCCAGAGACGATGCCGAGGCGGCGATCCGTGCCCTCGGCGGCCCACGGGCCATCACCGTTAACGTTCGCAAACCCGAACCTCGCCAGCCGGGTGCCAGACCGGACCCCCGACCCGTCTCAGTTCCTTCCTATAAAGTAGGGGAGTCCGTAGCGACCCGCCGGGCTTATGGCGACGCGCTCAAGGCGCTGGGGGCAGCCAGGCCCGACGTCGTGGCGCTGGACGGCGAAGTGAGCAACTCGACGTACGCTGAGGAGTTTGCCAAAGCCCATCCCGACCGCTTCTTCGAGATGTACATTGCGGAGCAGCAGCTGGTCGCGGCGGCGGTCGGCCTGCAGGCGCGCGGGTACGTCCCGTTTGCCTCCACGTTCGCGGCGTTCTTCACCCGGGCCTACGACTTTATCCGGATGGCGGCGGTCTCCCGCGCCAGCCTGCGACTCTGCGGCTCGCATGCCGGGGTCTCGATCGGCCAGGACGGCCCGTCGCAGATGGGTCTCGAGGATCTGGCCATGATGAGGGCTGTGGGCGGGAGTACCGTGCTGTACCCGTGTGACGCCAACCAGACGGCGCAACTGGTCGCGGCGATGGCGGACCGCCCGGGGATCGTCTACATCCGCACGACGCGGGAGAAGACGCCGGTGCTGTATCCTCCCGATCACCGCTTCATTGTCGGAGGGAGCGCCGTGCTCCGGCGGTCAGACCGCGATCAGGCGACGATCGTCGCGGCGGGGATCACGGTGCACGAGGCCCTCCGCGCCTCCGAGCAACTGGCGTCAGAAGGCATACCTGTGCGCGTCATCGATGCCTATTCCGTCAAGCCGATCGACCGGCAGATGCTGCAGCAAACGGCCCGCGAAACCGGACGGATCGTCGTGGCGGAAGATCACTGGCCCGAGGGCGGACTCAGCGAAGCGGTATTGTCGGCACTCGCCGGCACCGTCCCGTTCCCGCACGTGACGGCTCTGGGAGTGCGGGGAATGCCGGGTTCGGGAACGCCGGAGGAACTGCTGGATGCCGCGGGGATCAGCGCTGGGCACATCGCCGGGGCCGTCCGCTCTCTGATTGCAAGAGCCGGTCCGGCCCCGGTCGCACGCTGAAGGCTGCTACATGCTGCCTGCCTTGACGAGGCCGATCCGGTTTCCTTCAGGGTCGGCGAATATCGCCAGTGCCGGTCCCCCTGGGACCTCGCTTGGAGGCATCAGTGTCTTGCCTCCGAGTCGTTCGGCCGTGCGAAGATATTCACCCAGGTCCTCAACCTCGACGTAGAAGGTGACACCGCCCGGACTGCCTTGCTGCGCGGCCGCGATGCCGCCGTTGATGCCCTTCGCGCCCGTGTCGACCATCCCATACTGCATCGGATTATTCGTGTCGACCTTCCAGTCGAAGAGATCCGCATAGAATTTTTGCAGCCGCTTTCCATCCTTGCCCAAGATTTCGAAGTGCGTGACAGGCTTGCCCATTCCGACCACCTCCCTGTTTTTGGTGAACCCTCCCCTACACCTTGCCTGCTTCCACGTTCGGATCCGGGCCCGGGTCACCTCCCGCAGCCGCGATGGCCAGTCGCGGGATGTACAGATCCCAGCCCGCCACGTGCTTTGCCCGAGCCTCCTCGGGGAGATCCCGGTGCACCAGCCTGACAATCGTGCCGTCGCCGTCGGGCGTGAGGGTAATCTCGACAGTGCTGGAGCCCGGCGGGACTGCTCCGCTGCCCTCCCATCCCCACGTGAACACCACGCGGCGAGGCCGCTCGACCTCCACATATGTCCCGCGCACGATATCGCGGCTGTTGAACTGTACCCGGTAGATCCCACCGGCGCGGGGATCGAGCTCCGCCAGGGCGCCTTTCCAGCGGATCATTCTGGACGGATCGGTCAGCAACGGGAAGATGGTCTCCGGGCGGGCCTTCACGCGAATCTCACGCCGGATGGCACTGCGTTCCTCCACGGTCATCTTGGGAACCTCCCCCACGTCTATCCTCCGGTGCTGCGCCTGATTGTTCACTGCCGCTTGCGCCGCTCGATCGCCCGCCGCTCCGCCCTCCGCAGCCGCCGCTCTGCGGCTTCCGCTTCGACCTTCAGCCGGCGCAGGCTCGTCTCCCAGAACTCCTCCAGGAACTCGCGCAGATCCTCGACGCCTTCCGGGCGCGCCCGGTAGAAGCGCCGCGTGCCCTCCCGTCGCTCCGTGAGCAGGCCGCTGTCCTTGAGAATCCGTAGGTGCTGGGAGATGGCGGGCCGGGTCACGTCGAATCGGGCGGCGATCGATCCGGCCGCGAGCTCGCGGTGCCAGACCAGACGCAGAATCTCGCGACGCCGAGGTTCGGCGATGGCTTTCAGGGCGGCATCCACGGCCATATTTAAACAGATGCTTACGAAAGTGTCAACTTACAGTTTGCCGCCGCCTGCGGAACGCCACGGCGAGCCGTCTGCGCTACCCCGCCGGCGCCTCCCGATGGCAGTGCGCTCAGTCGCCGATTGAGTTCTCCGCCGACCGTCTCAACGCGTCCAACGCGCGACGCAGGTGCGCCGTCGTGTGACCCGCCGTCACGATGGTCCGCACGCGAGCCTTTCCCCGGGCCACGGTTGAGAATGCGATGCCGAACTCGGTCCAGACCGAGTTACCTTCGGATACCCGCGATGACCTAAACGGGTTATTGACAGGTTTCCAACCAGGCTTTCGAAACCTCAGCAGCGTCACGCTTAGATGGCGATGACGCAGGCCAGGATCGTCCGAGAACCGCACTTGGACGAAGCACGGCGCTGCGGCGAGAATTGGGCGATCTCCAACCCTTTGGGCGCCTTCTCATGGGCTGCAAAATCCTCGTGCTATACATAGACCATGAACACAAACGTCCTCTCCCTTGTTGGTCAGCTCTCCGATCAGCAACTTGTCGCGCAGGTGAAAGTGCTGGCTCAGCGGGAACGCGAGGCGACGGCGGCCCTCATCGCCCATCTCGCCGTGCTCGACGAGCGCGGTCTCTATCTGGCTGAAGGCTGTTCCTCCATGTTCACCTACTGCCTGCAGGTGCTGCATCTCTCCGAGCACGCCGCCTACGGGCGGATCGAGGCTGCCCGGGCTGCGCGGAAGTACCCAATCATCCTGGAGCTGCTCGGGGACGGGTCGGCGAATCTCACGACGATAACGTTGCTGGCGCCGTACCTCACGCCCGGGAATCATGTCGACCTCCTCGCGGCGGCCAAACATCAGCGGAAGCGGCAGGTCGAGGAACTCGTGGCAGGGCTGCGACCCCAGCCGGCTGTGCCCTCATCGATCCGCAGGCTCCCGGCTCCGAGCCACGCTACTGCGGTGGTTCCGGTGCCGGGTGGCGAGGCGGGCCCTCAGTTGGTCGATTCTGCGGTAGACTCCAGTGACGCTACACGGTGCGCGGCTGGTAGCCTTCTGTCCCCGCCGCCTTCATCGGCTGCACGCCGTGCTGTGGTCGAGCCCCTCGCGCCACGGTGCTACAAAGTGCAGTTCACGGCGAATGCAGAGACGCATGCGAAGCTGCTGCAGGCCCAGGACCTGCTGCGTTCCCAGATCCCGGACGGCGACGTCGGGGAGATCATCGATCGGGCCCTGACGGCGCTCCTCAGCAACCTGGCGAAGCAGAAGTTCGCCGCCACCGACCGCCCGCGCGAGAGCGTCGCGGATCGCCCGCGGGGAAACCGCGGCACAGTCCCACGCTCACGTCACATCCCCGCTAAGGTCAGGCGAACGGTGTGGACGCGCGACGGCGGCCAGTGTGCCTTCGTGGCCCACAATGGTCGCCGCTGCACGGCGCAGGCCTTCCTTGAGTTTCATCACGTTGTACCTCACAGCGCGGGCGGAGACGCCACAGTCGAGAACATCCAGCTGCGGTGCCGCGGGCACAATGGCTACGAGGCCGAGATCTTTTCGGCCGCCTCAAGCACGCCGGTCCCGAAGCGCGCGCGAATGGGGGTAATGTCCTCAACGCGGGAATGGTCCCAACTCGGTCCGGACCGAGTTCTATCCCGAGGCAGACAGACGACCTAAACCGGCTAGCTTGCAGATCTCCGTAGGTCAAACTTGGGTGTGGCTCGCGGGCCGGATGGCCGCGCCTGGCCACAACGTGTCGAATGTCAGAGGTTAGGTGAGTTTGCGCGTTTGACCATGACTTGGGACAACAGTAAGATGAAGAGGGCAGGACATCATCGACGGTGTACAGTACTCACGTGACGGTTTGATGTTCCGCCCGGGAGGCGAGCGTGATGTCCCCTGATCCACTTTCCACTGATCCACAGTCCCTCCGCCGCAGCCAGGTACAGCCGCTGGACAAGGCGCTCGAAGTGATCGATGCCCTTCCGGGCGGAGCGGTGTTTCTGACCAAAGTCGAGGATGTGCTGAACTGGGGGCGGGCCGCCTCCCTGTGGCCGCTTACTTTCGGGCTGGCCTGCTGCGCGATCGAGATGATGCAATTCATGGCGACCCGCTTCGACGCTGACCGTGTGGGCATCATTCCCCGCGGCACCCCGCGTCAGGCCGACTGCATCATCGTCGCGGGCCGCGCCACGATCAAGATCGCGCCGATCGTCCGCCGCCTGTGGGAGCAGATGCCGGAGCCCAAGTATGTGGTGTCCATGGGCTCCTGCGCCACCTGCGGCGGCCCGTTCTACTACGACAACTACTCGATCCTGAAGGGTATCGATCAAGTCATCCCCGTAGACGTCTACGTGCCGGGCTGCCCCCCGCGCCCCGAGGCCTTGTACGAAGGCTTCCTCAAGCTGCAGGAAAAGATCCGCAAGGAGCCCTTCTTGCGCCGGCGGATCGCGGCGGCGAGAGCAGCCGAGTCCTGAGCGGCCATGGCACTGCGCACGGAAGAGCTCATCCTGAATATGGGCCCCCAGCATCCGAGTACCCATGGGGTGCTGCGGCTCATCGTCACCCTCGACGGGGAGAACATCGTGGACGTGCAGCCGGACATCGGATACCTGCATTCTTCCGTCGAGAAGATGATGGAAGCGCGCACGTACCTCCAGAACATCGCCCTGGTGGACCGCGGCATGGATTACCTGTCCGCGATGGCCAACGAAGAGGTGTGGGTCCTCGCCACCGAGCGCCTCGCCAAGATCGAGGTTCCCGAACGCGCAAGATATATCCGCACCATCATGCTCGAGCTCCAGCGGATCAGCAGCCACCTCATCTGGGTGGGCACCTTCGGCATCGATCTAGGGGCCTTTACCGCCTTCCTATGGGCGATGCGCGAGCGCGAGCGGATCATGGACCTCTTTGAGAGCTCGACCGGCGGCCGGCTGCACCACGTCTACTTCCGCATCGGCGGGGTGAACGAGGACCTGCCGGAAGGCTGGACCCACCGTTGCCTGGAGTTCTGCGACTACTTCATGGACCGGCTGCCGGAGTACGACGAGCTCCTGACCGGCAACCCGATCTTCCTCGCGCGCACGCAGGGCGTCGGCGTGCTGGCGAAAGAGAGGGCGATCGCCATGGGGGCGAGCGGGCCGGTCGCGCGCGCCTCGGGCCTGGATTATGACGTGCGTAAAGCGCACCCGTACGAGGTGTACGACCGGATGGAGTTCGGCGTCCCGGTGCGCTCGGAGGGCGACTGCTTCGCCCGGTATCTCGTCCGGATGGAGGAGATGCGGCAGAGCATTCGCATCATCCGTCAATGCATCGAGCAATTGCCCGCCGGCGAGATCCGCTCCAAGGTGCAGGTCGCGCTGAAGGTGCCGAAGGGCGAAGTGTACGCGCGCACCGAGTCACCGCGTGGCGACCTCGGCATCTACCTCGTGGCGGACGGGTCGGACAAACCCTACCGGGTGAAGATCCGGGCCCCGGCGTTCAGCAACTTGTATGCCCTCACCGAGATGATGCGCGGCTGGAAGGTCGCGGATGTGATCGCCATTCTCGGCAGCATCGACATCGTGCTCTCGGACGTCGATCGATGACGCAGAGCCTCAGCCAGCGTGTCGTGCAGGGTGCGATCGGCCTCGTGGTGGGACTGAAGTCGACACTGCGCACGATGTTCGAGCCCAAGATCACGGTCATCTACCCCATTCAGAAGCTGAACATCAGCAACCGCTGGCACGGCCTGCTCGCGCTGCCGATCGACCCCGAAACCGACAACGACAAATGCATCATCTGCTTCCAGTGCGAGCGGGTCTGTCCCGACCGGTGCATCCATATCGAGGCGACCGGCAAGGGCAAGGAGCGTCTGCTCACGCGCTTTGACATCGAGATGGACAAGTGCTGCTACTGCGGCCTGTGCGTGGAGGTCTGCCCGACGGAGGCGATCGTCTTCGTCCCCCACTACGAGGCGAGCACGTTCAACCGCGCCAATCTTCTGTACGATCTGGACGATCTGCATCGAGGCACGCCCAAGGAGCCCATCGCGACCGGCGTCGTGAAGGTCAAGCGCCCGGCCCCCAAGCGCCAGACCGCCGCCCCGCGCGAAGGGACTGTGATCCCGTGAGCTGGGAACTCGCCGAAAAGGTACGCGCGCGGTTCCCCGATGTGGAATTGTTCCCGCGCCCGGGCCAGGACGAGCCCCATGAGGCCTCACCGGCGCCGGTGCCATCGGCCTCCGCGGCCCCCTCCCCAGGCGCTCCGCCGGGGGAGGCGCCAAAGCCCCCGCCGCGCCGCCCCGCGCATGAAGCACCCCCGGCGTTTCTCACGCCGGGCGTCTTCGTTCCAGGTGAACTGCTCCTGGCGATCTGCCAGGTGCTCGCGATCGATCGCGAGTTCGGTCTGCATTACCTGTCGTTCGTGAGCGCCATCGACCGGCCGGAGGCCAACCAGTTCGAGGTGCTCTACCACCTGTACACGTTCGACAGGAAAGACGAGCTGGTGCTGAAGGCCCGGGTGCCCCGCGAGGCGCCCGCGGTGGCGTCCGTCGCCTCGGTCTGGGTCGGCGCCGACTGGCACGAGCGCGAGACCTTCGACCTGTTCGGGATCGTCTTCGAAGGCCACCCCAATCTCCGCCGCATCATGATGACCGACGACTGGATCGGTCATCCCCTCCGCAAGGATTACGTCTTTCAAGAGCCGGCCTGGCTGGTTGAGGCCGCAAAGCAGCGGCAGAAGGACATCGAAGGCCTCGGGCTCGGCGAGCGCGCCTGACTCCCCGCTTTATTGAACCTTTACGCTCGTTCCATACGCTAGTCCGGACTCGCCCATGCCGCAATCTGTGCTTGTCATCGAGGATGACGCCAAGATCGTCAATCTCCTCCGCCTTTACCTGGAACGCGACGGCTATCAGGTGCAGAGCGCGGGAGACGGGGTCAGCGGGTTGGAGGCGTTGGGCCGCGGCCGATTTGACTTCGTCATCCTGGACCTGATGCTCCCGGGTCTCGACGGGATCGAAGTGTGCCGGAGGATCCGCGCGACCTCGGAGGTGCCTATCCTCATGCTCACCGCGCGCGTGGACGAGGTGGACAAACTGCTGGGGCTCTCCCTGGGCGCGGATGACTACGTCACGAAGCCGTTCAGCCCGCGGGAAGTGGTCGCGCGGGTGCGGACGATCCTGCGGCGGACTGAACGAGAGACACCGGCGCGCGTGCTGCGCCGAGGGCCTCTGGAGATGGACGTCGACCGCCACCACGTCACCGTGGGAGGGCGCGAGGTGCGGCTGACCAGGGTGGAGTTCCGGCTGCTCCAGGCGTTGCTCGAATCCCCCGAGCGCGTCTACAGCCGCGACGCGCTCCTCAACCGGATCTATGCTCAACACGAGGTGGCAGTGGTCGATCGAGCCATCGACGTGCACGTCGGCAAGCTGCGGGAGAAACTGGGCGACGATCCGGCGCAGCCGCGCTTCATCATGACCGTGCGTGGAGTGGGTTACAAACTTCTATGACGGACCGGCCCTCCCGGCAACCCGCGATCGCCTTCATGCGAGGCCGCCTGTTCTGGAAGCTCCTCGGCATCAACCTGTTCGTGGCGGCCCTCGCCGTTGCGGTGGCGGCCGTGCTGGTGGGCCGGCTGGCGGAGGAGATCTTCGCCAACCTCATGCACGACTTCAACATCAAGGTGGACCCGCTGCACGGGCGCTTTGTCGGGGAGCTCGCGCGCTCGCTCCTCCTGGCCAGCATCATCGCTGTCGCGGCCGGCGCGATCCTCAGCATCGTGCTGACACGCCGCGTCATGAGCCCTGTGCGAGGGATGATGCGGATGGCGGAGCGGATCGCGCACGGGGACTACGGCGTGCGCGTAGGCGCCGACGGCCGGGACGAGCTTGCATCGCTCGCGCACACCCTCAATCAGATGGCCGATTCCCTGGCCACGCTCGAGCGGCTGCGCAAGGACCTCGTGGCGAACGTGGCGCACGAACTGCGCACCCCGCTATCTAACCTCCGCGGATACCTCGAAGCTCTGCGCGACGGCGTCACGCCGCCTTCGGCGGAGACGGTCGGCATGCTGCACGGCGAGGTGATGCGCCTGGTGCGCCTAGTTGACGCTTTACACGAACTCTCCCGCTTCGACGCCCGGCTGCCGGTCCTGCGCCGTGAGCCCGTGGATCTCCGCGATCTCGTCGAGCGCCTCCTGGCGCTGCGCAGCGGCGAATTTGCGGCGAAGAGGATTGTCTTGGCCTCACACATCACGGCGGGCCTCACCGTGGAAGCCGATCTCGACCTGCTCTCCCAGGCTGCGTCCAACCTCTTCGACAACGCCCTCAAGTACACGCCTCCGGACGGTCACGTCAGCGTGGAGGCGGCTCTGGACAACGGGGTCGTGCGGCTGGCCGTCACCAACTCCGGCGAGGGCATCCCGGAGGACGACCTGCCGTTCATCTTCGAACGGTTCTATCGCGGCGAGAAGTCGCGCTCCCGCTCCTCCGGCGGCGCGGGTATCGGGCTGGCCATTGTACGCGAGGTAGCGCGTGCCCACGGAGGTCAGGCCGGCGCGACGAGCGGGGACGGCCGCACGACGGTCTGGATCGCCCTGCCGTCTTAACAGAACCTTTACGGCCGGGGAGTATGGTAGGGGCGAGGAGGCGAGGACATGCCGGACCGGCGACGATGGTGGATTGCGGGTCTCGTAGTGGTCGCGCTCGGCGCGCCCGTGGCGTGGTATCTCGGGTCGCCCTTGTTCATCAACCGCACGATTGTGGAGGAGTTTCAGGGCGGGGGCGAGGTCGCACGCGGGACCTTCAGCGACGCCGACAGCTTCCATACAGGCTCAGGTCGTGCGCGCGTGGTGCGCGACGGCGCCGAGCGGGTGTTGCGGCTCGAAGACTTTCGCGTCACCAACGGACCAGACCTCTACGTCTACCTGGCTGCTCACCGCCAACCACGGTCCCGGGGCGATGTTGACGAGGGTTTCGTCAACCTCGGACGGCTCAAGGGCAACATCGGGGCGCAAACCTACCCGATTCCTGCGGACGTGGACCTGGCCCGCTACGGATCCGTCGTCATTTACTGCCGAGCGTTTCATGTCGTCTTCTCCACAGCCACCCTGGCCCCCGGCAACTGACGGATTACACAATCACAACAGTGGCTTTGTCGCCCCTTCACCTCCCCGAGGTACTGTGCCTTCCAACGGGACTTCGAGGTCCCAAAAAGCTCGGTGGGAGGGACGGCGACATGATGCGATCGAAGGCGCTCATTTTTGGAGTCATGCTTGTGGTGTTCGCGGCGGCGGCCGCGGACGGGGCCATGATGGTGCACCGTGTGAAGCTCGCGGCTACACCGGTGGCCGCCAACGCCGGGCTGGCCGGCGCAACCGGATTTGCGGACGTGGACGTTGAGAAGGGCAAAGTGAAGATCACGGTGACACTGGCCGCGGGCGGTACCCTGCCGATGGGCTCCGTGCTCGAAGGGTGGGTCGTAGACGCCGGCCGCAAGGGCGGTCCGGGGATGACGCACGCCTCGGAGCGCGACCAAAAATACGGGCCCGCGTTCGGCAACGCCGAGCTCGCGGCGGCATCGCGTGATCTCCCGTATGCGCTGAGCACCGGGCTCTTGCGCCTTCGAAGCGGGAGCACCCGCACCTTCAGCGGATCCTTCGCCATCGCGAACTCGCTGCAGCCATATAATGCGGTCGTGGTGACCCTCGAATCGGATGGCAACCGCGGAGCCTACGATCCCCGCCCGGGAACACCCGTGCTCGCCGGGGAGATCGTTCGAAAGTAGCCGCGGGCAATGGTGTATACTGAATCCGAAATGTCGGGATCGACCCGCGCCGGTTTCTGGGCAGGAGTGGTGGCCGGGGGGATCGCTGTCACGGCGATCTACCTCGGCCTCTTCACGTCCGGGATCCCAGCCGTCGCGCTCGCGCTGTGGGACCGCCTGATGCAGGTCACCCCCATGCAGGTATTCGCGTTCTTCATCGTGCGGCTCAAGTTCGCCGCCAAGCCCTCGGCCTTCTGGGGCATGCTGCTCGGTCTGGTGATCCTGTGGGGCATCTTCGGCGCGATCCTTGCGCGGACCAGATTCTCAGGGGCAGTCCGAGTGGCGATCTCGTGGTTCGCTTCAGCGGGGGTTCTGGCTCTGCTTGCCTATCGGCCCGCCGTCGCCGGTCTCGCCGCGCGTCAGGCTGCACAGGGTGTTCCCGACGGCACTGCAACCGCCGTGGCTGTGGCCATTGTCGCCTACGCGGCGATTTTTTCGCTCGTCTATGCCGTGTTGCTGTGGATGATGACGCGTCGTGGCGCCGTGGTCTCATCGGGCCAAGGCATGAGCCGCCGCGAGCTGCTGTCACGCGCGGTGTTGATTGCGATCGCTACGACCGCGGGCGCAGGAGCGGCGCGCTGGGTCCAGACCGCGGCTCAGAGGACGACCGCTCTGGCCCAGACGCTGGTCGGACGTTTCAGAGACCTGCTGCCGTCCGAGATCACCCCCAACGAGCGTTTCTATGTCGTGAGTAAGAACCCGCCGGGGTTCGATCCGGTTCTCGATGAGCGCCGCTGGACCCTCGATGTGGGCGGCATGGTGGCGCGGCCCATAAAGCTGACATACGATCAGCTGCGCGCGTTCCCGGCGGTGGACCAGCTCCAGACACTGGAATGCATCAGCAACGAGGTCGGCGGCGACCTGATCAGCAATGCGAAGTGGAAGGGTGTGCGTCTGCGCGACGTCCTCCAGCGGGCCGGCGGGCCGTCGTCACGGGCGATCAAGGTGGCGTTCCACTGCGCCGACGGCTATACCGAGTCGATCCCGCTGGTCGATGCCCTCGTACCCACCACGCTGCTGGCGTACGACATGAACGGCGAAAAATTGCCTCCGGTGCACGGCTTTCCTGTGCGGCTCCTCGTGCCCGGCCTCTTCGGCATGAAAAACCCGAAGTGGATCACCCGCATCGAGCTCGTGGACTACGACTTCCAGGGATACTGGGAGCGCTCGGGGTGGAGCGACGAGGCTGTCGTGAAGACGATGTCCAAATTCACCACGCTCGGCCGCAGCTACCAGACCGGGGAGGAAATCGGCCTCGGGGGCGTCGCATACGCGGGCGATCGGAGCGTCAAAGAGGTCGAGGTCTCTACCGATGGGGGAAAGACCTGGCAGAAAGCTGAAGTGAAGTCCCCGCTTGGGCCGTTCACATGGGTGCTGTGGGCCGCGCTCTGGCAGCCCACCGCGGCCAACGAGTATACGTTGAAGGTGCGGGCAAAGGACGGGGGCGGCGTGACGCAGAGCGCAAAGGACACCGCGACTTTGCCCGACGGCGCATCCGGCTACCACACGGTGAGGGTCCGAGTCCGCAAATAGGCTCCATGGCATCCCCCCGCTACTTCACGGTCGAGGAGGCTACGGCCGCGCTGCCCGAAGTGGAGCGCCTGCTTGAGCGCCTCCGTGAGCTGACGGATGCGCTTGACGCGAAGGACGTTCTCGAAGCAGTGATGGAAGACCTGGACAGCATTGGCTGCGTGGTGCGTGACCTGGATCTGGGTCTGGTAGACTTTCCCGCTCTGGCAGGCGGAACCGAGGTCTTTCTATGCTGGCGCCTCGGAGAGGACGCCATCGGCTACTGGCATGGGACGGCGGAAGGTTACACCGGTCGCAAGCCGCTGCGCCTCCTGCCCGGAGGCCACTTCCATTGAGGAGATGCGCATTGCATGGCTGAAGCTTATGACCTCGTGATCGTCGGCGGTGGGCCCGGCGGATACGTCGGCGCGATCCGTGCCGCCCAGCTGGGTCTGCGCACCGCACTGGTGGAACGCGAGAAACTGGGTGGGACTTGTCTTCACGTCGGCTGCATCCCCACAAAAGCCATGCTGCACACCGCTGAGCTCGTGGAGCATCTCAAGGACGCCACGGACCTGGGGTTGACCGTGGGCGACGTGGGCGTGAACTTCGCCGCCGTGCAGCGGCGCAAGACCCGCGTCGTGGAGACCCTGCACAAAGGCGTGCAGTTCCTCATGCGCAAGAACAAGATCGACGTCTTCATCGGCGAAGGCCGGTTCCTGAGCGCGCAGAAGGTCGGCGTCGCCCTCGCGGACGGGTCCGAGACGGAACTACAGGCCCGTCACGCGCTGATTGCTACCGGTTCGGCGCCGCGCAGCATTCCCGGAATCACCATCGACAACCGGCGTATCCTCGACAGCACCGGCGCCCTCGCGCTCGAACAGATTCCGAAGTCCATCGCCATCCTCGGCGCGGGGCCTGTGGGCGTCGAGTTCGCGAGCCTCTTCCGCGCGTTCGGCAGCGAAGTCACCATCATCGAGCTGCTCCCCACGCTGGTGCCGCTCGAGGATGAGGAAGTCGGCCAGGCCCTGGAGCGATCCTTCGCCCGGCGGGGGATCAAGACGATCACCCAGGCGACGGCCAGGAGCGCGCAGATCCAGGGCGAGCGCGTCAAGATCGCTGTGGCGAAAGGGAATGAGACACAGACGGTGGAGGCGCAGTACCTGCTCGTGGCCATCGGCCGCGGGGCGGTGACGCAAGGTCTCGCGCTGGACGAGGCCGGCGTGGCCGTGGAGGGGGGCACTCTCAAAGTGGACGAGCATCTTCAGACCACCGCGGCGGGCGTCTATGCGATCGGTGACGTCATCACCGGAGCGAAGCCGTTCCGCTTGGCGCACGTGGCGAGCGACGAGGCCATTGCCGTCGTGGAACGCATCGCCGGGGCGGAAGGGCATCCCCTGAACTACGATACGGTGCCGCGCCCAACGTACTCCATTCCGCAGGTCGCGACGGTGGGGCTCAGCGAGAAGCAGGCCAGGGAGCAGGGGTACCAGGTCAAGGTAGGGCGGTTCAGCTTCCAGCCCAACAGCAAGGCGGTGATTGAAGGGTCGCGGGAAGGGTTCGTCAAGGTTGTGACCGAGGCGAAGATCGGGGAAATCCTGGGTGTGCACATGATCGGCTCGTCGGTCACCGAGCTGCTGGCCGAGGGTGTCGCGGCGAAATACCTCGAGGCGACGGTGGCGGAGCTCGGCGCAGCCGTCCATTCACATCCCACGCTGTCTGAAGCGCTGAAGGAAGCGGCATTGGATGCGATGGGCCGCGTCATACACTCGTAGGCCGGGTCGCACCTGCATCCCGGTGAAGTCTCGGACCGGCAATCGTGAGATCGGAGAGAGGGGCGGAAGTCGATGAGTGCGATGGAGGCGAAAGCCCGGGTTTCGACGGCGCGCCATCAGGCGCTCGGCCTCACAGACCAGGACGTCCTCGACATGTATTACTACATCGCTCTGGCCCGCGCGCTGGATGAGCGGATGTGGGTGCTCCAGCGCGCCGGCAAGGCGATGTTCGTGATCTCCGGTCCCGGGCACGAGGGCTGCCAGGTGGCGGCGATGTGGCCGATGGACAAGAAGCGTGACTGGTTCGTGCCCTTTTACCGCTCCATCGCCGGATGTCTGGTCAAAGGGATGAGCGCCCGCGACATCCTCCTCGGTCTATTCGCACGCGCAGAGGATCCCAGCAGCGGCGGACGGCAGATGCCGGGACATTACGGGCATCCCCGCGTGAAGATCCTCAGCACGAGCAGCCCCGTCGGGACGCAATACCCCCACGCCGCCGGCATCGCCTATGCTGCGAAGGTCCGAAAGACCGGCGAAGTGACCATGACCGCGATCGGCGAGGGCGGCACGAGTCAGGGGGACGTCCACGAGGCGATGAACTGGGCCGGAATCTACAAGCTGCCGGTGATCTTCGTCGTGGAGAACAACGCCTACGCCATCTCCGTCCCGCTGCACAAGCAGGTCGCGGGCGGCAGCGTTGCGGCGCGGGCCGCCGGATACGGCTTCCCGGGGGTTGTGGCGGAGGGCAGCGACGTGCTGGAATGCTATCGCGTCGCGAAAGACGCCTACGACCGCGCAAAGCGCGGGGACGGTCCGACGCTGCTCGAGTTCACGGTGCCGCGTCTCGGATCGCACAGCAGCGACGACCAGCAGGAACGCTACCGGGCCAAGGACGAGATCGAAGCCGATCGCATGCGTGATCCGATGCGGGTGTTCGGGACGTACCTGGAGGGCGTCGGGCTGCTCACCGACGCAAAGCGGAAAGAGATCGCCGGCCGTGTCAAACGCGACATCGACGAGGCCACCGACTCCGCCGACCGCGCGCCGATGCCGGAGCCCGAAAGCGCCGCGCGGTACGTCTTCTTCGAGAAGGACTGAGGAGGGGGAGTCCGTGGCCGAGATCCGCTACATCGACGCAATCAACCAGGCGCATCATGAGGAGTTCGCCCGCGACGAGCACGTCGTGGTGCTGGGGGAAGACGTCGGGCGCAAGGGCGGCGTGTTCGGCGCGACGGCCGGGTTGATAGACAAGTTTGGAGAGGACCGTGTCATCGACTCGCCGCTGGCCGAATCCTCCATCGCCGGCATGGCGATCGGCATGGCCGCCAACGGCCTGGTCCCGATTACCGAATTCCAGTTCGCGGACTTCATCCACCCCGCGTTCAACCAGATCGTGAGTGAAGCGGCGCGCATGCGTTATCGCTCGAACAACGCGTTCGGCTGCCCGGTGGTCTTCCGCGCGCCGTGGGGCGGCTCGCACGGCACCGCGCTCTATCACTCCCAGTCGATTGAGGCATTCTACTCCCACGTGCCGGGGATCAAGGTGGTGGCGCCCTCCACACCGTACGACGCCAAGGGCCTGTTGAAGTCCGCGATACGCGATCCCGATCCTGTGATGTTCCTGGAGCACAAGAGAATGTACCGCCTCGTCAAAGGCGAGGTGCCCTCAGGCGACTTTACCGTCCCCATCGGCCCGGCCGCGGTCCGCCGTGAGGGGACCGACCTCTCTATCTTCGCGTATGGCTGGATGCTGCACGAGTCGCTCGGGGCGGCGGAGATGGTGGCGCCCGAGGGCATCAGCGTCGAAGTCGTCGACGTGCGCACGCTCGTCCCGTTGGACACGCAGACACTCTTGAAGTCGGTGGGCAAGACGAACCGCGCCCTCGTGGTCTACGAGGACAACCGCTTCGGTGGCTACGGAGCCGAAATCGCCGCACTCATCGCGGAGCAGGCATTCTACGACCTCGATGCGCCCGTGACCCGCCTGGGCGGACCCGACGTGCCCGGCATCCCGTTCGCCAAGCCGCTGGAAGAGTGGTTTTTCATCACGAAAGAAAAGATCGCGGACGCGATCCGCAAGCTCGCCGCGCTGTAGCACCCGTGACGGAGGGCGGCCGATGGCTGTTGAAGTGAAGTTGCCCCAGTTGGGCGAGAGCACATACGAGGGAACCATCGGCAAGTGGCTCAAGCAGCCCGGCGACCACGTGGAGCGGTTTGAGCCGCTGGTGGAGATCATCACGGACAAGGTGAACGTGGAGATGCCGGCCCCCATCGGCGGCACGCTGCAAAAGATCCTCGTCGACGAAGGCGCCACGGTTCCAACCGGGACGGCCATCGCGCTGATGGAAACCACCGATGCCGCCGCCGCACCTGAGGCGCAGCCCAGAACCCCGGTGGCGGCAGCCGCGGCGCCGGCGGCATCTGATCGCAGAACCGTTGCGGCGGGCGATGGAGAGCGTGCGCGGCTTTCTCCCGTCGTCCGCAAGCTTGCCGAGGAGCACGGGGTCCCGCTGGAGGAAGTCGCCTCGCTGCGCGGCTCGGGTGCCGGCGGCCGTGTGACCAAAGAGGACGTGCTGAAGCACCTGGAGCAGCGCAAGGCGCCGGCCAGACCTGCTGCCGGTGTGGCCACCGCACCTCCGGCGACGCCCGCGCGGCCGGGCGCATTCCCGGCCCAGCCGTCAGCCGCCGCGCCGAAGGAGGCCGGGGGCGACGAGCTCGTCAAGTTGACGCCGCTGCGGCGCTCGATTGCGCAGCGCATGGCGCAGTCCAAGCGCGATATCCCCCACGCCTACGGGACGATCGAGGCGGACGTGACCACGCTCATCAAGTGGCGTGAGGCCAACAAGGACGAGTGGAGGGCCCGCGAGGGAGTCAACATTACCCTCACCGCATTCTTCATCAAGGCGGCGGTGGAAGCGCTGCGGGCGTTTCCGGTCGTCAACGCCGCCTGGACCGAGGACGGCATTCTGCTGCGGAAGGCGATCAACATCGGGGTGGGGATTGCGCTGGAGGATGGCCTCATTGTCGCCGTGATCAAGCACGCCGATCAGAAGAGCCTGGTGGGTGTCGCGGGAGAGCTCGACGCGCTTGGACGCAAGGCGCGCGACGGGAAGCTCGCGCTGGAAGACGTCCAGGGGGGCACGTTTACCATCACCAACCCCGGCGTCTTCGGCTCGATCTGGTCAATGCCGATCATCGTGCCGGGACAGGCCGGAATTCTCGCCACCGATGCCGCCGTGAAACGCCCGGTCGTGCGGGGCGACGGGATCGCGATCCGCGACATCATGCATCTCGGGCTGTCGTTCGACCACCGGATCTTTGACGGCGCGACCGGCGTGCAGTTCTTGAACCGGATCAAGACTAAGCTGGAAGGCTTCCCCGGCGGCGACGCCGCGCTGACCGACTTCTAGGCGATGAGCACCCACGTCACCCACCGTCCGGAGTGGCTGAAAGCCCGGCTCCCCAGCGGCGATAACTATCGCGAATTGCTGGGGATCATGCGCACGCAGACGCTGCACACCGTGTGCGAGGAGGCACGGTGCCCGAACATCGGCGAGTGCTGGGAACGGGGGACCGCGACCTTCCTGGTGCTCGGCAACGTGTGTACGCGCAACTGCTCCTATTGCGCGATCGTCCACGGGCTCCCGACCGAACTCGATCGCGAGGAGCCGGAGCGCGTCGCGCGCGCCGTGCAGGCGATGGGTCTCCGCCATGCCGTCATTACGTCGGTCAACCGAGATGACCTCGCCGATGGCGGCGCGGAGATTTACGCCGCACTGATCCGGCGAATCCATGATCTGACCCCGGAGTGCACCGTGGAGGTGCTCATCCCTGATTTCAAGGGGGACGCCCCCGCGCTGCGCACGGTGCTCGAGGCCGCCCCCG
>Ga0209853_1000148_pt1 | contig 18793 bp, 10 predicted proteins | sample GWRWS1_30_40_FD_187224 | JGI IMG/M metagenome (GOLD analysis project Ga0209853, IMG submission 187224) | Riverbed sediment microbial communities from areas with vegetation nearby in Columbia River, Washington, USA - GW-RW S1_30_40 (SPAdes)... | ecosystem: Environmental > Aquatic > Freshwater >...
ACGCATCGCCGAGGCCATTTCTGACGCCGGCGCAAGGCTGGCTACCGGCTCGGGCGGGCTCACCCTTGGCCGGGCGGGTTTTGCACCCGCTGGACGATAAACGAAGTTTCATGAAGTTATCGCATCTTCACTCCCCTTCGACCGGCATTGCCTGGTCGCACTGAATTTCCTATCCGCTCTTGAGTGTAATACGCTATGCTTTGCCACCAACAGTGCATTTCAAGCAGGCAAAGGAGGAGTACAGTGATAATCCGCCGATCTCAAGCCCTGCAGGTTCGCCGCGAGGCAGCCGCTCTCGCATTTCAACGGCAACCCCCCGCCCACATCAACAACGGTGAGGAGGCTGATTACCGGTCTGCCGCCAATCAGCTTAGCTACATCGCCAACTTTTCTAAAGGATTGCATCATAACGCACTCGGTGAAGTGGTTCCCGAAGATTACCGCGCTCTCCTGCACGCCATCGACAGCCAGCAGCCACAGGACTTCGAGGCAATGCCTCAAGGCGTCGCCGTGAATGCGCAGAAATTCACCAGCCCCCAAGCCGGACTCAGCTTTGACCTCGAAGGGCCGGACTCGCATTCGGTGACCCTTCCGCCGGCTCCACGGATCGACTCGGCCGAGATGGCTGCGGAAATGGCGGAACTCTACTGGATGGCGCTGCTGCGCGACGTGAACTTCACTGACTACTTGCCGGCGACTCTGATTGTGGCGCAGACCGCCGCTTCGATGTCAGCCTTTTCGGGCTTTACCGGACCGAAGATCGGAGGAGTTGTTACGCCTGAAAGTCTCTTCCGAGGTTTCACGCCTGGCGACCTTATCGGACCCTATATCTCTCAGTTTCTGCTGCAGCCGATCAAATACGGTACTCTCCGCTTCACCCAGCGGCAGCAGACCGCCATGGCCGGCAAGGACTATATGATGGACTTCGCCTCGTGGCTCGACATCCAAAATGGGGCACAACCTGCTTCTGGCGACGTGTTCGACCCGACGCGGCGGTATATCCGCAACGGGCGCGATATGGCGACATACGTCCACTTCGATCAGCTCTATGAAGCGTACCTGAACGCTTGCCTCTATCTGCTGAGCATCAACGCACCGTTCGACCCCGGCAACCCTTACACGGATTCGAAAAACCAGAAAGGCTTCGCCACCTTCGGCGGCCCGCACATTCTCAGCCTCGTAACTGAGGTGGCAACGCGCGCGCTGAAGGCCGTCTGGTATCAGAAATGGTTCGTCCACCGGAGACTTCGGCCCGAGGCTTTTGGAGGATTGGTTCACAATCAGGTGAAGGGCGCGGCGCAGTACCCGCTTCACCCTGACATGCTCGCCACGGGTCCAGGCACGATCCTCGACCGGATCCATACCCATAATCTCGCCGGCGGAAACGACACCTATCTGCTTCCGATGGCGTTCCCGGAGGGCTCTCCGACTCACCCGGCCTACGGGGCTGGCCATGCCACCGTAGCCGGTGCCTGCACGACAATTCTAAAAGCCTGGTTCGACGAGTCCTTTGTACTCTCGAATCCGGTCGTTCCCAACGCCACTGGCACGGCCCTGGTGGCATACGGCGGTCCGGGCTTCGACAAGCTCACCGTTAGTGGCGAACTCAACAAAGTCGCCGCGAATGTCGCGATCGGACGGAACATGGGGGGCGTGCACTGGCGCAGCGACTACACCGAGTCCCTCAAACTCGGCGAGGCGGTTGCCATCGGCATACTGCAGGAGCAGAAGCTCTGCTACAACGAATATCAAAGCATGAGCGTCACAAAGTTCGACGGCACGATGGTGAAGGTCTAGAGGACCGGACTAAGGAGGCAAGTACTATGGCTCAAAAAGCAAACGCAACAAGCGGAATCACACTCACCGCAGAGGAAGTGGCGGCTTTACGCGAGGTGCTCAGCGCCTGGATGCAGGAAGAGATTGTGACGCCTCCATACAAACCTGAACTCGCTTCGCTCATCAGCAAAGCCGGTCTTCCCGCCAGCTAAGGCGCTTTACAGGGGAAAACAACCGATGCCAAATTACCCTCAAAAGGGGCGAGGCCCCCACGACTCAAACGTCGGAGGGAGTCTACGTCAAACCGGCAACGCATGCTAGAGACGAATCCCAGTGCATGACGAAGCTCTACGGGCCGGCGTGGGGATGAGGTTTACCTCGATGAGGTGCAAAGAATTGCTATAGCGAGACGGCCAAGGCGTGTGCAGCGGCGATGAGTTGAACGTAGTAGGACGGAGGTGATGATGGCTGGCATTGGAAACGCGTGGCACATCCCGAAAAACCCTGATCCCCCGGGCCAGGCAACCATGCGGTTTCCGCTCGTCGCGATCGAGGCGGGAACGGTGGTCGCGCTCGTCAACGGCAATCAATTCCAAGGCGTCGGTGTGACTGGTAACCAGACGCAATCGGGCAGCACGCTGATGGTCCGGAAGGCGGGGGATCCCACGTGGACTCCGCTGCCCATGGGCTTCCACTCCGCTAGCGGCAACAACAAGTACTTCACTGCGGCAATTCCGGCGAACACCTTTTGCGCCGGGGACCTAGTCCAGTACTACTTAAAGATTGACTATACCGACCTGCAGACAACGTTCCTGCACGGCAGCGACGGCAAATCTTTGGCCACGCTGAACGAATCGGTGGCCCAGACCGAACCGTTCACGTTCGCGGTCCGCTTCCCTCTGGCTGCGTCAGGCCCGTTCCTCTCCTTTGATTCTGGGCCTCACCAGGCGCGCATCTTTCAGGACTCCGGGCACATCGCGATTGCCGGCCCCGACCTCGCGGGCGCACCGCGTGCAAACGTCTTTACGTTTGCACCGCCTGTTGTTGAGTCCGCCGATCGCACCTTTAACATTGGGCGCGTCCTCTCCTCAAATCCGGTGGCCAATGGGCTGGAGGTTGTCCAGCGACTGGGCACACGGCAAATCCGCGCTCAGCTCACCTTCCCGCTCGAAGGGGTGATGCGCTATGAAGTGGTGGACTGGGAGGGACTGATTCCCGACCGGGTCTCGATCTCCTCCGCGTCCGACGGCGATGAGCATTTCTACGGGTTCGGGGAGAAGTTCAACGCGCTCGACCAGGCCGGCAAGGTCGTCAACATCCTGACGTTCGACAATCCCAGCAACAAAGGGGACCGGTCCTACAAGGTCGCCCCCTGGTTCATCAGCACCCACGGTTACGGGTTCCACCTCGACTCTACCGCGAGAAGCAGATTTGACATGCGAACGGCGGCGACGGGCCGCTACAGCGTCACCAACCAGGCATCCGCCCTGAAGTTCAACGTCGTGTATGGCCCGAAACTCACGGATGTGGTCGTGCGCTATACGGAAATGACGGGCCGGCCGGCTTTGCCTCCGCCCTGGGCGTTCGGGCCCTGGATCTCGTCCGACATCTGGCGCACCGGCGGCGAGGTCCGTTACGCCGTAACCAAGTTTCGCGAGAGGGAAATTCCTGTTTCAGCGTTTGTCTTTGATTCGCCATGGGAGGTCGCCTACAACGACTTCGAATTCAACGAAACGCAGTTCGCCAGGCAGGCCCAGTTCGAGGGTCAAACATTCCAGGGTTTTAACAAGACCGCCGACATGATGAGCTTCTTGCAGAAGAACGGGCTGAAGGTCATTTGCTGGCTGACTCCGTTTGTTAACGTCAGCTCGAACCCTGAGTCCGTGCCCGGACAAAACCTGGCGGAGGCCAAGAACTACTCGGAGGGCGCAGCGGGGAACTTCTTTGTGCGCGAGTCGCGCAACGGCCCGCCGCTGGTGGTGACCTGGTGGAAAGGCCGGGGCAGTCCGGTCGATTTCACCAAACAGGAGGCCCGCGATTGGCTGGTCCGGCAACTCCAGGCCGTGCTGGAGGCAAGCCAGGTCAACACGAATTCCGGCAAAGAGCCGGCAATCGGCGGCTTCAAAACGGACGATGGAGAATTCAGTAACGGTCCTAATATCTACATTCCGGACACGGCCGTCTATGCCAACGGCCGCACCGGGCGCGAGTTTGTGAACGGCTATTGCCTGGCGTATCACCAGACCGTTTACAACGTCCTCGGTAAAGCCGGCCTGATCTTTGCCCGCAGCGGATTCATAGGAACCCAGGCCTTCCCCGGTTACTGGGCTGGCGACAACGAACCGAACTTCGGTGCGGAGAACGGGCTGCCGAGCGTGATTGTTGCCGGGCTGTCGGCCGCCATGAGCGGATTCTCGATCTGGGGCCACGACATCGGCGGCTACCAGAACGCCAACTTTTCGCCGATTTCGCCGGCGGATTTGTTTATCCGCTGGACCCAGTTCGGCTGCTTTGCACCCATCATGCAAATGCACCGGCAGGTGAACACGGCGGATCTCCGGCAGTACCCTTGGGGCTATGCCCAAGCCGGCGAGTCGACGGACGACAATCGCGCCCTGGACAACTACAGATTCTATGCGACGCTCCACACCCGGCTCTTTCCGTATCTCTACACGTACGCCAAGCAGTCGGAGGAGACCGGGCTGCCGATCATGCGTCCCCTGGTGCTGATCCACCAGGACGATCCCAGGGTGCTTGGGGTTCAGCACACGTACTACTTCGGGGGCGACTTGCTCGTCGCCCCGGTGATCGAACCGAACGCCACCCAGCGCCGGGTCTATCTCCCAGAGGGGGACTGGTTCGATTTCTGGACGAATGAACGGCACGCCGGCAAGCAGGACATCACCTGGAAAAACCCCAGCCAACCCACCGAACCGAACTCCAAAATCCCGGTGTTTGTGAGGGCTGGGGCCATTATGCCTTTCATCCTCGGGGACGACGTCCAAACCCTCTGCGATTCCAATTACGTCAACAACGCGGCGCTGAAGACCTGGGACGGCGGGCTCGAAGTTCGCATCTACCCGGCGGGTACATCGCGGTTCACCATCTTCGACGGGACACAGATCACTAGTGTCGAGGGAGCCGACTTGACAGACATTACGATCACGTCTCCGAAACCGCGTCCGGTTCTCCTCCGCTTGCACGCGTCACGACCGATAGCCGTCCGGCGCGATGGCACGGCACTGCCCGAAGTGGCCTCGCCCACCGCATTCGCATCGGCGAGCGCCGCGTGGCGATTCGACGCGCTCGCCGGATTCGTCCTGGTGAAATTCGCGCACCCGGGCGGCACAACAGGGATTACTCTATGACTCGTAACACCGCCAGTCTCTAAATAGCATCAGACGACCAGAGTCCGGTCGTCTGAACGGATTTCTTCCAAGGAGCATCTGGATGCGCATCCTGAGCCGAATGTCACACACAGTCCTCCTGGTCTTGGCCGGTCTTTTGGCCGCGGACCCGGTGCGGGCACAGGTCGATGTCCTGACCCAGCGCTACGACAGCGCCCGTTCCGCTACGAACCTGAAGGAGACCAAGCTGAACAAATCCAATGTCAACAAGAATCAATTCGGGAAGCTCGCCTTCCGGATCGTCGACGGCAATGTGTATGCACAACCCCTGATCGTCTCCCAGGCCAAGATTGCCAACCGCATGGACGCGACAAACGTGGTGATCGTCGCTACCGAGCACAACAGCGTATATGCCTTTGACGCCGAGGATACGGCGTCGGAGCCTTCGGGCCAGGAATCTAAGAAGGCGCTCTGGCATACAGGCCCGAGCGTACTGGGGACGCATATCGAGAGCCGGGAACTGGGCCAAGCGATCGGTTTGCCCGGCTGCTCGGATCTCACCACCGAGATCGGGATCACCAGCACACCCGTCATCGCGCTCACAAAGCAGACTCCGCCGAAAGAGGGGGTCATCTTCACCGTCGCAAAATCGAAAAGCGGCACGAAGTATGTTTACAAGCTCTTTGCTTTGAGCCTCGCAGACGGCACAAAAGTCAGTGAAGTTTCCATCGAAGGCGAGGTCAAGGGCACAGGTTTTGGCTCGACCGGTACGGGCTCAAACGCGAAGATTCGCTTCAACCCCCTGATTCAATTAAACCGGCCGGCCCTGCTGCTGCATAACAACACGCTGTACATCGCCTTTGGCGGTCACTGCGATCGAAAAAGCTACCACGGCTGGGTCTTCGCCTACGACGTGGCCAATCCGAAGGTGCCGCGGAAAATCGATGTCTTTTGCACAACGCCCAACGGCAAGGGATCGGAGAGGGAAGGAAGGGCGGGCATCTGGATGTCGGGCCAGGGGCCGGCAGTCGACGATGCTGGCAATATCTATTTCGTAACTGGCGACGGTACCTACAACGGGACCACAGACTTCGGCAACAGTGTTGCGAAAGTCAAACTGGCGGCCGGTAAGATCCAGCTTCAGGACTGGTTTGCGCCTCAGAATCGGGATGAGCTGACGCAGTTCGACGCCGATCTCGGTTCAGGCGGCACTGTGCCGGTCCCAAACAGTCATCTGTTGCTGGCCGGAGGCAAAGAAGGACGCATGTATCTGATCAATCGGGATGACATGGGCCGCGGCGCCAAACATTCCCTCTACTCCTTCCAGGTGACCAATGACCCACTCAAGAAAATCGATACGCCAGCCAAGGTAGGGGACATCCTCTATTGGAACATCCACGGATCACCCGTCATTTGGCCCCGTCAAGATCACATGTTTGTTTACATCGCTGGCGAAGAGGATCCTTTGAAGCAGTACAAGCTGATTCCGGACGCAGGAGCGGGCGGTGCCGGCTGGAAGTTTGACTCCGATCCGCCGCAGTTCAAAGCCAGCCAAGAGACCGCACCGCTCCCGAATCCCCCGCACGGCTTACCTAAGGACAAGAAACGAGGTGACATTTGGATGCCGGGTGGCTTCATAACGCTCTCTGCGGACGGAGACATAGAGACGACCGCAATCGTCTGGGTGACCATGCCTTACGCCGCCGACGCCAACCGGAATGTTGTCCGGGGCGTTCTCCGCGCCTTTGACGCCTTGGACGTCTCCAAAGGACAGCTCTGGAGCAGTGAAGATGAAGGCATCCCCACGGACAGCCTGGGCATGTTCGCGAAGTTCTGCCCGCCGACCGTGGCCAACGGGAAGGTGTACGTGGCCACTTTTCAACAGGAGAGAGCCGAGCACGGCGTCCATGAGAAGATGACGGGGGGAGATCAACCTGCGCTCGCGATCTACGGACTCAAATAGGCCGTCCAGGAGGGAAGCTGCGATATCACCTAATAAGCTCTATAAAAATCCCCAAGTTTAGGGGCTGAAATGGCGACTCTAAGGGTCATTTTCACACGAGATTGCCAGTGCCAAATGTCGGAACGGAAACACGATCGACTCTTGTTAGGTCTCGTCGCAGCTTCCCTCCTGTAGGGCCAACCGAGCTGTCCGCTACCATGGTCGCATAGGATTCACAAGTCATGAGCGAGAATTGCTGGGTGATCATCACACACATCGTGCCCACAGGGCCTGTTCGATTGCAAACGGAACATCCTGCTGCCACTAACCCAATCTGCCAATACTCACCTCCGGAGGCTTTCGATGAGGGGTGACGCGCTCTACCACTAAATTCGGGTGCGCCGTGAAAGCGCAATGGAGGAATGTCGGAAGACCTGAGCGTATGCAGGTACGCTCTGAGCCCTTGGAGCTTAGCTCTGCAGACCACTCTGCAGGGTGAGCAGCATGCTCCTGAAAGGCGTCATGCGGAAGAAGCAAGCTTCCAAGATGTGATGCTTGGCTGAGGAATGCCATGGTGAATCACCTGAAGCGTGCATAGCCCTTCGGGAAAAGTGGACCCTGACATACCTTGCTTGCTATGTCAGCCCGTCGAGCCTGCAATGCATCTTGCATGCAAAGTAGGGACCCATGCCTCCTCCATCGGATGGGAGTGCATGGGGCTCCAGGTCAACCTGATGCTACCCTGGAGGAAGATGGGGGAGCCCCAAAGCGGGGACGGGGCGTTCAGCAACACGCCACCTACAGCATTCTGTTTGAGTCCTTCATTGTGAACACGGGAGACCTATGAGGAATGCGAAGGGAAGTGGAGAGTAGGTAAGCGAGAGCCCAACGAAATTCCCGATGTCCTCACAGGAGTCGGATGGGGCATAGTAGTCGGAGCCCAGGAAAGCTGGGCACACCAGGATGAGGACTGAAGGCGAAGGCCCCTAGCCTTTGGAAAGATGGGAACAAAGGTACCCAGCGAACGCGCAAGCTGTCCACGGGGAATGCACTGTGGAGCTGGAGAAATGGGAACAGACGCTTCATGGACGTCCATGGAGAACGACCAAAGGTGCTGCGCCGTGTGCGGTGAAAGTCGCACGCACGGTGCTAAACGGGGAGGATGAGGAAACAGGCCGCAAGGTACTGCGCCTTGTCCTTACCCAACTGGAATGTCGAAATTTCGACAAAACCTATGGTATTGCTATGCCCTTCACTGTTTGCAGAACGCCGTGCAGGGCCATCCAGCACAGCAGCTGCACTGCTTTGCGATGCGGGAGAGTCGCCGACCACTGCTCTAAAATGCCCCGGATCGTTGGCATGCCAACAATGGAAAGCGCGTATTGGGCGATCTCTACATCGTTGACAAACGCTACAGGACGGTCCAGCGTGGGAGTGCACAGGGCGCGCGCGGTCGTCACGAGATCGCCCCGAATCACGGGGACCTCTACCCAAGTGACGGTAGGCGTCAGGCAGACGTGACTTTGCAGCGTGAGCGTGGGTAGCACCGGAAGCGGCGCGAGAAACGGTTGCGCCTCAGCACTCGCTGCCCGTTTACACCAGAAGGGGCGTTCGACAAAGGCCGTTGGCTCTGCGTAGTGCTGCGCGGCCCAGCGTGCGTGCTGCGCAACGGTTTCCGACAGCCTATCGCGGTAAAATTGGCAGGCGACTTGTGTATTATGTGGTATGGTGAGCAGGGTGTGGACGACAATGCTGCCCTGATGGGCAGAACGCATTGCCGTTTGCACCCCCTGTGAGGAGAGGGGGTCTATCGTGAAGGCTGCGTCGCCGATTTTAATGAAATCCGTCCCAACCGGGTGCGTGTCCAGATAAGGGCTGGCGTTACAGGCCATCACCGGACCTACCAGGGTGCCGCGCAGGCAGGGATGGAGTAGCATGGACTGGGCGAGCAGGGAACAGTAGCGTGATTCCAGGGCTTGCCGCCCGCCGATGCGGCGCTGGTCCGCGTCAAGGAGGACGGTCGCGTTGAACGTGCCGTCCGGCAGGGGTGCGCCCCAAAACCACATATCTGGCCCAGCCTCCACCCGCGTCTCATCTCCTTCGATATCCGTGTTGCGCCAGTAGGCGTAGAGCGCCAGCGTGGCCGGTGCTCTACGCTCCTTCCGGCCCGCCAGCAGAGCGCTCCGACCGGTCGCGTCTACCAGAAAGCGGGCGCGCATTTCTCCCCTTGCACCTGCATAGTGCATCGGGATGCGCCATTGGCCGAGCGCCTCGTGACAGGGCCGCATCGCCTGAGCCGGTTGCAGGACATGGACGCCAGCCTGACGTGCCGCTGCCAACAGCAGGGCATCGAAACGGCCACGGTCCACTTGAAACCCTGGCTCTCCAGGTTGTGACTTGAGGTGATCTGTCGCCCCGTGCCAGCGGACGATAGCTCGTCGGGGACGCAGAAAATTGCCCTGTTCGATCTGCTCCCGCAGGCTCAACAACTCTAAGAGAGGCAGAATACTCGGTGGCAGCGACTCGCCAATGTGCGGGCGGGGAAAGGGGGCGCGTTCCACCAGGGATACTGCGTGCCCCAATAAGGCAAGGTGGCGCGCCATAGTCGCTCCGGCAGGCCCACCTCCTAGTACACAGACCTCGGTTGCCCTCTCGTAGAGCTGCATAGTTAAGATAGAGACGGTCTGTCCGTCTGGGAAGGGGCCGTTATGACCGGCACACCGAAAAATGCTGGCTTACGCTCCGCAAGACGGATGTAGGCTTGCAGGCAGTAGTGCAGCCAACCTCGTATGTAGTCGCAAGCTGGACGGCCCCGGCGTAGCACCTCGTGATGACACCCCCCACCACACAGGTAGCGCGCCCAGCAGCTTCGACACGGCTCCTGACGATGGACGTGTCGTTCGGCAAGCCAGCGACTTTGGCGCTCAGCGTCCGCACCGTCTGACACATTACCCATCACTCCCACGTCATCGCCCACGAAACGGTGACAGGCGAATAGACCACCCTCGGCGGAGACGCCGAAATAGCCCGCACCTGCTCCGCACGGGTACGGACGGTGGCTCCCCCGATGCATCTCCTGCATCGCATTCAGCATATTTTGAAACGGATAGCGCCGATCCGCCACAACCTGCCGCTCGAACTCCTCACCACACGTCACCATCTGTTCGAGCATGACATGCAAGTCCTCCTGACGCATCTCGCCGCGCCCAGTCGGTGACGTCAGCATCGGGGAGAAGCCGACACTATGGAAGCCGAGGGCGATCAGGGCGTCCAGCGTCTCACGCAGGCAGAGATTGCTCGGCGTAACGGTGACCCGGGCTGAGACCTGCATCCGACGCTGCAAGGCCAACAGCGGCCGGACGTTCTTGAGAATCTGCTCATAACTGCCGCGTCCATTTTTATATGGGCGCAAGCTATCATGCGTTGCCCCAATGCCATCGAGGCTGATGGTCACAGCGAAGCCATGCCGCTCGAAGAAGGCCCCATCCTCCGGCGTCAGTAGCGTTCCATTTGTCGTTATGGAGAAACCAAGAGAGACGCCCTTTGTCTGAGCGGCCTCTACCGCGAATGCGGTGGCTGCGCGTAGGGCGTCCCGGTTGATCAGCGGCTCGCCTCCTAGGAACGCTAGCTGGACCCGGTCACCGGGTTCTGTGTCGCGCAGCAGCAGTGCTACCGCTGCCTGCGCAACTTCCAGGGGCATGTTTTTTGGCGCGCCGCCGAACTGCCCCTCCTGGGCATAGCAGTAGGTACAACCGAGGTTGCATTTCTGGGCGATGGCGAGCGAGAGTGTGCGCACTGGCAGCGGTGGCAGTGCTTCCTCTGTGATGTACTGGGCTGATTCCAGACCCAACGCGTCCAGATACGGTACCAAATCCTCCGGCGTGTTCTGTAAGCGCTGCACCTGTGCGGCAATCTCAGCGCTGATGGTATAGACTCGCGATCCGTTTGCCATGAGTAGATGACAGCCGTACTCCGTTTCGAACAGATGCGCCTGCGGCGTATGCGGCCTGGAAAGGGCGAAGAGACGCGACGCTTTCTCGCAGCCACGCACGTCCGCGACAGGCACGATATTGTTCAGCTGAATCAGCATAGAACACTCCTTGCGGTGTGCACGGGAGTTAGTCCGTGTCCTGCCCCCCGACTTGAAAGCGCAGTTCCTGTTCCCAATTGCGGAACAGGTCATCATAGTTGACGAGGTTCGGGTCGCTGGGGTCATCCAGTAGATACTCTTTTGGGGTGGTTGGCGTGCGCTGTTTGTGCATCCAGTTATGGCCCTGAGCGGTATTGCCAACAATCTCCACATTCACGAAGTCTGGTCGGTTCGCGGCCCAGTAGAAGCAGGCGCACTCACGATAGTCGTTTTGCCAGGGCGAGCAGAGACTCTGCGTCAACGCACCCGGCGGCGCGACTTGCTCAGTCAGCGTGATGCCTTCGAAGAGCGGGCGCATCATCAACTCGACGTCGCGCGTAGACGCGTCGGTCAGCAGTTCAAACCGACAGGTGACTTTGGAGCCACCACGCTGCAGCACCTCTGCCAGCCCGTTGTTCCACTCGATGGTGTTGAAAGCAGGCATGACATTGGGGCCGCGTATCAGTACACTATCTACCGAGACAAGGAAGTGATTGGTGGTCAGCCCTCTGGCCTCTGCCTCACTGCCCGGTTCGATAGCGACGACCTGATTCGTCGCCTCGTGCAGTTCAATGCCCACAAACAGACGCCGCCAGACGTTGCGGAAGTCGGTCTCCAGACCGGGGAAGCAGTTGGAGATAGCGTCCTGCGGATGGCTGCTGATGGGATTCCCGCGCCCCCGGTAGTCTAACAACGCGCGCAGGTTCTTCGGTTGTATTTCGTTCATGAGGTATGTCTCCTCAAAGCCGTCGCGTGGGTCAGGATAGGGACGTGATCCACTCACGTACGACTTCTATGCGCGGCTTGTTCGTAGCCGGATCGGTTTGCGTAAAGGGCGTGTGCATCGGGTGAGCCGGGTCTTCCAGTAGTGTGATGAAGGCCGACTCCGCCGGCTTGCCTGGCACGATCAACGGCTTGCCCTTCACGGCCGGCACGAGATCGCCCCGGACATTGGCAGTCTTCAAGTAGTTAAGCAGCGCCGGCGGGTCCTGGAACAGGTCGCTCAGGTGCTTACCATTCCCCACATCGAACCGTAAGTGCCGGATGGCGTTCTGGCCGCGCAGGGCCATGATGATGTTGATCATTGCCTGCTCTGGCCCGCTACCGCCGGGTTGGCCGTTAGGGGGTTGTACGTGGGGAGTAAAATCGCCGACTGCTTTCTCGATGAGCGCCCGTTGTCGTCGTGTCAACGCCAGCCGTCTACCGTCTGCGCCGCGCATCATGGCGGGCATTTGGCGGCGTGCCTCGGGCGTCTCATCACCAACCCGCGTATATTCTCGCAGCATCGCCAGCACGAGCCGCAGGTTGTCCACCGCCGCCGCCCGTTGGGGGCTGCTGGCAGCGGCTTTCAGGCCCTGAAGCGCCTGTAAAACCTCGGCATGGCGGGTGCGCGCGTGAGCGTAGTTGGCCTGGCTCACTGTAAAGGCGTTACGGGCGAAGGTACCATTCAAGACCTCTGTCTGCATCAGAGAGACGGTCTCTAAGCCACGGCGGATAATGTTCATGACCGTCTCTGCGTCGGCTGTCTCCGTGACCTGTGGGCCGAAGAGCATTTGCTCTAGTTCATCGGCGACCGTACGCACGAGAAAACTATCTGGCGCAAAGTCGGGAGGGCCGGACGAGATGTGGGCATAGGCTTGCAGTGTCTTACCATTGACAGTCAACGCGACATGCACCATACCATCGCAGGCATCGTCGAAATAGCCCCGACTGGCTCCATTGGCATCCTGTGCAAAGATGTTGACGGGAATCGTGACGGTGTTATCGTTGTCCGGCTCGGTATAGCCGAGCCAGGTACCCTGCGTCGCATCGTAGACGTCGTCCACGACGTTCGGATCGCCTGCTGTCGGGCCATAGACTTTGCCTGGTCCTGGGGTAAAACGCAGACGCACTTCTGGAAAGGTGTCGTTCGGCTGGATGTAGCGCGCCGCCCCGAAAGGAATGAACTTGCCTGCCTTGAAGTTGTTGCAGGTTCCCCGCAGCTCTTTGATGGCGTGGTCGCTGAAGGCCCCGGTATCGGCCTCAACCTTGTCGTCGTCCTTCCGAGTGCGGCGAAAGACCTTGTGATTGGCGACGCGGACGCGCCACTGGACACTGGCAGGCGACAGGCCGAGATCATCCAGATGCCGTTTCATGAGAGGTGTCAATGGTCCATCGTCCTCAAAGCGCACCCAGACTTCCAGGAACGGCGCGACTGGACGGATCTGCCGATGCTCGTCCCGGAACTGGACACTCTCCGGGATACGCCTGCCTGTCACCTCTCCAATGGCCGGGTCTACAGCCAGGGTCTCCGCTGGCCGGAGTATCCGGTAGCCGGTCGGGTCTTGTGGGTCTACGACCGCATCATAGTTGTCCATCGGGCTAAGTGACGAGCCGAGGCGGGCGATGGCCAGCGCCGGGAGAAGGCGCAACTCTTTGATGTCTGTGACCTTCTTTGGAGGCCGTAGCGTCCTGATCAGCGGTTCGATCACGGTTTCTCGCCGGTTCCTGTCCGCATCCGCTAAGGCACCTAAGAAGGCACGCTTCTCCTCATCCGGCTCCAAGCCCTGGGCCAGGAGAGCCTCGATGAGGAGGTCAGCATCGAGAATCAAATCACGGTGCAGGAGCCAGCGGTCTGCTTCCAGGTCGGGGAGCTGGAGGGTATAGGGCATTTCGAAGGACGGTCCGGCGACGGGACCTGCGGGGATCGCGTCGTACTGCGGTATCGTTGTCAGATATCGTGCGATCTGGGCGAGATTGTGCATCTCTGCCATGGCACCGAAGACGGACCAGTTACGGAGGTACCCGCGCGGCGTCGCCTGTTCCTGCTCGTCTTGCATGGGCCCGCTCAGGTGAAAGATGTGCATCAGGTTCGTCAGCAGCATCCGGTAGCGTAGATTGAGGAGGGCAGCCCACTGGAGCGCCCGCAGGCTCTGGAGACGCCCGCGTTCCATCGTCGCGTCCGGTTGCGGGTCGGGGGCGGTATTCGGGTTCGTGGGTACGTTGCGCGTCGGAACCCAGTCGCCCTCCTCCGGGAACTGACTGTAGATATCCAGGAAGCGCTGAAAATGGGGCTTCTCCATCGCAGCCCCCATGCTCGCCCCCTCGCCCTGCTCTTTAATGTCTTGCAGAATCGCCACGGCTTCGCTGCGGCTGCGCACCTGCTGCAGGATGACGCCCTCCAAACTGCCCCAATCCTCCGGTTTCACCTGGTAGTCTATGGTTTCTGGATGGAAGTCGTCATCGCTGAGGTGGTCCTGGAAGAGTTCAATGAGGCGCGCATAGAGCATGCCAACGTGGTTGATAGGAAAGCCGACCGCGGCACGCATGGCGCGGGTGCGAATCTCAGCAGCCTCCACACCATTGTAGTCTGAGGGCATCTCGGTAAAGACGTATTTGGCGAGAGAGTCCTTGGTCAGCTTTTCCAACCGAAACGGAAATGGATACAGCGTACTGAGAAAGGGGTAGTCTTCCCGCTCGAAGGCGATCGGTCCGCCAATCAGGCGCAGGATATTCTGTACACTTGCCAGATGGCCCATCTCTTCGATGGCGATGTCGCGGATCATCGCGGCCCAGTTGCCCACCAATTGCTGATGCGCTTTGACCTGTGGGTCGTCCGGGTCATCTGGCTCTACCAGGTCCGCGGGATCGTGCAGCGACAGCCAGGCATAGAGATACTGCACCATCAAGGAGTGTTCAATCTCCGAGGCAACATGCAGGAGAAAGATGGCTTCGTCCCGAGGCGTCAGAGGATGTTTGTACCCCGGTTGCTGGACAGTGAGAGCCACCGCCTCTGCCGTGCCAGGAGTCGCTTCCAGAAATGTCATTATAGGTGGCACGGGCGTCCACCCCAAGCGTTGAGACAGTCGAGAGCGCACGAAATCCCTCCTTTGCCCCTGTCCTGACTGGCAGCCCACGGCCAAGACGAGCTTCAGCTTACCATGGAAAACAACGCTATCAGAGCGCGCGCCGCTCCGGCGGAACCGCAGCCGACTCGACCTCCGGGAGACCCAGGAGGCGTTGCACCAGGGCCTCCGGGTCGGCGTCGTCCGCGACGTAGGCGTAGCAGATGTGACGTATGTCCGGCTCCTCCGCCTCCGGATCCAGAGCAGCCACCTGGGTCACAGTCTCCCAGCTACCGATCTGTTCCAGGACGGCTGCCTGTTCGTCTGGCGTAATCTCAGGACGGAGCGTGAACATAACGGCCTTCATGGGACGCGTCCTCGTGTTGCGACACTAGCTCAAGAGCCGTAGCAAATTCAGTCGACCGGCGCCGTAGTCCGGGTGGAAATTCAGGCCTCCCATCCCTGGGACTTTGTCGGCAGTCTGCATCAGGCGAGTACGTACCTCGGCAGGACTCATGTTGCCCTTGTTCGCCAGCAGCAGCGCCACTGCTCCAGCGACATGTGGCGAGGCCATGGAGGTCCCTCGCAGGGCGGCATAGTTCATCTCACGTGGGAGCCGTGCCCCTTGCAAGAAACTGCCGAATGGGGACGGAATAGCCTGAAACCCATTCTGACCGGGATAGGTCGGCATGGTAGACCAGATAGCGACTCCAGGTGCGCTGATCGCGATGTGATCGCCGCGATTTGAAAACATGGCCACCTGATCGTTGATATCCGTTGCCCCAACAGCGATGACACCAGGAATCGCTGCCGGGAAGGAGGTCGGGCTTCCACCCTGCCGTTCGTTGCCCATCGCCGCCACGACCGTCGTACCGCCATCAAGCAGCTGACGAAACAACCGCTCTTCCGTCTGGTCGGGTCGAGCTGGTCCACCGATACTCAAGTTCATGACGTTTACCCCGGCGCGCCGTGCCTGCCCCAAGGCGCGGCGGTACATCACCGGCTCGACGGTGTACGAAAAGATCACACCGCCTTGTACCGGCACTAAGTCAGGATTGTCGTCGAAGATCTTCCAGGCACGTAGATCGCACGTGCAGATACCGTTGATACCCAGATTATTGTTGATGCCAGCGCCAATCGTTCCCGCCACGTGCGTGCCATGACCGACCAGGTCCCGATCGGCGGAAGGTGTCAAAACCCCCGGATAGCGGAAGACATAGTTGACGAGCGGCACGCCCAGGTCGGGATGGGCAAAGTCCAGGCCGGTGTCTAGCACAGCGACCCTGATGGCGTTAGCGTCCTGGAAGTTCGGGAGCGCCCGCGCCTCGGCCCAGCGCACCTTCTGCACGTTCCAGAGCGTGGAAGCTAGGGGAGGCACGGCGGCGGGAACTATTGGGGCGTGCACCTCGACCTGGAGATAGCGGCGCGGTACGCGCGCCACATACTCGATGTGTGGATCGTTGGCGAGGGCGCGGTGCAGGTTAGGCAGTTCGTCGTTCTGCTGCAGTTCGACGATGCACACCCCCTCCTCTGGGCTGTCCGTTACGTCAGTTGGAGCATACGCTGCCATCATACTCACGAAACTGGCAGCTGGCGACGGCTCATACGTCTCTTCAGTCGCCGCTGGCGGCTCGGCCAGTGGGGTCATCCGCTTGATGAGGCCAGCCCGCTCTAACGTCGAGACTGCCGCAAGGCCTGGCGTGACAAACGTACTCGCCGCCAGGAACGAAGTTGCTGCGGCCGGGACGGCGCCGCGCACCGTTGGTCGGACTTTCATAATCAGCATACCGTCATGGTACTCCGGCAGCGGAGCCTTCGGGTAATTCAGCAGGATCATTCTATGCTCTCCCCTGTCAAATCGTTGGGATTCCCAGACTGTTTTGCCATGCCATGCCTCCTAAGGCAGTGTACAAGAGGCGCTGCATACACTGATATGCAAGGGCGGAGGGCAAGGGGGGCTCTCTGTCAGTGCTCCCTGCCCGTGCCTAGGACGAAGGGGGAGCAGATGCATCACCAATGGGGTGGAGACACAAGGAGAGGATCTGAGTTCCTGCGCCTTGCCTTCGGCGAGATCGATAACCCGCTCCATCTCTATTTCAGCTCATAGATGGCTAGCGCAGGGAGATTCCCTTCCGCTTTCTTGATGTGGACGTTGTCTTCGTGTCTCACCTTCTCCTCCTGGAACGCCGCCACATACACCTTCCCGTTGGCCACGGTCGGCGGGCAGAACTTGGGGTCTGAGTAGCAGAAGAACAGATTTTTACGCTGCGGAGCAGGCTATCAAAAAGGGTGTCCGAAACCCAGAACATTTAAGCCTGTAAAATCAATGCCTTCCTCTCGCACGTTTGGCTTATCATCAAGGAAATTCCTAAATGATCAGTCGATGCTGAGAAAGCATTGATACCCTGTGTAGGCCCTACAGGTCTCATAATTATCGACAGTTAAATCAAATAGATAGTTGTCTAGCGTAAATTTCTGTTCATATGCGGAGTTCAGGAATATGTGGAGTCTATGGCCAGGGCGCCCAGTAACTCTATACGACAGGGCTAATTTACCCCGCATATTCTTGGCAGCCCGCAACAGCGTAAAAGCGATGCAAAGTATCCATTTGAGCGCAAATCTGCGTCCCAAAACTCCACTTTTGAGGGAATACGCCCTATTTTCCAGTCGCTCATGGGATCGAAATATGCTGAGTATTTTGCCTTTAAAGTCTTTTCATTTCAAATCGTTAGTGGTGTGAACTCTGCATATTCATAGACTCCGCATATGAGCAGATATGTGCTGCAGCGCATATCTGTTCCGTTGCTACTCACGGGCCTTCTACCCTCCTCGGCAACGACAGTAGCAGGAATAACAGGTATGAGTAGCATGGGGCTGGATAGCAGACCTTTTCATATGCTTTGGCAGCTTCCCTGTCAAGAGAAATGTTTGGGTCCGATTAAAAAAAGGTACGTAAACAGGTACAGGATTGTGAGAAGTAGTAGGGGCGAGAGCTTCAGGAAAGTGCCCTGCCGCACGCAGGCGCCTAGGCGAACCTCTACCCGTAGCGTTTGTGCCGCGCCCGGGCCGCTCCGCCCCCATAGCTTCAGGAAAGACACGTGTCCGCAAGCTCTCGCCAGGTGCACAAGCGAAAATCTACCCGTAGAGTTTTTTGCGAAGGCGCCTGGGCGTCCACCCCTGGCCCGCCGTTTCAGGCCTCCACCGACTCCGCGGCGAGCCGCTCGCGCAGGCCGCGCCCCAGCTCCTGCAGCTCCTCAGCGCTCATCCGCACGATGCGTTCGGCCACCGCTGGCGTTGGGATGTCCCCGCCTGGGGCCAGCCGCGTGCGCAAGTGGCGGGCAAGTGCGAGCAGCGCCGCCGCATCCAGTTGCGCGAGCTGCTCGACCACCGCGTCCAGCGTGAGGCCGTCCAGGCGCCGGCGCGCGGCCTCCTCCAGCAGGGTGCAGAGGCCGTCGAGCGGGCGGAACGCGCGCAGGTAGGGCGCGGCTTCTGCCACAAAGGCGGCGCGGATGACGTCTGGGGGGAAGGCATCCGCTTCCAGGCCGTACGGCTCGCCCTCAATCCCCCCAGTCTCGCGCACCCAGTTGGTGGTCTTACTGCCCTTGGGGAGCGCGTACCGGCCCAGGGCGACCTGCTCGGCGGTGAGGCGCTCCGGACGAATGAGCGGGTGCAGCGTGACCTCCTGGACGCCGAAGGCGTGGAGCTGCGCGGCGAACTCGCGCGCAATCCAGTAGCCGGATGGGTCGTAATCGACTACCGCAAACAGCTGGAGCGC
>Ga0209853_1000149_pt1 | contig 18722 bp, 16 predicted proteins | sample GWRWS1_30_40_FD_187224 | JGI IMG/M metagenome (GOLD analysis project Ga0209853, IMG submission 187224) | Riverbed sediment microbial communities from areas with vegetation nearby in Columbia River, Washington, USA - GW-RW S1_30_40 (SPAdes)... | ecosystem: Environmental > Aquatic > Freshwater >...
TGCCATTGCACAGGTTGGAAAGCGGCAAATAGAATCATTGAAACCATGCCTGAAAAGTACTTACAAAGTAGCGTTGGCACAATATTCTCATTCTAATGTGTTTTTATTAGGTAGCCTGCATCAAACCGCCTGTCGATGTTTTAAGACAACTTAATTGGCTTCCGGTTCCTGATAATTCCTTCACCGTTGCAATTAGGATGTATATCCCTGAGCAGTCAGTTTTCAGTGGTCAATGGTCACATCCGCCTATACTATTGGCTAGTAAGTGAAACTAATATCTTTCAGTTTTTGTATCTTCATTTTTTTATTCAACTTTATCATAAGTGAACCCAATTAGAGAACTACTAGAAGCTTGGGGCTGGTCGTTATAGTAACGCTAGAGGTCCTAAAAAGAGATTCATTGTATTATAAGATGAATCAAGCTATAAATGTTTCTTTTTGGAATTTAATCTTTTTATTTTTTGAAGCTGAATTAAGATGACTAGTTTTAGTCCGAGTCCGGAGGGACTAGTCTGATTTTACATGTGGTTCCAAATTTTCAGTCAATGTACACTTTTAATATTGATTTCGTTCATTATCAAAATGGGCCCCAAGGGGATTTGAACCTTGTATGTAAAGGGGTTCAATGAACTTGTATAATACTTTTCGGATTATTTTTTCCGAGGGTTCGGACTACTATTTTTAAGGCATTTGATTCTCTGTTGGGTAAGTGTTAACTTTAATTCTTCAGAGTGAAATTTTCAGTTGACGGTATTAGGTGAGAAGCAGATAATTATATACTCAGATCTGCTGAATATTCGACACCTAAGACTATATCAGTTATTTTACTGAAACTTACTCCAGGATTTTCGCTTTTTTTCAACGTCAACTCAAAGATTTGATTAGCATCCATGTCTACAAAAGAGTTTAACGGAAGGGGTTTCGCTGGGCTATCTGCAAGGTAATAAGCATTAGACAAGGCAATTCCTTTCTCAAATTTAATAGTACTATTAAGTGGTGGTGTGTTAGACCTGAAAGTGGCATTCATCTTGGCCGGAGAGCCGTATCCAATCAGAAAAATAACAAGATTCTTTATCTTGCGGTTGAACTCTTTTATTGGTAATCCAACTGAAGAGATATTGAAATCTATATTTGCAATGGGTTTGTCTGAATGCAGAATGCTTACTTGTTTTGGTTGATACTTTAGTGCAGAAACGAATACGAGCCGTTGTATCGAACGGGGCATAGAGACGATCTGAGATTTGTATAGATTTATTGAGAAATGTACCTGAACATCAAAGGTAAGCATAATATCAGTAACGTTATCTAAACCATACGGATTTGCCGCAGAAGGAAATTCTAAAGTCCAAAATGTTTCTACCCCACTACCTTCGAAAACAGATAATGCTTCATTGGGCAGATTGAATACTAACATATCTTTTCTCATCCGAAACTCGGACAGAGGGAGAGCCTCCGATGGACGCACAGATAAATGGAATCCGCCATTGGCATCTGAGATGACCGATATACCTTGGTTAGTTAGTATACCTCGACTAGGCATGATCAGATTTGAAGATTCTACTGCAACAGTAATATTTCTGATGCGATAACCATACGTTCCAGGATAAGCAAAGCGAAAAGGCAATTCTTCTGTTCTAAATTGGCACTTCCCTGTTTTCTTGAGTTGTCCAAATGCTAATGGGAAATCACGCATCAATGAAAAAGAATGTTTAATCGGTATTTTTTTCTTATAGTAATTGATACGAGAAGCCTCTAATTCAGCTAAATCGGATTGTAATTGATCAGCTCCGGTTACACCCTGCAAGGATAAAGGAAAATAACCAAAACGCATAATATCTATGGGCCGATCCTGTTCATAAGAAAGTGCACGCTCTGCTAGCCAGCCATTTTTGGCAGATAGATCAAGGTAGCGATGCATGACTCGCTTGCTAACTGAAGCAAGAATGGACCAAAATTCTTTGTTCAAGAACCGAAGTGTTTGAAAGGCTATAAGATTATGAGCAAGATCGGCATCAGACTGTGCAATTGCTTTATGTAAACTAGCAATTTTTAAATCTCTTCCCTTTAGACTAACAAATTCTTGTGCAGCAGGCAAAACTTTATCTCTTAGAGTAGATAAGTCGGCTTGCCGTTTATTGGCTGCGTCTGCCATGCCACTTATTGACACATAGCTACAATAGATAAATAATGCATACCCAGTCATAATGCCAGCTCCTGCAGCTACTCCTGTAGCTAGTCCTTCAGATGCTTCAACAGATACTGCTTCTCCAGATATTTCGCTACTTACACCAGACGCAGCATAAGATTTTGCAACATCAGGTATTGAACTTAGTGCGTCCTTAAATCCGGTAACATAGTCTTTAAACTGAGTAAATAAGTCATCATGGGCATTAATTTCATCTTCCTTGGCTTGTATTTGACGTTCTATCTCTTTTACCTTATCTGTGGCCTGGGTGACGCTGAATTCAGCTATTTTTTCTTGCTCGGCAGCAATTTCAGTCTCAAGAGATGCCTTTTGTAAAAGGTTCGAAATAAGAATTCTTTCCAAAAGCGCATCTTCGACCTTCCCCAAATAGTTCAAAAAATCGGTTTGTGCCTGTTTAGCAGAGCTAACCAAACTATCAGCAGCATCTTTCAGAGGCCGGTAACGTAAGGTTGGGACCATATCTTCATGGTAGCCGTAATAATTGAGGCCCATCTCCAACTGTGCAAAACCCTTTCTAGCCCTTGACTTTTGTAATGTCACCGCAGGGTTTTCATAGTCATGGAAAGTAATATAGGATTTTTCTGTTCTATCAGCCACAACTGATTCTACATCAGGTGGGTTCCAATCCGGATTGATTGGAGGAGTTTCGCCATGTAAGTATAACACCGCCTTATACAATTCCCTTGCGCGTGCCAAATTGGAAGGGTCGTCTGTAAGGTAAAGTAAATCGGCCCACTCGAGCATAGCATTACCTAGTCGAAGTGAAAAGAAAATCCTTTCCATTGGATGTATAATTTTTTGTAACACATCCCAGGAAGTATTAATTTTATTGCTATCTGTATCTTCTGGAGCAATTCTTGAAGTGCTTGCTTTAACTTGTTCTGAGTCAAAGGTGTATGGAAGAAGTCCATAGAAATATAGATGAGGATAGCCATCAGACCAGTCCTTGTAACCATCTGTATTGCTCAAGTTAGCCATGCCTACAATGATCTTTGGATCCATAAGACGCGAGTAATAATATATCGCCTTGAAGTAGTCACCGGAAGCAACAGCAGTGTCACCCAGGACAGTAGGCATTACACAGGCTGCCAAATATATTAGAGCATACTGATTTCTCTCATATGGAATGTCATCAACATGAACAGAATTTCTGCTTGCTCCGAATCTCGCCTGGTTCGTGAAGTGATCGAGGTCAGCAATATCTCTTATTGCTGCTTTTTGACGTGCTGGAAAATATCTTTGCGCGTTAGATACTATAAGTGATCCCGGTGGAGATTCTAAACTTGTAATAGATAATACTCTTGATGTGGGATCTACCTCGGCAGTTGCGCCGATAAAAGGATGAGGACGGATAGGGCCGCCATAAGAAGAAGGAGGTTCGAGTAGATTCCAAAGCAGCCGCATGGCATTGTTATAGTGCTCTAAAGCTTTCCGGTATACCCCTAGATTATAATGTTGATGACCTAATTTTAGTTGTTCGTCAAGAGGAGATAAAGAATCCTTTTCATTGTTACCAAGTACAAACTGTTCGTCGCCAGCACCACTCCGAGCATAAGACACATAACCAATCTTTCCGAAATCAATAGACTTTTGGATCTCGTAAAAATTCTCTGCGCAGAAGCGAGTTTGCTTATTTAACCACTCCCCATATTCTAGAAAGAACGGAGATTTGTACTGACATTTATCAGGTATGATAGGAAAAGGGTCAGGGTCACCTTGGAAACCGTCGTGAAAGAACATTTGTAATGTGGCAATGTTTTCCAAAACCGGACTTGAAAGCGAACTATCTGGACGCTCTAGGTTAAGCCGATAACGAAGAGAAAGTTCCTGAATTGGAAGTTTTGTTAGACTGATCAGATAGTCAAGGAATTTGCGAGGGGTACTCCCGGCTATGTCTTTAATTGATGTTTCAGAAATGCCAAACCCATAGCCTTCATCGACTGCGGAAGTAAGTATCTTTACCATAATAGGAATCAAGAGTTCATTCGCAGTCACTTGATTTGTATCTGTGACTCGGAAGTTTTGATGGAAACGAAGATTTAACTGTTTTATTGCTGAATTTTCTCTCAAATCATTAGCCTTCTTTGCGATGGATATCCATATAGAGAGTAGGTAATCACGATAACTTACAAGCTCAAAATCAGGCCCATAGATCTCTGTTCCTTTGGGATAGGAGAATCTACTTGGTGGCACCAAGTCAGATTCATGGCTTTTAACATCAAGAGGCATCCGATTCTACCTTCTTCTCTTGGAGCGTGTAGCAGTGGTATAGAGATCTTCGTACTCCATTATAGCCTTACCAATCTTTCCTTCCTGTAATTTGATAACGTCAATTGCCCAGTCCACATCAAAGAGGTCAGAAAATGTATTCAACTTACTGCACATATGTGAATAAGCCTCTTGAACTTGAAAATCACCCACATATGACTTGGTGTTTTTCTTCTTCTTCGACACTGACTGGAGTGACAGATAATATTGCTGTAGGTTGTTACTGTCATGCAAGATATAGAAACTAGGTATTTTAGAGATATTGCTTAGAATGTGTTTGGGATCAAGGAAGGCTTCTTCTAATTCGGTCAACAGGCTCTGGCGTGTTTCTAGATTTAAATCACTAAAAAGTGACTGTTCTATTGGAACACCACATAATTGTCTAGCTAAACTATTTATTTGAATGAGCCTGGATAATCGCATCTTTCTTCCAACTTCATGCCAGACGGTACGCGAAATCGGTGATCTTGATAGTGGGATAGTCAGAGTTATTGGAGAAAAGCAGCTGTTTAAATCAAGCATATGTTCTGAAATTGGTTTAGACTGATTGATTGCATTGTATACTCGTAGAATAACAAAGATCTCTTCATTCTTATTCAATATCAATAGATTTTGAAATTTACTACTCACAATTGCACTAATTGAATTAATCTCGAAGTGACCTTTGTGATCACTGACACTTTCACCAATAAGAATTTCGCGGTGATTATTGCTGTTTATATTTTGATTTCCTGAATGGATTTTATTTGCGATCAAGACCTTAACATGCAGTCTAGCTAAAGGATACCCATTTGAAGAATTAATAAGAACACCGCTAATTTGGATAGGAACATTTTTTGAGATAAGCAACTGGTTGATATTATCGACACTTTGCAGTTTTACATCAACTTCCTATCATTCAATGAATATTTTACTTTTTACCTCTATTTAAGGAATTTCTATTAGCTTCATTTCGAAAAGCAAATTAGTCCATCCTGCTCTGAAAAGATACCAAATCTGAACTTATCATTTTAAGGTAATTATTTTGTAATGTGAGTATTAAGTGTGTAAATTTTGGAGGGCTTGACTATCCCTTTACTTGAAGAAGGATTATGCACATCTTAAATTTATTTTTATATTTTCAGTTTTAAAATTTACTTCCTGTAAAAAACAGTCTTGAAATAATTCCACTATTTGATAAAAAATTAAGGGTGCTTAGTTTTAGCGTGCCTGACCAGCCGTGTCATATCGCTGCCTCCTGAACACCAGTTTTCATCTGATTCACTCGAAACTACTGCAACAACGTAGGGACCTTCTTGCCAGAATCTGAACATTGGACCTCCTGACTGTCCTTTGACGACGTCAGCTGAAGTTGTCATTGAACGACCAGAGCCATAGTCCCATTCATCCTCGTCGAGCGTTTTGCGTTTCTGATGAATAGGATACGTCCCTTTTATAACATCCTCAGGGTAACCGATATTCCTCCATAAGGGCTCATCATCCCACCCGCTGTCATATGTACGTACTCCAAACCAACCGTATCGATCACCAATGCGATCAGCAGTGATGATGACGGCATAATCCTCGTCTACTTCACTCCATCCAACCCCTCCCTTTCCTATCTTTGTGAAGGACCATGTATCCGTAATACCGGAAATGGCAGATGTAAAAGGACCTGCTCTATGAACCTCCACGGAGCCTGCTCCTGTATCCCAGTCTATGACGTGACTAGCTGTCAGGACATGGCGAGGTCCTACAATCACACCTGAGCCTCCTCCGCCTGAGGAAGTGATGATTCTACACACACAACCCCATGGGTATCTAGTATCATAGTACGGTTTTCGATCTTCTGGGTACCATATGATGAGGGGGTCCACTTCATAACCATGATGCATTAGCCTCTTTTTGGGTGTGCCTAACAACGTGACTCGCTTAGGTCTACCGGTTCCCTTCAACCATGGAGGATGAAATGGAGCTGTTGGCTCGTCAGACACCTGTGAGAGTTTTGTCCGCTCGATAGTCGAATGTTGGAAAGGTCGAAAATTTGGAAGAGTATCGATCGTCCGAAGTTTTTCGGGAACATCTTCTGTGACATCTTTATCGAATTGCCGTGGAAGCTTTTCACGATTTTGAGGAATATCTGAGTTGGAATTATTTCCATCATTAACTTTTACCATAATTTTAAATATTTATTCAATGCTAATAAGGTTTTTACATAATTTTGGCAGTATACCGAACTCCTGTTATTAATGTGTGCTTGTAATTGTGATAAAATATGAACTAATGCGAGGTTCCCTATCACTGGTAATTGTTGCAAATTGTTACTTTATTAAGAGGACATTTTTGAATCATGTTTAACATAATTTTTAGACCCGTTATGGGCCTTATTTTTAGACTGAGTTCGTTAAATTTAATTACTGACTATTTAAACAGTCAATAATTTCTTATATCCATACAGCGATATACAAATGAAAGACTAAGTTAGTAATGAGAGTCAATTATATAATAAAAATATTATAAGAATCTTCGAGAATGAATATGAGCGACATCTTATATCAATTAACTGTGATGCTCATTGTCTTTTTGTGTTTAAGTCTATTAGTTTATGGTCAGGTGAGTATAACCCAAATCAATGCACAGTCAGTCAACCAGCCTGATGATAACGTTACAATGAATCAAGAGAATAACAGTAAACATTCTAATCATTCAGATAGAAACGGTGCATACATAGTACTGTTAAAGCATGAACTAAAGAAAGATAACAATGGAAATCACGTTTTAGTGGGACAAGTAAAAAACATTGGAAATAATACAGCAACAATGTTGTCAAAAGTCTGATTAGTCAATTTTTATCTTATTTGCGCAAGTTCATCTGTAGTGATACTTTGCAACACTTTAGTTAAGGTATAATTATCTAAAAGTTGGAAGGTCTGCTCAATCACTTTGGCATCCTGATCGACCAATCCATAACTGGCAATATTACTTGGTAAAAGAGAGATCTTGTCTTCCGCGATATCGCATGCAGTAGATGAGTAATTCCCAGTATTACACTTTACAATAAGATCAGCCGGTGGTGGTGGATTCGGTACAGTTGTATATTTAGCGGCTTTATGATTATCAGTATATACTGAAGTTTTTGGAGGATTTTATAACGGATTAGAGTAAAGGTTGGAGTGAAATTCAACTTTCATCGGCTGTCCGGGTAGAAAAATACCAAGATATTTTATGAAGTTTGCAGAAACGAAATAAGAAAGTTATAAGTTGTCATGAATTCTAATTAAAAGTAACTTGCAGGAGTAAAGATTTTTCGAAACTTAATGTCTAGAAGATTACTATGCAATGGTTATAGCCTTAGTAGAAACTAAGAATTGAGTGTCTAAAAAATCAGATAGGTTGAGGGTGAGAATAACGAATATTTTGAGCGTTGCGATTGGAATGATGATCTTATCTTCGGTTGTTTATATAGTAACTGAGGCATCAGGACGGAGTGCTTATGCAGTCGAAAAGACCAATACAGTAAATGTTACCCCAAGACCGATTCATGTTACGTTACCTGATGGACAGACAGTTACCGTATACCACCTTTTCGTTGTCTACACTCAAAAAACGGACAAAGCCTTTGTGTGCCAAGGATTTCCATTTGATCCGGTTACAGGTGAAATCCCCCGAGACTCTGATCTCCCCCTAAATTTACCTTCGCCATACTTGACACAAGGACGTTGTATTCCATTCGAATCGGACAATAGAGATTGGCCATTCCGAAATGAACCATCGACCACAGTTGTGTCAGGAGATGACTCTAAACATGTATACAAATGCTTTGTGAAGTTTACTAGTAAATTCAATGACGCAAAAATCCCCTACGCACTCCTAGGGCCTAACAGCAACTCCTACTTGCGGGCAATACTTGACGGATGTGATGTTCCTGGGGGAGATTCGAGACTTCCTCCAGGGGTAATACCTCTACTTGCTCCTGGATGGTCGATTACGGGTCTTCCGCTCCTAACTTCACCCTTCGAGAAAATAAATTAGGATTTCTAATCTCACAGTGTCGCTGAAAAATCTGTAGCAAAACTTAGAGTTCTCAAAAACAATGATGATCATGTAAACCCAGAGACAGAACAAAAGATATTACAATGGAGTACAGAAAATAACATAAGAGAAGATATTGGTATTAATGCTAATTCAATTCTAAATATTGTATTTTCATATGACAGGGAACAGTCTGGTAAATTTGCTTTTGTTGGAACATCTATGAGTCTTAATGGGACTAATCTTCCAAGAATGGTAGATGCATTTAGTGTTGGAAGTTTTGATTTTGAAATTATGATAAAAGCAGTAGATGGAACTTCCATTTGTGCTACTTACAGACTAACAATAACTAATAATTGGCTTCAATTGTCTATGGAAAAGATTTAACAATTTTGGCATTTTGTATGAGTTATCAGTTTATTTGTTTTGGCCTTCAATTTTAATTCCACTAGCTTCAGCAGGAGTTTTTCCCAATTTAGAATGTTCTCTACAAAAGTTATAATGTATTCTCATTGCTTTAATAATCTTTTGTGCTTATTCTTTTGTATTCATACCACGCATCACTTTTTCAATACTTTTGCAGGACCGTCAACTTTAATTTATTTATACAGTCATTTCAAACATTTTTAATGCTAATCTTGCAGAATCAATGGCGTCATATGTGTTATTTGATGTTTCATCTTTGTCTAGGTTACCATTTTCTTTATATCTAGCCATTCTCATTTGGATAACGAGTTCTTTCTATTCACTTTGTGACATAGAGAACCAACCATTAGTAACTATATGCTCAAATCTTCCCAACAATTCTTTGCCATATTCATTGAATGAAACTGGTACAACGAACATTCTGTATCCATAGTCTATCTTATGTTTATTAGATTGTTCCACTATTGCTTCATTTCTTAGTTTGTAGTATCATGTCTTTCTTCATTCCTGTTATGGCCCTTTCCATGACGCGAAATCATCTATTTGGGACTAGTTTTTCTTGAGACGATCTACGAAAAAATCTTATTCGACATCCTTATTAACTAGCTAGCAAAACTAACTTTATGAGCTCTGAACCACTTCCTAAGGGAATATGGGATATAGTTTCAGATGGGCATAGGGGAGAGCTAAATATACTTTCTGTAGACCCTAACGGTCTACTAACTGGAACACTGAGATTCGGTATTGGCGACCCCAAGAACGAATATATCGGCAATATCTTCGGATTTTGGGATGATATCGGATGGAAAATCACCTTTCTCAGGGAGCATCAAGTTACGTTCAAAGATCCTAACCATCCAAATGCTAACGAAGGTCACCATAGAGATCAGGTATATACTGGTTATATGTGGAAAGGTACCACAACAGCACCACCACCTCCTTATTTGGCATGTTTGGCGGGAAGTTTTGTTGCGTTCGGTGGTAGTTCCGGTACTGGTGGAACGGCACATAGATCTGTATTTGGTTGGGTAGCCACATATCCTTCTTCAACCCAGAAATAAGACTTTAAAAAATGATGATTCAGGCTATCTAACAAGTCTGTCAAAAATCAAAAAGAGTACTGGTAATTTGTTTTCACTCCTCTCACAGGAAAGTAACATTTGTTATCTTTGGACCTCCTCTTAATAAATGAAGTATGTTTATCTGGGCTTCTACCATAAATTGAAATGCTACTACTCTATCCTTTGTATGATGGTATGAATCTATGCCTGTTTCTGTCTACTTTAACTTCTAAACTTTTGACAAACTGAACATTACGAAATTTTCTATCGTGAAATTATCGAATTATGTTGCACATCTTTGTGATTCTTCAAATGATCCATACATAGCCAAATATCCTTACCAAAATGGTTAACACAGTTAATATTTGCAGGTTGATCGCACACAGAACATTTATTCTTTTCTATATAGTAATTTAAAGGTGTTCCAATTGCTAAATCTTCTCTTCTAACGTTACCTTTTATAGAAATGAAAAATTCAATTATTTCATTTCTATGCTCTAAATCTTGTTTATCCAACCCTATTTGTAACACTGTATCCAATTTTTCTTTATTTGTTAAGATTGAAAATATGTCATCTAAGTTTCTCATTGGAAGTATTGATAACTTTTCAATTCTCTCTAATATTTCTTTTAGTCTATGTTCTATTGGTTTTCCACCTGGTAAATTCTGTGCATACGGATCCTCACAAAGAAAGGTGTCTATCTCTTGAACCTTTCCCGCTTGAAAATCCATTTTGTAGATAATTCGGTTGCCTATTATATTAAGTGCTTTTAAAATTGATCTGCCAATTATTTCAGCCATCTGATTTAATTTAAAGAGATCGTTACCTGTTACTGTTCCTCCTTCAATTTCCTCTCGTTCAGTATTATCATATGGACAGGAATAGAAATTAACTACTTCACAGGGATTAGGCGGGGAACTGTTGTTATGATGAGATTTTCCAAGCTCTAATACGTTGGCAATAAACTTGTAGATGCCAAAATAACTGTCTTCATTATTCGGACTCAATAGACAATCTCTACATTTTCTTTTACCAAAATCTGGATTCTTCATATAATCCATTAACTCTATGTAGTGCTTGTGCCATTCATTAACATTTTCAGTAATGTCATCAGGAACACCAAGTGGGAATATCATTTCACAGTAACCATTTGGGAAATATTCTAATCCTTCTTTGATTCTATGTTTGTCAGGATTGCTTAAATTATTGGTCCTACTTATCTGAAACCACTCTTCTAATGAAATTATCTTTTTACCTTTCCAGTAATTAATGCCATCTGATTTATTAGTATTTGAGAAATCGAGTTTGTCTATTCTGTCAATCAATTTATTTACAGACTTATCTAGATTCAATTTTGCTTATTCTATCCTCCAATGATCTTAGGTTTGTAATCGATGGTCCTTCTTTTAATAAACCAAATTTTGCTTCATTGCATTCTTTTATTAGTTTTAAACAAAGTACCTTATCCTTTGCATTGTTCAATGAATCATTATTATATATCTCCCAACTTTTTCTTCTAACCTCTTCAATACCATCAAGACATTGCTTATAGTAGAAAGCGAGATCAGATTTTGCCAGATCGTATACAAACTGCTGACTTTGTTTTCTTAGGTAAGTAACATCTCTTGATATGGTACTGACGTGAACTTGCAATTCTGTCGCAATTTCTGTCTCTGTTCTTGATTGCGCCAAAAGTGATGTGACTCTTCTCCGACGGTCTTCGATTAAGAATTGTTTCTTTTCCTTGTTTTTATTTTGCAATTGCGAGCTCAATATTTGCATTTCACCAAGATTATTTGATTACGTTTTGCATTTTCTAAGTTAAGGAACCAAGGATCCGTGATTTCATTGCCGAGAAAATCTTTGAATCTTTTCATATTTCCCACCACATTCTCTTGCCTATCAAGGAATGGTACTCAATGTCTGCTAATCCTGGATAACATGGCTTCTTTGGATGTACCTTCAATACATGCTTTTCATAACCTTGTTTCCCAATACCGTCGAAGCATTCTTCACAATAGTAACAAGAAGGCGGGTAATCCATGGCTGATTCATCTGATTGACCTGATTGATACTGGGGAGAGAGCATATTTTCACATTCCTTTATTATATTATCATTATCATGCGATAAGGGTGCTTCAGGGGGTGAATCAGGTGGTTCAGGTGAATCAGGTATTAGTCTAGTTTGGATTCCTTTTGTATTATCATATTGCTTACCCATTCTCATGAAGATTTCTTGATTAATTACTATCGAATTGCCTTTTTCCTTATGATCTATTTCTCCTCCAAACTTATCGGTAATCATTCCAATTATTGTGGATCTATAAAGATCTCCATAATCTGCACTATGAAATATATTTTGGTTCTTTTCATCTCGCTGGCCTTCTAATGAGTCAGTTATTTCTTGCCATATAATTCCAGAATCAATTTTTAATCCATATTTTGATATAGTATTAGCGACGATAGGATAAATCAAGGCTTCTCTTGAATTCTGTTTCCTTTTATTTTTAATAATTAGGAAATGTTGTAAAGTTTGCTCTATCTCTTCTTGTGTTTCTTCGGATGCTCCTAGTGCATAAAATAATTGAAGTAATGGCTTGCATAGTTCCTCATCTCTTCCATCAAGGCCTATATCGACTTCAACAAATGGATCTTTGAAATGTATTAGTTTGTAGATAAGTAATATTTTTCTGAATTCCATTATCTCATTCAATATTTTTTGTCTTAACTTATTCCCTTGTGGATTCCTAATTTCTTTAATTTTCAATTCTGGAAATCCCTTATAGGAATTTATTTTAAATCCTCTATCCAATACACCTCTTGCCTTATGTTCTCTAGGTGATCTTTCTGCAATCAAAATCTTAAAACAAAAGGGATAATAGAAATCCATCTTGTCATTATCGTTATTCATTCTAGGAACCTTAGCGTTTGGTTGATATCCAGTTTTGAGCATATTCATGATTTGACTATTTTCGTCGAGTTTGTCAATTTCCTCAGCCACTATAGTAACCTGTCCGTACTCGACAGAACCTAAAACCCTGTACCAAAAGGCTTCACTAGCATTGGTTATATTTACAACTCTATAGCCCAGACATTCAAATGTATCACCAAATGCACTTTTACCCGTTCCGTTACCTCCAACTATGAATAAATAATGAACGGTTGACAATCGGTCTTGAAACAAAGAACCTACTACGTTGGTACTTAGAAGATGTAGTGTGCTACTGTCAATGTCATTGAATAATTTGACATATGATTTTATTTTCTGAAATATTTCATCTATGGTTAGTTTTTTTGCTAATGGTAAATAATAATGATTTAATGATTTTCCATCATTGAATTCATATGGTTCATGTGGATATTCCTCTGGATATGGTGGCCTTAATCTTCTCGTGTCTTCGTCGATATAGGGTTCTATCGTTAAATAACCATCTGTTTTTGAATATTTTAAGAAATATGGTTTACCTTCGATAATAACGGCTTCTCTTAGTTGCCCTTTTCCCTTGTTACTGTATTTGTATACAATTGCTTCCTTTAGTTTAGGGTCGCCGTTATTACTTACTTTTCTTGAACCCATTTGTTTATTATACCAGTTTCGTTGCTCTTCCGTCATTCCATCAGCCAATTTTATTTATGATCCTCCTGTTCAGAACCAAGATCAAAATGATTTCTAATGTCAGCCGAATTAGTAAAGTGCCTTAAGTCTCCTACGTCATTTTTTTCAAAATCATTGATGTTTTTTACACGTTGAACTAATTGATATGATAATAATCGAATTATTGCATGAGCTAAATCTTGGCCAAGAATTGATTTTGTAGAAATACGATAAATTCTAAATATGTCTTCGTTAATCTTTTTATCCAATAATTCCAAAATTTCATTTACTGAGATCTCAGCATATTTTTTAATACTTGGATCCTCATTTTTGTACTTATAATAGGTATGAGGATATGACATTTTAGTTCAATCTCCTACCATCTACAAGACAGTTATGAATACTCGTATCAAGATCATATGGAAACCATATGCCATTCTCCCTATCACTCATCTCAATTTCAGTATGACAAAACGTACAGATTATTCTATAAGACTGAAACATATCTATTCAAAAACCCCTTTAAGTAGAGCCTTACAATGCTGACATCCAGCTTCATTATCAAGGTGCTTGAGGATAGTATTGATTATTTTTTCTGCGCGTTCTATCGTATCCACTTTACTTAAACTCCAGTTTTTTTATCAAAATTCCGTTTTCTGTGTCCTCTATCGTAACATGTGAAGGTCTATCTATGTTGTATTTTCTTGCTAATTCTATTGGTATTATCAGTGTTGAAGATAATCCATTACTTAGGAAAATGGGGACAATTCTTTTTTTCTCCTGTTTTTGTTTTGCTTTAACATATATCATTACTTTCTTGATAGGAGCCTTTGATACTAGAGAACTAAATAGCCCAAACTGGGATTACCTATTTTTTATATTTTTGTGCAAAAAACATCTTGATCACAAATTAAGATTCTTCCTTATTGGCCATGTCCTTGTTTTTGAAGAAAGGGTGTGTATTTACCAGTTCATTTAATTTCTTCCTAAAGTCTTTATAATCGGGAGCATTAGCAAGCACGCTTTTCAATCGGTTTTTAATCTGGGTCTCTTTTTCCTTGACATCGATAAAACCTTCAATCTCCTTTAATTCATCTTTGACTTGGTTAGATTCATTATCGATTATTTGTTCTACCTGTTTGTTTATGACCTCCAATGACTTTTCATGTTCAGCGTCTAACTCAGTCGGTATTTCTATTGCACGATTATAATCCCTTTTAGGATACGATTCTTTTAGTCTGTCCAATATATATTCAAAAAGTCTTTCACCACCAACCTTTGCCAGCACCGCATCTATTTCAACCCGTTGATTACTTAGGAATTCTATATCTGCCTTTGAAAACCTAGAATCTCGACTAACCTTTTTTTCCACAGTTTTCAATAATTTCTTATTGGTTGCTTTTACGGCGATATCCATGGAATCCCTGTTTATGCCAAAGTAATCTAGACTTCGTTGGTCAATACCAATCCAGGGTATCTCACTCGGAGTAAGTGATGCAATATTTATACCGCTTAAATCATAATCAGTCATAATAACTACATTAGCGCCCGATTTCATTGCAGCGTTCATAAGATCATTACCATATTCAGTAAGATAGCCCCTGGTGTTTACCATCGCTATCCCCCACTTATCAGCATATTCGGTAAGTACTTCAGTAATTCCTTGTTTTTCTATGAAAATAATATCCGTTCCCTTCTCTGCAAGTTCATTTATTGCGTCAAAACTGACGCTCTTCCATTCACCTTTAAAATATAATTCTGCTCTAACTCCTGTAAAAATTCCCATCGATGCACGTGTAATGCCTCGAGAATCCGCCAGGACCTTAACATATCCTGTGATTGTGCTTCTTTTTACTCTCTTCTGGTATCGATCTAATGTTGAAAGCATTCGATACCAAACCCCTTGTACCGTCCATTTTTCAGTCCATTTTTGGGCCTCTGTCATCGTGGAAGCCTCCCTTCTCTAATTAGAAAATCTTCAAGCAGACTTTTTGCGCTAATTCTGCCGCGAAAGTTATCCATGCCTATGTCTACATCTTCATTTTTACTTCCTACACTATGCCAGCGAATGCCAGCAGCATGATAGGTTTGTATTTCTTTACTTACTTTTTCAATTGCATATATCACGACTCCGGAGAAGGGACTCATGTTTACACCGGACTTGTCATGACTTATTGGGTCCCACTTTGGAGTGATTAGATTCCCAACGATGATACATGGAAGTTTATTGAAATTGTCTCCACGATCCCGGAATCCATAGCGTTCTAATACACCCTTTATATCGGATGCAAAAACATGACCGAAAGCGTTTCGATATTCACCATCGAAATAATTATTTCTTGGAGAAAATGAATAGTTGACTGCGCCTAAAAATTCATGTTGTTTGACGTCACTTGAACGACACCTCGGTCCAACGGGATCTTTCAGCGGCACCGCTAAGATTTCAAAAGCAAAAGGATATTTCAAATAACGACCATCCGTAACCATTCCTTTAATCAGTTTATATGATATTACTTTGCTTCTATCTACATCATCACGTATTTTTGTAATTCGTTCTATTAATACATCATATCTTTTTTTAGAATATCCTTTTACGATATTAAACTTTTTTGGATATGGTAACGATAACTCCGGTGGTGGCATTATATCATGTAATTCAATAAAATACTGTTCTAAGATTTTATTACGCTCAACTTCAGGTTTGTCTAAAAGTTCCTGGACGGTAATTTGATATCGAGTCTTAGGAATATTGCTTCCTTCTCTGAATTTACTTAGAACATCATACACTGATATTTTAGTATCGTGGACATTTAAGAGACGTCTCTTAAATTCTTCGGGTTTGTATGAATGAATAGAGTCGGCATTTTTCCATTCTGACGCTATTGGATGAAGTGCTGGCATTTCTATATTTAATATGCCTTTTTCTGGAACAGTTGAAAGAGCCTCGGTTAGGGCCTCTTGTATATTAATATAATCTTTATCATCATTGTAAGTATGTATATGAGTAATGTCGTCAATAATTTTGAAATTAAATGAGATATCCGTACTAAGTAACGTGTATCTGCGACAATATTTTTCGATGTAATCCCTAGTTAAATTATTTCTTACCTCCTCGATAACAGGTAATACAAGTTCTAATTCTGTATCTGTATGCGTCAATTGAATGGAGGATTCGGATTTAACTGTGGCTGTCGCTTCTTGTCTGGCATTGTCAACTTCTAAATAAACATTGATTTCTTGTTTGTTATGCCTTATGATTAATGGATGATTCCATTGTTTATCTGTAAAATCTTTCCCATCGTGCTTACTATGTAGTAACACGTAACCTAAAGATAGAACTTGTTTAAGAGCATCGCCCAACATTCCACGACTAATAATATGCACATCTTGTTTTGAGCCGTATCGCTTGTCAAAGTCAAATATTGGCTCTAGGTTAGAAAACACCGGTATATCATTCTTATTTGTGTTACGTATTGTTAAATGAAATATTTCATTGGTTAAGTGTATACTTAATGTAATAGTTGCATCTTTAGAAGCCTTATAATGTTTCTGCAAAAAGTCACAAGCATTATCTAAGAGTTCTCTGATTGGAAGCAAATACCAATGTAATTTGTTAGTGTAGCCTGTCCGCAGATTTACACCGTCGATAGTGAAATAATCCATTTTTTGACTTCTATATGTGAATATTTCCGAGTCTGACCGCTGGCCTAGGGGGGTCGACTTTTTTGAATCGTTTTGACCTTGTTTATTTGACATCAGAAATGGCATCCCCGTCACAGATTCTATATTTGTAGAGGTGTAATACATATTTTTAATGATATTTCTTACCCAGTAGTTATAACCAAGTCCTCATTAGAATAGGCCTAAAAGAAAATAACCTTTAGTATTTTTTCTTGTAATATTTTTCTTCCAATTGTTTTAAGGTAAATTCCAATTGATCAATTCTTGATTTTTTAATTTCTAAACTCTCAACCTTCTTTTGCAGCCTATTTTCTTCGTTTATCGTGAGTAAATCGATTGCCTTAAGGTAATCCTCCAGTAGTTCTGATTCTGTAGCTCTATAGTATGAATCCGAGATGCCCACTGAGTGTCCCATTAATTTTTCAATATTAATGCTCCTCATTCCTGAAAGTTCGCATCTTGTTTTGAACCATTTCCTAAATCCATGGTCTGTTTGAAATTCATATCTTTTTCTATTGATATCAGATTTTTTTCTAATACCTTGGGTCCACAATGATCGTTCAATCAGTCGTTTTATTCCGGATGACTTTAGTTTGATCGGTTCTGTCACAATACCATGATAATATCCTTCCTTTGTATTCCACAACTGTCTCATTACCCAAGTAATTCTGTCTATAACTTCACCTGCTTCCTGTCGATAATTGATCCACTTTTCTAATTCGTAGAATGCCTCTGGACTGATGAAAGTGAAATATTCCTCTTCATCACCAGCATAAACAGTTACCTTTGCGGCTACCGTTCGGCCGTCTTTCATAATAGGTTTTATGTCCTTCCACCGTAAGTAATCCCAAGCTCCAAGCCTGATGCCAGAAGAAACCATGGTAGATATAATTGCCTTCATTCTTCTGTCAGGATATTCTATCATTTTACGTATTTCTTCTATAGTTGGGGCCCTATCATCGGCAAACCTTCTGACTTTTGGTAGTCCTCGTGTTATTTTTTTCCATGAAACGGGAACATCAGACATCTCACAAAATAACTTGAGTGCCTTTACGAAGTTATAGAGAGTTGCTGCTGTAATTTCTTTTCTTTCCACCCTTTCTTTTTGAAATTGTAAAAAACTAATAATTTTACCAAATGTCCAGTCATTATCTTTAATTGCGACTGCGGCAAAATGATTGCATCTGTTTTGTATCTTTGCATTTGGAAGCAATTTAATAAAATCAAAAAAAGTTCTTAATCTTCTAAGATAGTAATCCCTTGTTATTTGAGTTCTTATAGCGTACACAAATAAGGAGTATGCATCAGTTAGAGATACTTCTTGATTTCCTTTCCTTTTTTTCTCCATTTATATTCACATTTATTTCAAGTGAATCCAATTAGAGAACTACTAGGGGTATGGGGCTGGTCGGATTCGAACCGACGACCTCCAGCGCCCGAGGCTGGCATCATACCAAGCTAGACGACAACCCC
>Ga0209853_1000150_pt1 | contig 18717 bp, 19 predicted proteins | sample GWRWS1_30_40_FD_187224 | JGI IMG/M metagenome (GOLD analysis project Ga0209853, IMG submission 187224) | Riverbed sediment microbial communities from areas with vegetation nearby in Columbia River, Washington, USA - GW-RW S1_30_40 (SPAdes)... | ecosystem: Environmental > Aquatic > Freshwater >...
CCGGATGCGGGCGATCCGGACGGTGCTCCTCCCCGACGCCAGCCCCTGGAACCCGTTGACGGCCCTGGTCGACCTGCTGCACGCCGAGGCCACGCGGCTCACGCGCCTCTATGGCGTCGCTCGCCCAGACTACCGCACGCACCGCCGCACGCAGCAGCAGGCGTTTCATGCTGCCTTTACGCAGGCGACCGGGAAGGTGTATCACCCCTATGGGCCCGTCAAGACCGCGAAGGAGCGCACCACCATCACCGCGTTTTGGGACGAGACGCTGCGCACCGCGCTCGCCCGGTTTGAGGCCGAGGGCGCGGCGGACACGCTGGATGCGGTCATGGCCTGCTTGCCCGCCTGGACCGACCGGCACCATGAGCGCTGGAGCACGCGGGGCTGGCGCGAGCCGGCGCCCACGGAGGTCCTGCAGCTCGTCACGGACTACCTGCGGGTCTGGGAGGCCTGCCGCGAGCCGATCGCCCAGCTTGCCCGCGCCGCCGTGGCGCAGGCGCCGGTGGTGGAGCGGGCCCAGGTCGCGCAGGCCGTCGCGCCGCAGTACGTGGAGCAGGAACACGCCCTCCGGGCGCAGCTCAGCGCCCTCCCGCTCCCCAAGGACACCCCGAAAGCGCACCAGGCCCCGCTGCGGAAAGAGAAAGCCCAGCTGCAGCAGGCGCTGCACACGCTCCTGAGCGCGCAAGAGGCCACGATCACGCGCCAGGTCAAGAAAAGCGCCACGGCGCGGCATCAGCTGGAGACGCTGGTCAAGACGGTGAGCGGGTATCCCGAGACCCTGCTGCGCACAGTCGGTAAAGCGAGTGTGGACGTGCTGCCGCGCATCATCTGGATCTACGACTTTGAGCGCCAGGGCGACGCCGCCTGGCGCACCGCGAAGCGCGACGCCCGGCGCTTTGTCCGCCAGGTGCGGCACGCCCGCGCCACGCCCGAGGCCGAGGAGGCTCCGTAAGGGCGCGGCCGGGCCGCCAGCACGCCCTGGTGGGAGCCGCCTGCGCGCCCGCACCCCCCCGCCGCGGCCGTCCGCCCCCGCGCGTCGAGACCTGGCGCCGCAGCTCGCGGCGTTCCAGGCCGCCCTGCCGGGCCGCCATGGCGCCGCGTACCTGCGCCGGCGCTCCTCCAGGCCCCACCAGCCGCGGCGCCACGTGGCTGGCAGCACGCTGCAGCCAGCGCCCCTGCCCGCGCGCCAGGCAAACCGCTCAGGCGGCGCGCGCAGCGGCAGTTCGCGGCGCCGGGGCCGCCGTTTTCCCCAGGCGTTGGGGGCAAGCCTGCTGCGGGGCCTCAGGAGGCCCCCACCCGGCCGGCGCGCCCCATGGCTATGCCGCCGGGCAGCCGCAGGGGCGCGCGCTGGCCCGCCAGGCGGCGCGGCGGGGGAAGCGGGGGGCGGGGCTGCCGGCGGGGGCGGGGGGCTTGCAGGACGCCAGCGCGGCCTGGGCGGCGGGGGTGCTGCGCGTCGGCGCCTGGCCTGCCGCAGCGGGTGATGGTCCTGAGGGACGGGCGATCCCCCAGGCCCTCCAGGAGCTGGGGGAGGAACGCACGGCGCTCCTGGTGTAGGCTGGCCAGCTGCCGCCCGCCGCCGCCCGCCTGGCGGCGGCGGGCGGCCGGGGGGGCGGGGCGCCAAGGCCTGTTGTTCTTCCTCTCCCCCTAAGCTCCTCTCAGGCGCCAATGACCAAGGCTACCGGGAACTCGAGCTGGAGGGATACAACGATGGGTGCAGGAGCGCTGGGCCAATACCGTCAACTCCGACAGACCCCAGCTCCAGACCTCTTCGGCGTTGACACCGGCCCACCCCACGAGGGAGACACAGGCCAGGGGGTGGTGCTCCACACCAACCTGGGCCCGATCAAGGCCATTCTGCACCAGAGCGCCCATGGTGGAGCGAGGGCGGTGCTCTGGGCCTGGGGCGCTCGCGGCGGCTACGCCGGGCCCGCCGAGGGCGTCTTTGCTCATCTGGCCGAGGAGTTCCCTGCCCAGGGTATCACCTCGCTGCGCCTCAACTACCGCAACCCAGGAGTGTACGTCGAGTCCGTGCTGGACGTGCTGGCCGGGCTTGAGTTCCTGAAGGGCCGAGGATGCGCGCGCGTCGTCCTCGTGGGACACTCCTTCGGCGGCGCGGTGGTCATCGCCGCCGGCACCCTCACCGACCAGGTCGTCGCCGTGGTCTCTCTCTCACCCCAGACCTACGGGGCCCAGGGCGCCGTCTATGTCTCGCCTCGGCCCCTGCTGCTCGTCCACGGCCTGGCGGACACCCGACTACCCCCTCGCTGTGCCCGACAGATTTACCAGTGGGCCGATGAGCCCAAGGAGCTGGTGTTCTATCCTGGGGCCGAGCATGGACTGCGGGAGTGTAAGGGGGAGCTGCATGACCTGCTGCGCCGATGGATACCGGAGAAGCTGGGCGATGATGGAGCGGTGGTGCGGTGAGGGAGCTCGAAGGTGCGGTAGGGGTGAGGCATGCCTCGCTCCTGCTGGTTCTAGGTCTCGTCTCCAAGCAGCCGCGCGTTCAGGAGTCCGTTTGCGCCCTTGGCGCCGTCCTCTGGCGAGGTGTACTCCCTGGGCGAGTGGCGGATGCCCGCCAGGCTGGGCACGCAGACCAGGCCTGCCGCGGTGATGGCCGACATGGCCTGGGCCTCGTGTCCTGCGCCGCTGGGGATGGAGCGGGAGGCGAGTCCCAGGCGTCGGGCTGCGGCCGCGACCACCGTGGCGCGTGGCGCGGCCGCCGGCCCGCCCCCGCGGGGCGGCGGATCGGCTCACGGCGATCATGGGCGATGGGGATGAAGGCCCGCCCGCCGCGCCTGGCGCCGCGGCCGTCCGCCCCCGCGCGTCGCGACCTGGCGCCGCCGCTCGCCGCATTCCAGGCCGCCCTGCCGGGGAGCCGCGGCGCCGCGTACCTGCACCAGCGCGGCATTCCCCTGGCCCTGGCGCAGCAGCGCGGCGTGGGCTATGCGGTGCCGGGGACCTGGCCGCACGCAGCGCGGGATTGGCGCGGCGCCCGCTGGACGGGCTCTGCACGCTACTGGAGGAGGCCGCGCGCCGGCGGCTCGACCGCGCTCTCGCTGGCGGCGGTGGTGGCGCAGCTCGCCGCTATGGAGGCTGGGGAGCTGCGGGAACTGGGGCGGCGCCTGCGGGAGCGGCTCGCCCCAACGTCTGTAGAGGCATGAAACGGCGCGCCAGGAGGCGCTTCCGTGAGGCCCTGCAAAAAACTCTACGGGTCGACTTTTTGCGCTGGCGCTCCGCCAAGCCACGCCAGCCACTCCACCGGCCGCAGTCCCACGCGGCTGGGCGGATAGGAAGTGTAAAGCTCTTTGTGCGCCGCCCCCGCGGGAGCGCACCCCTGGAGCCCCCCGGCGGCCCCGCCGTGCCGGCTCTTGCGGCGTGCCCAGCGCGCCGCGGCCGCCCCACTGGAGCGGCCCGCAGCCAGGCGGAGCGCGGCGCAGCGCGGTCTGGACAGGCAGCGCAGGCCTCGGGCAGGGCGACTTGGGAAGACTGTGGGGGGGATGCGAAGTCGATGCAGTTCGATATTATCGTCATCGGCGCCGGCGCCGCAGGCATGATGTGCGCCGCACAGGCAGGCCAGCGCGGCCGGCGCGTGCTGCTCATCGACCACGTCGGGCGCCTCGGCGAGCGCATCCGCATCTCCGGTGGCGGGCGCTGCAATTTCACCAACCGCAGCGCCGGCGCCGACAATTTCCTCTCGCAGAATCCGCACTTCTGCCGTTCGGCGCTCGCGCGTTTCACATCGCGGGACTTCATCGACATAGTCGAGCGCCATGGCGTGCCCTTCGAGGAGCGCGATCATGGGCAGCTCTTCTGCAGGGATTCCGCCCAGGACATCATCGATCTTCTGCACGTCGAATGCGACCGGGGCAAGATCGAGTGGGCATATCCCTGCCGCGTCGAGCGCGTCGAGCGCTCAGGCGGCGACGCGGGAAACCGCTTTAGCGTCGAAACGACGGATGGCACCCATCAATGCAGTTCGCTGGTGATCGCCACCGGCGGCCTCGCCGCCCCGAAAATGGGCGCGACGCCGTTCGGCTATCGCATCTCCCAGCAATTCGGGCTCCGGGTGATCCCGCCCAAGCCGGCGCTAGTCCCGCTGGCGTGGGCGCCCGAGACCTTCGCGTCACTGAAGCCGCTCGCGGGAATCGCGTTCGCCGCGTCGGCGCGATGCGCGAACGACGCGGCGCTATTGTTTCGCGAAAACGTGCTGATCACGCACCGCGGGCTGTCCGGCCCGGCCATACTGCAGGTTTCGAGTTACTGGCAGATGCAGGAGTACCGGCCGCAGGACACAAAGCGGCCGATCGAGATCGACTTGCTGCCGGGCCTCGACATCAGGGCGTGGCTTGACGCCAATCGCCACGCCAATTCCTTGCTGCACAATCTGCTGGCCGAACACCTGCCGCGGCGGCTCGCGCAGGCATGGTGCACCCTGTTCGGGTTCGACCGCGCGCTTAACGGGTTCTCGAACCAGGAACTCGACGCGGTGGCGCAAGCGCTGGCGCGCTGGCAGGTGATGCCGTCAGGCACGCTCGGCTACAACAAGGCGGAGGTCACGCTGGGTGGCGTCGACACCACGGAACTCTCGTCGAAAACTATGGAGGCGCACTCGGTGCCGGGACTGTTTTTCATCGGCGAATGCGTTGACGTGACAGGATGGCTCGGGGGCTATAATTTCCAGTGGGCCTGGTCCTCAGGCTGGGTCGCCGCGCAATACGCCTAGCAGCCCGCTGCCCTGCCCGCGCGCTAGGCACACCGCTCAAGCGGCGCGCGCCGCAGCAGTTCGCGGCGCCGGGGCCGCCGTTTTCCCCAGGCGCGGGGGCAAGCCCGCCGCGGCAGGGCGCCGCTGCCGCCGGGCCGCCGCAGGGGCGCCAGCTCGCTCGCCCGGCGGCGCGGCGGGGGAAGCGCCGTGGCCATGCTGCCGCCAGAGGCCTACGGGGGGTGCAAGGATATCAGCGCCGCCTGGGGCGCCGGCGTGCTGGCGGTGGGCGCCTGGCCAGCGGAGGCAGCGACTGGAGCAGAGGGACTCGTGGTGCCGGAGAACCTCCGCGAGGCATGGAACGAGAGGGTGGCGATCATGGTGGCGGACGGCGGCCTGCCGCGTGCGACGGCGGAGCGTTTGGCGTGGGTGGGGCTCCAGGCCGCAGGAGCGGTGCTGTGAGGCCTGGGATGCGGTCTGCTGAGGGCGGCGCCGCCCGCCGGGAGACGCGAGACGGCAGGACGCGAGGACACGAGAGCCAGGAGGAACGCGAGGATGCCTGAGGGGTATACCGTGACGCCCCAGCCGCGGGCTCGATCGCTACGCCCAGGAGCACGCTGCGGCCGTGCCCCAGATGACCGTGCGCGACTTTCCCCCGTCAGTGCGCACACCCATTACCGTCGACGAGGACGGGGAGAGCAGCACCACCAGCGAGGCCCGTCCTTGGCCGTCGGATCTTCTGTTGGTCCACCGGGCTCATGATGATCTGTCTCCTTCGTCCTCAAGGGTTAGGGGATGTGATAGGCTGTGACACACTCTTCCTCTACCCCCTTCAAGACCAAGCATGGATCCCAGACGTGGAACCGCTGCGCCAAGGCAGGCGCTTCCTGACGCAGCCGCTCTACCACGGCCTCGGTGGCAATGATGCCGCCCGGGGGGATGTGCTTCAACAGCCGGGAGGCGATATGGATGCTAGGCCCAATCAAGGCGACGGCGCGCCGCAACGCTGAACCGATGACCCCAACGATGATGCTCCCAACATTCAAGCTGAGCCGCGCCCGCAGGGGCGCTTGTCCCTCTGGCTGCTCATGAGCCAGCGCGGTGCGAATCGCCAAAGCGGCCTGGGTGGCCTCCGGCACGGACTCAAAGTAGAGCAGGGCCCCATCCCCTTCGTAATCCTTGACATCCCCACAGTGCGCCAAGGCGATCTCGGTCACGATCCCCATAAAGCGCTGCACGAGGGCCAGGGCCACCTCAGGAGGCTGATGGAGCACAGTGGCCGTGGAATCGGCAATATCCACGAACAGCACCGTCAATTCTTTTCTCGCGGGCACACGCTGCTGGGCCATGTAGTGTTGCGCCAACCCCGCCAGAAAGGCGTGGGCGTGGGCGTGGGCTGGCATAGGCAGCACAGCGGGCTCCCCCGGCGCAGCAGGAGCCGACGCTGCAAAGCGAGGCGCCGCTGGAGGCTCCCCAGCCTCGGGGGCCTTGACCGGGTTCGCACCTGTCTTGACCGGGACAATGGGGTACCTGGCCTGCAGCCAGGCATCGAGACCCCCCTGCAGGACATAGACGGCCTCAAAGCCCTCCGCTCGTAACCACTGTGCCGCCCGGGCACTGCTCGCCTCATTGTGTCAGGCGCAGTAGGTCACAATCGTCCTCTGGCGGGGCAGTGTATCCGCCTGTTGGACCACCTCCGCTAGGGGCAACCACCTGGTCCCCGGGATCTGGTCGGGCTGGACGCTGAGGCCATCCGCGGTGCGCACGTCCAATACCACGACCGCCGCCCCCTGTGCCATCCGTGTATACAGTTCCTCAGGATTCATGCGTGGGACGTCCTGCATTTCCATGTGTCTCTCCTGCACGTCGCTGTGAAGGCTATCCTCAGATCGCCCCGCTGCCTTGACACCATCAGGCTACATCTTGTTCAGAGGAGCGCAGAGCTCGAGGCAGTGGCCGTCCGGGTCATCAAAATAGACCGATTTGGCTGGCATCCATTTGATGAAGACGGGGCCGTTCACGGTGACGCCTCGCGCCCGGAGCATCTCCGCCGCGTGTTCGATATTCGCTTCATTGACTGTGAAGGCGAAGTGCGGTACAGGCCATTCCCCTTTGTCCTCCTGAAGCACGATCATACCAGCCTGGTCACCTGCCCGTAAGAACACCCAGTGCCTTTGTTCATCCCGTAGGCCGACCTCCAGACCGAGGACTTCGCGATAGAAGGTCTCGGCTCTGGGGAGAGCTTTCACACGGATCGCAACCTCGTAGACACCGCTGATGGGCAGCATGGACCCCTCCTTTTCCGAGGGATATCGACCCCTCAATGTGAATAGCTGCGATTCAAGGCTGCCTAACGCTCGGCGTCAGGCGCGCCCGATAGCCGGAGCGACGTAGGAGCGGAGGCTATTGGGCGTCGCTTGCACGCCGTGGTTAGGCCTGGAAGTGGGATCAGAAGCACACGCATGACTCGTGCACGCCTGTCTTCTACTTCCGCACCGACCAGTGCTCCTCCGTCACCGACGTCTCACCGAGGTTCAGAATCCCAGTCACATGCGGCACAAACTGCACGGCTTTGTTCACCGCATACAGGCGAATGGGGCTATACAAGAACAGGAAGTAGGCTTGTTCGTGGGTGTGCCGCTCCATCTGGCGGATCCGCTCCTGCTGCGTGTCACGGTCCACGGTCCGTAAGACCTGCTCGTAGAGCTGGCGCAGTGCCGGCTCCTCGTTGACCCAATCCGTCGCCCCGTCGAGAGCGAAGTGGTGGTAGGGGAAGTACACCGGGAAATTCAGCAAATCTCCCAGCGACGTCAGCGCGATGTCCCATGTCTGTTCCTCGGCCGGGCGCTCCAATTGGTCCAAGCTGGTCTGCTGACGAAATGCCTGGATGTCCAGCAGTGTAAGGTCTACCGTGAGACCGACCTGCTCCAGCATCTTGCTGACCACGGTCGCCTGCACCTCGAGCGCCTCGGGTGCGATCACCCGGACCGACAGCCCGTTAGCATGGCCCGCCGCGCCAAGCAGGTCCCGCGCTTTGGCGGGGGCAAAGGCGTACGGCGCCAGGTTGGGATCATAGCCGAACGCCCGCGGTGGCAGTAGGGCTGGCGTGATCAGCCCATTCCCCCTGGTCGCATAGCGGATGAGGTCTTCCCGATTGATGGCGAAGTTCACCGCCTGGCGCAGCCGCACATCGCGCCACGGGCTCGCCGCCTTCCGCATGTTGAAGAGGCCGAACACCATCTCAAGGCTGTCACGAGCCTTCACCACCGTGGCAAAGGGACTCTGCGCCACGCGCAGGGTGTCCAGAGGACTGAAATCGGTCACCAAGTCCACGCGCCCTTCGCCGCTTTTGACCAACTCCAGGGCGTCTTTCTGGCCCAGCGTATTGACATAGATAATGCGTCGCAGCCGCGGAAACCGAGCGGGATTCCAATAGTCCAGATTGGCTTCCAGGACGACCCGGTCCGACCGCTGCGTGGGGGTCATGACCCCTTCGACCATCTTATATGGCCCCGTGCCCCACGGGCCTGCGCCGTCGATAATTCACCAGCGCTTCTCGCCCCAGCCGAATTCCCGATAGAACTGGCGGTTGGCCATGTGCAAGTGGGCCAACTTGTGCAGGGCTCCGCCATCGGGTTCCGGGAAGACCAACCGGACCGTGTGGGCATCGAGGATGTCCAGGCGCGCCCCCGGTTTGAAACTCATATGCTTCCCCAGGATGTTCGGTTGTGCAAACCGGGTATGCTCTTGCCAGTTGAGTTTGAAGATCTCGGCGTCGAAGCGCTCGCCGTTATGGAACGTCACCCCCTGACGTAGGGTGAGTTCCAAGGTGCGGTCGTCGAGCCATCGCCAACCCGTCGCCAGGGCCGGCACCAGGTGGCCATCTTTGTCCACCTCCAGCGGGTGATCGAAGATGTTCCAGTCGAGCCAGCCCCAAGCCTGCAGACTATTGTCCACGACCCGCAGTTCCCCGCGCGGCGTGGGGACCTGTTCCCCCCAACTGCGGTCGCCCCACCCGAGGACGACGAGCATGCAGACGATACTGCCAACGACACATTTTTTCATGGCTGTCTCTCCCTGGAAAGCCCTCTGGTGAACAACAGGGGTGTGCTGCCTTCCCACCTGAGCAGAATTCGCGTGGCCTAACGCTAAGTCGGTATCCGAAAGGATCCGACAACTGTCTCACCCTTGTGAGACATAATCTCCAGTGCGCTCAGAGCATGCATATGCTCTAAGGCACGTTGTCTCAAGACAGCATGGCGCATTTCTGCAGATAAATGGCCTGGAAAAGGTCTCACTGCATGAGACATAACACCATACATCACGCCGTAAATGATGGTTGAGACACTCACGTGATGACAGGCGGAGAAACACCTAGGACAAGGTTCACAGGTTGTATACAGTTCGCACCCTGTCAGGTCGAGGCTTTTACGCTTCGCATCGCCCTCCCGTATCGCCTGAATTTCTGCATGGGCAGTGGGGTCCATGCGTGAGCGAGTCACCTTGTGAGCGCCTGAGACCACCTCGTCATCCTTCACGAGGCAAGCCCCGTAAGGCCACTGCCCTTGGGCCATCCCTTCGCGAGCTGGCTTTCAGATAGTAATGGCGAAATTTTGGTGGTTAAGACTCTCTGAAGGGCACCGATGTCTGGAGGCCTTCAGGCTGCTCTCAGATACTGTCGCCCCTAACGAGTTGATGAGACAATGTTTTACGAGACGGCAATCTGAGAGGCTTTTACCTGGGGTTTGGCAACTTTTCAAGCCTCTCCCACAGTGTCACATCAAACGAAGGTTTTCTCAGACACCTCAGAATCCATTGTGGAACAAGGCGTAATTTCTTAGCTACCAAAATTACGCCGATACTATCGGAAAGCCAGCTTTCTCTAGCGCCAACCGCATGCATGCTTCCCTCGGCATCACACTCCCCTCGTGAGCCTCTGATCTCTCGTGTTCACGCTGGCCTAGACTCCTCCCACACGCTCGGCGGCGTCGCGGGCTGCCACCAAGTACACGGGTTTGGGATGCAGCGCATATTCTCGCAGGCAGGCCTCGGTGAACTTGATGGTGTGCGCGCCGCCAGCGACTACCGCGCGGTCAATCAAGGCTTCGGGGGCCTCTGTGGGTGGCGTGAGGTCTGCTGTTGCTGGAGGCGGCGTGGTAGAGTACCAGGCGTAGATGGCGGCGCACGCCTGCCAGGCGTAACGGGCTGCGAGCCGGGCATCGGCATCGGTCAGGTACGGCGCCAACAGCCGGAGCGCACTCGGGGCGGTGACCGTGTGCACAAAGGCGATGAAGCCCTTGGGGTTCGCCAGATAGAGCCCCGCGCAGGTCTCGGTGAGCTCTGAGATGAACCAGGAAAGGTCGCCAGCCGTGTCCACGAGATCAACGGCTTGGGCAAACTCCGGCTGTTCATCCAGGCCTTTGACTTGCTGCACGATTGAACCCTGGGCCTCAAAGTCGGGGCCATGGACTCGTGCAACGTACTGGACCGCCTTGCTGGGCGAGGAACCGGTGTGACGGCCCGATGGTCTGCCAGGCAGCACCTGATAGCGGGCGGCCCAATGACCCAACCCTTCGGCCAACTCATGGAGTCGTTGCGGCGTCGCACTGACAGCGAGACTGCGGACCGCGTGGCCCGTGCGGAGGAGCCCATGGGTCGCGGCGGCCCACAGCCCAGGCGTCAGGTGTGGCACCCACGTCTGCAGCACCGCCTGCCAGGGCGCTGCCGCCAGCTCGCGGTCGAAGCAGGCGACCCAATCGGCGCTGCGGCTTCTGTCGCCCAGGGACGCCTGCCAGCCCTGAGGAGAGAGAGGGTTACGGGTCTGCGGGCGGTCTTGGAAGCGACTCTTATACCCTGCAATCCAGGGGAGCACCGCGTCGGGGCGCCCCAGGGCACACAGGGCCTCGGCGACCATAGGGCCGTGGTTGGAGTTGCCACTGACCAAATCTGGGCCGGTGCGATGCAGGATGTCCAGTGCTTCGTCGATGGTAGCAGCCATGATGATTCTCCTGTTCCAATGATGGTTGCAGCTCTTCACGACCTTTACTCTGCAAAGACGTTTTCCTCCCGGTTGAGGCGCACCGCGATCCTATAGATCTGATTGGCGGCGCGGGGCGTGGGCGCATGGGCCGCCAGGTAGCGGGCAGCCGCGACCAGGGCATGCGGCGCGTACGGGGCCAGATCGGGCCGGGCCGCCAGCATCTGGTACTGACGCACTGCCGCTTCCAGTGACTGGATGGGATGGAACCCAGCGTCCTCGCGCAGGAGCCCCTGGCTGAGCGTGGCAATCACGCGCGCCGGGGTGGCGCCGCTCGCCAGGTAGCGCGCCACCAGTGCCCCGGCCTGGTTCACCTGCTGTTGGGAGTTGAACAGGTCGAGCAGTGCTTCCAGCATGGCGTCGGGCTGCGCTCCGGTGACGTCTGCGGCGGTCGGCTGGGGCACTTTCGTCGCTGGGATGTTCAGGAAACGCGCCAGGTAAACGCTCATGGCGGCGTCCCACACACCCCGCAACAGTGCGGGCGACGGGCGACGGCGCATCGCCTGGTGCACGGCGTTCGCAAAGGTGAACGTGTGATGCACCGTGTTCCAATCGCCGAACTCGTTGCTTATGTGGAACTGCACCACCCGCCGGATGGCGGTATAGACCACGATTTGCGCCAATTCCTCGCACGTCGCCCCGTGTGCCAGGGCGTGCAACAGGCCGTCGCTGATGGCCTGCGGATCATCGCCCAGCAGCGTGGGCAGGAGCTCCGGCCAGGCGGTGGAGCAAGGCCAGGCTCTCCCCTGGCCTTGCTCGAGAGCCGGCGGGATGTTGCCGAACGCATCATCCAGGATGGCGACCAGGTTGACCGGGTGGCGCCATGCGTTGGTTTCTTCCATGCGCTGCCCGCCAGTGAACGTGGGGAGCAGGCTGGTGAGGGTCACTTCTGCCGCCTCCCATCCGGCCCAATCGAGCGCCTCAAACGCTTTGTTGGTGAAGTCCAGGACGTGGCCACCGTCCAGGTAGCGGTGGTCGGTCGCAGCGGCACACAGCATATCCGCGACGGCGACTGGCGGATGCCCGGCTCGGATCGCTGAGGCCAGGCAACGTTCGGCGCCTTCGGTATCACGCACCTCGATAAACTGACGGAACCAGCGTTTGAGGGTCGGCAGGTCGGTGGCCACGTGGGGCAGGGGGTCGATAGCGAAGCGGGCCGGTTGCCCGGCGCAATCCCGCGCAATAGCGGTCAGGCCGGTGTAGAGGGCACGGGGCCGATCGTCAGCGTCTAAGTAGGGAACCAGGTTCATCATGACCGTGCCGATGGTCTGGCCGGTACTCCAGCCATCCTGGCGCTGGCGCGCGCCATAGTCCAGCCCAAGAGCGAAGGGCGTTCTGGCCGCTTCCTGGTCACCGTCACGCATGAGCCCGAGCACGCTCTTCGCGATCACCAGCCGGATATTGCGTTCCAGCCCGTCTTTGAGCCGCTTGTGCTGCCGTTCCCGGGTGTTGCCGGGTGCAGTCACGTCCACCCAGATGTCGCCCTGCGCAATCTTCACCGGGAAGCTGCGCACATCGTCGGCCCACAGGTCGAACGTGCCGCCGCTCGCCAGGTCGAAGCGCGCATGATGCCAGTGGCAGGTCAGGATGCAATCGTTGACGGTGCCTTGGTCCAGGGGGAAACCCATATGCGGACAGCGGTTATCGACGGCGTATACCTGGCCGTTGTCCCCGAAAAGCGCCACCACATGCTGCTTGGCCAGCACCGTCAAGCGGCCCTCGGCCTGCAGTGCGGCCAGGGTGGCCACGCGGACCCACTGATCGCCCGCCGGGGGCTGGGTTGTCTTCTCACTTGTCAGAGGCATACCACATCTCCTGTGTAGAGGGTCATGGTCCGTGGGTGACAGCCATCGTACGCCGGGCCGGGATGATGCAGCATGTCAAGGGCTTCATCCCTGGGGTCCCTGGGGCCCGCCATGTACATGCTCCTTCCCTCCTGCGCACTGACGGGGCCAACGTTCCCTACTCCACGCATGGCCTGTGCGTTCGTCGCAGTTAGACAGCGACCGGCGTTTGCCCGAACTTCTGCCGGACGTAGGCCTTGACACCTTCCACGGTTGCGTCTATGCCCTCCTCCCCCTGCCGCCAGTTGCTAGGGCAGACCTGGCCGTGCTGCTCGCTGAACTGGAGGGCGTCGAGCAGGCGCAGCACTTCGTCCACGTTCCGGCCCAGGGACAGGTCATTGACGATGACGCTGCGCACGATGCCGGCACGGTCGATGAGGAAGACCCCGCGCAAGGCGACAGCGGGCTTGTCAAGGAGCACGCCGTACGCCCGCGCGATGCGCTTGTCGAGATCGGAGACAAGGGGGTACGGCAGGTCGCCGACGCCACCTTCGCTCCGCGGGGTCCGGCGCCACGCCAAGTGCGCGTAGACGCTGTCCACCGATATCCCCAGGATCTCACAGTCGCGACTTCGGAAGTCTGCTATCCGATCCGCGAACGCCAGAAGCTCCGTCGGGCACACAAATGTGAAGTCCAGGGGGTAGAAGAACAGGACGACATACTTGCCCCGATAGCTCGTGAGGCTCAGCTCCCCGATACTGTGGTCAGGCAGCACCGCCTCGGCGGAGAAGCTGGGTGCCTCTTGCTGAACCTGTACCATCGTCGCATTGACCTCCTCGTGCTTGTGACGGAACACCTCCGCCAGGTGGTCCTGGCACAACCCCACTAAGCACAACTTGCCGAGAGCGATGGTTTGCTCCGGCGTGCCGGACTGCGCACATGCATAGCACATCATTGGGCCTCTCCTTTCTGGCGCGATCTTGCTGTTTCTCGCCTGCCTCTCAGGGCGTTTGATGCGGCGCGGCGCATCGTCTGCTCTCCTCGTGAGCGTGTCGAGCAGAGGATACGCCGGCTGGACGGTCACGACATCGGGCAACGTGTCCATTTTTGGAGGGGGAGGGCGAGGGGCCCCTCGCCTGCAAGAGTGGGACTATTGACCCATGGTGAGCACTCTGTCCGGACGAGGGAGCAGTGATACCTCAGGGGAGGAGGTTCTGGGAGGAGGTGTGAGGCGGTGGACCCGGCTGCCGGGGTCCCTAGGAATGGGGAGAACTATCCACGCGTGCGATCGGCAGCCCAGGGCCCAGGATCCTCCGTCTCCTCGAGGATGATAGCCTGGGTGGGGCAGGCGAGGGCGGCTTCGCGTAACAGGTCCTCCTCTACGGTGGCTGGGTCGATCACCTCAGCCTTGCCCCAGAGCCCCTTCCGCCAGTCAAACGCTGTTGGTGCGATGAACATACAGCTGGCGGCGCCGATACAGCGGTGGAGATCGATTCTGACACGCAGCATGGTACCCCCTAAGCGATCCCTGCGCGTAGAGCGAATGCCGTCGCGGCCGCACGCGATGAGACGCCAAGCTTGCTAAAGATGTTACTGAGGTGGCGCGCCACCGTCTTGTGACTCAAAAACAGGTCGAGGGCGATCTCGCGGTTCGTCTTGCCAGAGACCACCAGACGCAGGACTTCTGCCTCTCGCTCAGTCAGCCCTCCGGGCAGCCGCCTGCGAAGCGAGGCTTGGGCCGCTGGCGCTGGGACTGCAGGTTCCAGGCCTCCCGCTAGGGAGGCCAGATCGCGGTGCAGCGGCGCGACGAACCAGCGGGTCCGCACCCCGTCGTCCAGGATCCGTTCGGCGACGAGGCGGAGGAGCCCGCGGACTGTCGCCCGTAGATCGTCCGCCTCGTCTTGGCCCCCGCCAGCGGACAGGGCACGCAGAGCGATCAAGTGCACGTGCAGGTGCAAACCGACGGGCTTACGCGCCTGGAGACTGGCCAGCGCGTACCGGGCCGCCTCCGCCGCGGCCGGGGCGTTCCCTTGCACCAGAGCAACCTGGGCGCTCGCGGCATACGCCTGCGCCTCCCACGGCGGGAGCCCGGGCAGTCCCAAGGTCAGGCGCCGAGCCGTCTCGGCGTAGCGCTGTGCCCGCAGCAGGAGGTCCGCGGTCTCCTGAGACGCCCCGAGGCCGGCGTACTGGATGGCCGCCGCGGCGAGGGTCTCGGCCCGTGGCGCCGGGCTCCCCTGCTCGGTCGCGAGGGCTACTGCCCGGTCCAGGTGATCCGTGGCGCCCTGGGCGTCTCCACCCGCGGCCCGCGCCAGACCCCGCCACAGCTCAAGCTGCCGTGCCCGCAGCGCCGATGGTACGGCCAGCGCGGCTACCCGGGCGCGGTCGAGCCACCCCTCTGCCTCATCCACCTCGCCGAGGACGAGGTGTGTGAGCGCCATGCCGCCCGCCGCCGAGAACTCCAGGGGGCGGTCCCCAAGCGCCCGCGCTGCAGCGTATGCTTCGCGGCCGCGCTCAAGGGCCAGGTCCAGATAATCGTATGCGCGTGCGTAGACGTGAACGCTGTAAAGCATGGACGCCTCGCTGGCGGCGCGCTCGCTCTCCGTAGCGAGCGCGCGCAGCCATAGGCGGCGGATCTGCTCGAGCCGGCCTGCTGAACCCCGGCGGATCTCAGCAGGGGGCAGCGCATAGGCCAGGGCGATGAGCGTCGACATAACTCCCTGCCGGTCGTCCATCTGCTCGTAGAGGTCCAGCGCATGGCTGAGGAGCCTGCGGGCCTCAGCGACCGGTTCGGCGACGCTGGGGTCCCCGTAGGGATCCTGCGGTGGGCGGGGCTGCGGCTTCAGCCTGCCAAGTGCCTCGTTGGCGCGGCCGGTCTGAATAACGCCCAACTCCCGCTCTGCCGCGGCCATACGACCGAGGTCGCCCAACTGGTGCGCCAGCTCTAGGGCCCCGGTAAAGGCCTGCGCCGCTCGGTCAGTGTCCATACTCTCGGTGCGTGGTTCGAAGGATTGGCCCAACGGACTCCTCAGCAGCGCCTGGCCCAGCTCCAGGGAGGCGCGCAGCTCGGCGTCGCGGTCGCCACTCCGCTGGGCCATGACCAGAGCCCGCTCGGCCAGTTCAACAGCCTGCTGCTCCTCGCCGCTCCCTCGAGATGCCGCGGCCTTCCGCAGCGTCACCTCGAGATCCAGGGCCGCATCGCCGAGGGCCATGGCGAGTGCGGCCAGCTCCGCAAGGGTCGCTAGCCGTTCCTCATCGCGGCCGAGGACAGCCAGAGAGTCATCATACAAGCGCAGCAGCGCCACGCGCTCCTCCGGGGCCGAGGCGACCCTCCGCGCCGCTTCGATGATGTGGAGCGCCTCTTCGGGAGCGTAGCCTTGAAGCGCCGAGCGTGCGGCAGCAACGGCGTAGCGTACGCCCTGGTCGGCCTTGCCCGCGAGGAGCGCGTGGTGCGCCAACCGGGCCAGCTCCGTTGGCGACGGCCGGCCACGGGCTTCGAGCGTTTCGATGATGGCGGCGTGGGTGGCGCGCCGGCGCGGGCGGCTGTGCATGGCCGCCAAGGCGGCGCGGATCTGGTCGTGGGTGAAACGGCAATCGTGCTCCGAGCGGTCGGGGAGCTCAGTGACGAGGCCGGCCTCGACGGCGGGGGCAAGCCGGGCGGCGAGGGCGTTTTCGTCGCCTATATCGACGCCTTCTATGCGGCTCAGGACGGCGGCAAGGTCCTGAAGGCGAAAAGCGCGCCCCAGGATGGCCGCGTCGGCCAGTAGCCGCCGCGTTGGGTCAGGGAGCCGGCCCACGCGGCGCTCTACCAGGGACTGCACGGAGGGTGGCACCTGGCTTTCCGCCGCGGCGGCTAACCGCCAGGTGCCCTCGATGCACTGCAGCCCCCCTGTCTCTCGCAGCGCTTGCGACAGCTCTTCGAGGAAGAAGGGCACGCCTTCGCTCCGAGCATGGAGTACCGCGGCGCAGGATCGCGCCACCGGCCCCCCAAGCATGTGCTCCAGCAGCTCGGCAGTGTCGGTCGGGGTAAAGCGCGCCAACCGCAAGCGGTGCGCCACGTGCCCTCGCCCAAGGTCGGCGACCAGGCGCATAGCCGGGCTCGTCGTCGGAGCCTCCTCCGGCCGCAACGCGAGGACCACCAGCACCGGGCTGCCGGCAATGACGCGGGGGAGATAGCGGAGCAACTGCAGGCTCGCCTCATCGCTCCCGTGGACGTCGTCCAGCAGCAGCGCGAGTGGACACGTTGAGGCGAGTGCCCGCAGGGCCAGTCCTACGCGGTCAAAGATACGGAGCCGCTCCTGCTCGGGAGACAGCCCTATGGCGCTCCGGTCTTCTCCAGACAACGAGCGGATCGCCTGCTGCACCACCGCAGCAGCCTGCGGTTCCAGGCCCATCTGCTGCAGTCCGGGAGCGCTAAGGAGAGTCCGCACCAGCAGGAAAGGCGCACGCAAGTCCTCGTCGCCCGCCGTGTAGATCGGCAGGAAGCCCTGCGCGATTGCCACCTCCGCCGCCGTGGCCAGGAGCTGGGTCTTGCCTATGCCGGTTTCACCTTCCAGCGAGAGCATGCGCAGCACGCCGCCTCGTGCGGCTTGCAACGCCTGCTCGATCACGGCGCGTTCGCGCCACCGCCCCACGAGGGGGCGCTGGCGCAGCGGAAAGGGCACGCCGCCAGGGGTGAGCGGCTGGCTGGCAAGAGGTCTGGTCGGGGCGGCGGCGAGCTCCTCCACACGGAAGAGAGCCATGGGCTCATCCAGCCCGCGGAGTTGCCGTGTGCCGTAGGGCACGAACCGCACCCGGAGGGCGCCACCCGTCAGGGCACGCACCGCATCGGTCACGAGCACCTCACTGGCGCTGGCCTGGGCGCAGACCTGCGCGGCGATGTCGGCGGCTGGCCCGCTGTCGCCTTCGACCGCAACCGCCGCCCCCACGGCGTGGACGCCCACCCCCACCCCCTGGGGCCGCGCGGGTGCTACGCTCCACGCCGCTTCTGCCACTTCCACGATGGCCACCCCACACTGGACGGCGCTGGTCGCGGACGGGAACACGGCGCAGAAGCTCTCCCGCGTCGTGTGTATCTCGGCCCCGTGGTACTGGGGGACCACGGCGCGGACCATGGCGGCGTAGGTACGCAGCAGGGCGGCGGCCGCGACGTCACCGTGCGACGCGGCGTACCGGGCGTACCCAAAGAGCGTGGCGCAGAGGATGCCCCGTGTCTCTGCCGGAGCGCCTACGCGCGTGGTGGTCATTGACTTCCCATCCCCCCCAGGCCTGTGCGCCACACATTTCCCCTCCCACCGGAAACCGGGCCAAGACATCCTTGACGCTGGTGCGGAGTGCAATCGACTGTCCCCGGTGTACATCAGCTCGACGAGCAACCATGCCGCCGCTCGGTGGTCTCTGTCCAGCACCAGGCGCGGCGCGTCGAGGACATTCACCCGCTATTGTGCCACAGCGCCCGCGGGAGTGCACCCCTAGGGGGATGCGGCTGGGGCAGCCGGCAGGGCGTGAGCAGGCAGCGTGGCGCGCAGAGAGCGCGGGAAGCACGCAGGGGCCGCGGGCCGCGCGGCGCCCAGGCGCTGCGGAAAACCCAGCGGTAGGCCGCTAGCGCCGCGGCGCTCTGCGCGCCGCACGGCCAGTCAGCGCAGCAGTCGGCGGACCGGTCAGCGCCGCCCCGGCGGGCGGGCGCGGCGGTGCCCCTGGCGGCGGCGGCTGGCCCGGGCTCTCACGCGCAGGGACGCCAGGCAGCGCCGCTCCGGATGGCCCTGAAGCAGCTCTCTGCGCTGGCGTCGCGTGGATCGCTGGCGCGATGGTAAGGGTCAGTGGCAGGCACTGCGCAGGCAGGGGCCAGGCGCCTGCTCGTGCCTGGCGAGAGTTCGAGGTTGGCGCGTGGTGTACACTGTCGGCATGCGCTACGCGCCTTTCGGCCCCCTCTGGCGCCTACGCTCCGCTCCGCTCGAAGACTCGCTACGCTCAGCTTCGCCGCCATCTCCCCCAGGGAAGTTGTAAGGTGTGGGGCCAGCTCGCCGACTCGCTCGCCCCACGCGGCAGTCAGCGCGCTATCGCCTGCATGTCAGCGCAGCGTGGCGGGTGCTGGGTGGCACGGCCGGCCTGCACGCTGGGCTGCCATTCCGGCTCTGCGGGGCTGCCAGCCCATTGCTGGGGATCATGGGGGCGCTGCCCCCAAACCCCCGGGCGCCGCA
>Ga0209853_1000151_pt1 | contig 18627 bp, 26 predicted proteins | sample GWRWS1_30_40_FD_187224 | JGI IMG/M metagenome (GOLD analysis project Ga0209853, IMG submission 187224) | Riverbed sediment microbial communities from areas with vegetation nearby in Columbia River, Washington, USA - GW-RW S1_30_40 (SPAdes)... | ecosystem: Environmental > Aquatic > Freshwater >...
CACCCCGCTGATCTTCCTGAGCTTCACGGCGTGGTTCGTGCGGTACGGCCTCCGCGCCCCTGTCGGCTTCAACTCCGTCTTCTACGCGGGGATGGTCGGGTTCTTCGGGGTCCTCCTGTACAACTGGTTGAACAACGTGGACGCGATGGACTACTACGAGACCCTCCCCATCGGAGTGCCCACGGTGATCCGCTCGAAGCTCCTCGCGTTCCTCGTCCTCACGACGGGGATCAGCACGGTGTTCGTCGTCGGCGTCAGCGCCCTGAATGGGGACCTCCGTCTCCTGTGGCTCGCCCTCCCTGTGATGTTCGTCACCTCCGTGTACATGGTCGTGATGACCGCGTACCTCACGGGGCTCCGGACGAACTCGTTCCTCTTCGACCCCGGGGTCCTCGCCCGCTTCAGCATCCTTGCGATGCTCCCGGACCTCGGCCTGACGATCCTCTCGTTCACCGTGGACCGGGACCCCGTGTTCACCGTGGCGGGGATCTCCCTGGTCCTCGCGGTCCTCGCCGCGGCGAGCCTCACCCTGTACCGGGGGATCGACGGGAAGTGGGCCCGCGCGTCCTTCACGGAGTGAGCCCGAGTGGTCGAGGAGGTCCCGGCCCCGCACTTGTTCCGGCGGGTGTTCCATCTCGTGTCCCCGGTCTTCCTCCTGTACTATTGGATCCCCGAGGACCTCGGGGCCACGGGGATCCGGCGGGAGGCCATCCTGCTGCTCGCCGTGGGGACCGTCCTCTCCGTCGACATCGCCCGCATCGCCCTCCGGATCCCGGTGTTCGGTCTCCGGAAGTACGAGGCGGGGCGGGTGTCCGCGTACGCGTGGGGTACGATCGGCCTCGCCCTCGGGTTCGCGTTCTTCCCGTCAGTCCTCGTGATCCCCGCCTTCTGCGGGATGGCGTGGATCGACCCGCTCTGCGCGTGGGCCCGCGCGACCGGGCGCTACCCGTGGCTCCCCGCGATCGGCTACGCCGCCGTGTTCGCGTCCCTCCTGTGGATCACGGGGAGCGGATTGAGTCCCCTGGCGATCCTCGCCCTCACCGCGATCGCGACCCCCGTCGCCCTCCTCGCGGAGTACGGCGACTTCCGGTTCGTGGACGACGACTTCCTGATGACGATCGTTCCGCTCATCGTCCTGGCGCTCGTCCTCGGTCCGATCCGCGCCCTACTTTAGGATCTCGAGGCGGCCGTACCGGCCGGCGCTCACCTGCATGTTCCCGCGCCACTCCCGGACCCAGCCGTTCGAGATCCGCACCCGGTCGTTCGCGTGGACCCGCTCGATCTCCTCGTTCCACAGGGTGATCTGGACCTCCTCCCCGTCCTCGTCCTTCGCCTTGCAGTCGCACACCTTTCCGACGCTGCCCGAGCGGCTCGTGAACTCCCGCACCTCGCCCTTCGACGTCACGGTGAGGTCGATCGCTTCCACCTTGCTCTCCGGCCGGAGGTCCTTCACCTTCATCCACCGCTCCATCCCGGAAATCGAGATAAACATTCCGACCTCGATGGACCCCCGGGCGGGACCGTCCCACGTTTTATATCCCGGTCCCGCGATGGGCGGGACGGGATGCACTGATGCAGAACCTGGAGAACATCTTCCAGCGAATCGACAACGAGTTCCGGGACCTCAAGCAAGCGGAGAATTCGAACGTCGACGAGATCCGAAAAATCCTGAACCGCCAGGCGGAGGCGCTCTCGTATCTCGTGACCCGGGTGAAGGACCTCGAACAGCGGCTCGAGGTCGAGGAGACCTGGGACTCGAGCGTCGAGGAGGTCATCAAGCTCATGGCCCTCGACGACGCGAAGATCTGGAAGTTCCGGAAGCACAAGGAAGTGTACGAGGAGATCGCCCGGAAAGGCGTCGGGGAGACCGCGGACACCCTCTGACGCCCGCCCTCGGGCTCCGGAAACGGGCCCGTTTCCTCTGGACGGACGGCGTGCCCCGGCATGGCGTGCCAATTTCTTTCACGCCACCAAATAATTATTTATCGCGCCCCACCCATAGGGCAGGGGCGCGGAATGAACAGAATCAAGGTCGTGAGCGACCCCGCGGAGCTCGTCCCGATCCTCCGCACGGTGGACTCGCCCGTGAAACGAGAGGTGTTCAAGGAGGTCACGTCGGACTGGCGGACCGCGAAACAGATCGAGGAGAAGTTCGGTCCGGAAGGGGTGGAGGCGCTCAAGTTCTTCGAGAAGATGAAGCTCGTCGAGACGAAGTGGCAGACGGGCGCGCAGATGCAGCCGGAAAAGGCATACCACGCCTTCTACTCGAGCTTCCACATCAACGCGACGGCGCCCGTGACGGAGATCTCCGACGTGCTGTACGCGGCGATGATGCCCGAGAAGGAGTACGAGAAGATCGAGAAGAAGATCTACGAGATGGTCGGGGAGGAGGGGAAGTTCGCGGGGGACGTCGCAGAGGCGCTCGGGGTGTCCCAGACGATGCTCAAGGCCCTCGTGAAACGGTCCTCGAGGCTCGACTTCCGGGGCCACCGGGTGATGCGCTTCGAGGAGTAGCGGATGGCCGCCGAAGGCGAATGGGAGGAGGTCGCCGAGGAGCCGGACGCGGACACGGGGGAGGTCTACGAGGGGGAGACCGCGGAGGCGGAACCCGAGCCCGCCGGCGATTTCGAGAGGCCGCCCCGATACGGGAGGGAGCCTCCTCGGGCCGTCGGCCGCCCGGACCGGAGCGTCCTCGCGATGCTCTCGGGCCTCGGGTTCTTCGTGGTCGCCCTCCTCCTCGTCCTGGGGGTGTGGAACCTCGCGGGCACGGTCCCATCCGGCGCCCTCGGGTTCGCCGCCGTCGTCGCCGCGGGCATGGTCCTCGCCGTGATCATCCCGTATCTCTGGATGCTCGACGACCTGCGGATCCGGCCCCGGTTCCTCCGGAAGAGCCACGCCCGGTTCATCGCGGGACCGCTGATCGGAGTGCTCGCGATCGTCCTGTTCGGCCTCTTCACCTTGGCCGCGGGGAACCTCTTCCTCATCATCCTCAGCGTCGCCGTCCTCGGCCTTACGCAGGCCTGCGTCGCCCTCTTCCTGTACTCGATGCTCTGGCAAGAGTAGGTCCCGATGACGATCGCGGTCCTCCGGTTGGGCCACCGGCCCGCGCGGGACAAGCGGGTGACGACCCACGTCGCCCTGACCGCCCGCGCGTTCGGGGCGGACGCGGTCCTCGTCTCGACGAAGGACGCGGGGCTGGAGCGAGGGCTGCGCTCCGTGACCGCGAAGTTCGGCGGCCCTTTCGAGGTCCGGACCGGGGTCCCGTGGCGGGAGGTCGTCCGGACGTGGAAGGGGGCGATCGTCCACCTGACGATGTACGGTGAGCCCATGGAGGATGTCCTGCCCCGGATCCCGACGGACGCGGACCTCCTCATCGTCGTCGGTGCGGAGAAGGTCCCGCGGGCCGTCTTCGACCTCGCAACGTTCAACGTCTCCGTGGGGAACCAGCCCCACTCCGAGGTCGCGGCCCTCGCGGTGTTCCTGGACCGGCTCCTCCAGGGGGCGGGGCTGCGGCGCGCGTTCCGGGGAAGGCTGCGGGTCGTCCCCTCGAAGCGCGGCAAGAACGTCGAGACCTTCGAGTCGTGATTTGATCCTCGTGCGGCGAAGCCTTATCCCGCCCCCGCGAATCCGTCACAGGATGCGGGCGCTTCTCGTCCTGCTCGCGGCAGCTCTTCTCCTCGTCCCTGGGACCGCGCGGGCGCCGCTCCCGGACGCGATGGACGCCCCGGCGTGGTCCCCCGGGGACTTCTGGCTGTATCGGTTCAACTCCACGTTCGAGAGCTCGATCTTCCTGAACGGGACCCTGCGGGCGGAGGTCCAACGACTCGCCACGGTTACCGTGAGGGGGGTCCCGTACGATGTCTTCGTCGTGGACACCGACGGGACGGGGACGCTGGAGGGGATCTTCCCGACCCCCCTCGGGGACGTCCCTGCGGCCGGCTTCTGGAACCTGACGGGGGAGCAGCTGTTCGCGACGGACTCCCGCAAGATCGTGCGGACGCTGATCACGATCTCCGCCGCCGGCCGGGTCGCGATCCTCGACCTCCCGTTCTCGCTCCTGTGGATCAACTCCACATCGAGCCGGGTCGTGCGGGACGAGTGGACGTACCCGGTCCCCGTGGGCTTCTCGGGGAACGTCACCCTGAACGCCTCGATGGCGGAGGACGTCTTCCTCCAGTTCGGGACGAACCCGCCCCTCAACACGAGCTCGCTCGTGGAGGCGGAGGTCACGTTCGCGGTCTCCCTCGAATCCCGGTCGACGGCGACGGTCCCGGCGGGCACGTTCGAGACGTATGTCGTGCGGGAGGCGTGGCCCGACGGGGGGACGGAGCGGTTCGACTATGCGCCGGCGGCGGGGAACAACGCCCGGACGCGGACGTTCAACACCACGGGTGCGGAGATCACCCGCACGGAACTCGTCTCGTACCGCTACCGGGCCGGGGAGACCCCGCCCTCCGTGATCCCGGTCCTTGTGGCGGTCCTCGGCATCGCGGTCGCGGTGCCGCTCCTCGCGTGGTGGATCCTGCGGCGTCGGCGACGCGAGCGGGAGTACACGCCCCCGAGCCTGCGGGACCCGCCTACCTTAGGTCCTTGAGGGGCACCGGGGACTCCGGGAGCTTCTCCTTCAGGATGTGGCGGGTCGTCTTCGGCGGGAACAGGTTCCCTGTGATGCCGTGGGCGACGACCTCTTCCTTCGTGACCGTCGCGACGATCGCGCCGGGCCACGTCGTGAGGGAGATGTCCTCGGAGGAATAGTCCACGACGTACGCGGGGATCCGCCGGCATCGGAGCCGGCGGAGGGCCTCCCACCGGTGGTGGCCGTCCAGGATCACGTGGTGCTCCCGCTCCAGGAGGACGGGCACCTTCAGCACGCCATCCCGCTCGATCTCCTGGACGAGCTGGGAGAGGAGCTCCGGGCGCGTCTGCTCGTGGGGCTTCGGAATCCGGATGTCGAGGACCTCGAGGGACACCCGCAACCGGAGCGCCCCGGACGCACGCGCTCTAGGCATCGCTCGCCGGAAAACGCCCCCGATGATAAAAGCGTCGTGCCCCTACTTCTCGGGCACCATCGCCGGCACTGCCGCGGCGGGCTTCTTCAGGGAGACCCGCTTCGGGAAGTACCGGAGGATCACGATGTCCCCGACGCTCTGGATCCAGCGGTACGGCACGGACACCGCCCGCCCTCCTTCCACGAGGAGGGGGTTCGTCTCCCCGACGAACAGGCCGTCCACGGCGCCGTTCTCCACGTCCACGACGAGGTTGTTCACGTTCCCCAAGAACACGCCCTGGTTCGTGTAGACCTGGAGGCCGACGATCTCAGAAATCTCTTCTAGCGTGCGATCACCATCCCGGCCCGCGTATTCGGCATCCGCGATATGAAATCTTCGGTCGCCCCCGGGGCGGAAGGGACGGGCGTCCCCGCGACACTCTTTTCCCCTCCGCCCTCCATGGCGGGCCGATGGCCCAGCCCGGGATGCCGCCCGTTCCACCACCGCCAACGGCTCCGTATCCTCCGCCGTATCCACCGTACGGGCCCCCCGGCCCCGTGTACTTTCCGCCGCAGAAGACGTCGAGCGTCGTCGTTGTCGTCGTCGTAGTTGTGATCGTCGTCGTGCTCGCCGCGGTCGTCCTCGCGGCGGTCCTGTACGTCATGATGGCGGGCCTGATCACGGACGGCACGGACCAGCGTCCCGTCGTCACCCTCGGGGCTGCGAGCATCTCCGGCGTGGAGGCCACGTTCCCGGTGGTGGGTGCAAGCCGGGGCGTCTCCTGGGGGCTCTACTTCGTGAATCTGTTTGTGAACACCACCGTCGGGACGCCGACGCCCCTGGGACCGAGCTTCACGATCACCGTCGGACCCGACACCTTCACGGGGAGCTACTTCGACGCGAACGGGGACGGGCTCCTGAACGGGGGCGACGGGTTCCGGATCTCCCAGGGCGATGGATGGAGCCCGCAGACGACGTATCAGTTCGAGCTCCTCTGGTCCGACCTCTCCCCGGTCGGGTTCGTGAGCTGGGCGACGTAGGCCCCGGGGGGGCTCGACCGCTTCGCGCGAATCCGACATCCCCGCATACTCTTATCTCCCGATCCCTGATGGCGGGGAGGATGACGTCGGCCTCCGAGTCTCCTGCGTCCGAGCCGCCACGGAGGAGGCGGACCCTCGCCCTTGCCGGCGTGGCCATCGTCGCGGTCGTCCTCATCTCCGCCGTCCTCCTCCAGGTCCTGTATGGAGTGTTCTCGGGCCCTCCGCAGAACCCCGGACCGCAGAGGATCACCGCCACCTTCGGAAGCCCCGACGCAATCACCGACGGGTTTCAGGTCACCGTCACAAACGTTTCCCAGGCGCTGGGTCCCGCGTACTTCAAGGTGAACCTAACGGTGAACTCGATGGCCGGGACTCCGGCGGCCTTGGCCGCGACCGTCGCGCTTCCGGTCAACGGGACGTCCTACACAATCCGGTGGGTGGACGTCGGCGGCGAGGGAACTCTGAGCATCGCCGACCGGTTCCAGGTGACCCGGTCGGGCGGGTTGCCGATATCCACGGGGTTCACGTTCTCCCTGCTGTGGTCCGATAGCAGCGTCATCCGGACGGCCCAGTACACGACGGCCAGCCGGCCTATCGTCACGTTCGGCAGCCCGATCGCGGTCCCGAACGGATTCGACTTCTCCGTGACGGGGGTCTCACGTTCGGTGGGCCCCGGAAACTACACGGTCAACCTAGAGGTCAACTCGACGACGGGGACCCCCGTCTCCCTCGCTCCGAACATGAGCCTCGTCGTCGGCGGACAGACGTACTCCATCTCCTGGACCGACATCGGGGGAGAGGGACTCTTGAACGCGGGCGACCGGTTCCGCGTGACCGCGAGCGGCGGGCTCCCTGCATCGACCGTCTTCACGTTCTTGCTCCTGTGGTCCGACGGAAGCGTCATACAAACGATCACGTACACGACGTAAGCGGCCCGCGCGGACAACATGGGAGGACTGCGTACGGGCCTAGACGATCGCGGCGGGGATGTCCTCGACGACCCGGTCGCAGTACCGGCACGCCGCGCGCGGGGGCTCTCCCGGCTTCACGAAGAAGTCCGTCTCCACGGGCTCCCGCAGGTTCGTGATGCAGTTCGGGTTCCCGCACCGGAGGATCCCGACGGCCCGGTCCGGAAGGCGCACGACGTGCTTCTCCGCGACGTTGTAGTTCCGGATCACGTTCACGCTCGCCTTCGGGGCGATGAGCGCGATCTTGTCGACCTCGCGCGGGCTGAGCTCCCGGTCCTCCACCTTCACGATGTCCTTCCAGCTCATCGCCTTCGACGGGACGTGCATCGCGACCGTGACGGTGGAGGAGACGGCCTCGTCGATCCCGAGAATCTTCAGGACCTTCAGGGCCATGCCCGCGGGGATGTGGTCGATCACGGTCCCGTTCTTGATCGGCGTGACCCGGAGCTCCCTCGTCAGCCCACCCCCAAGACCATCTCGAGGAGGGCCATCCGCACAGGGACCGCGTTGAACGCCTGGCGGAAGTACTTCGCGTGGGGGGTCCGGTCCACCGCCGGGTCGATCTCCGTGACCCTGGGCAGCGGGTGGAGCACGATCATATCTTTCTTCGCTTCCCGGAGGAGCGGGAGGTCCACACGGTACGAGCCCGCGACCTTCTGGTACTCCTGCGGGTCCGGGAACCGCTCCTTCTGGATCCGGGTCACGTAGAGGACGTCCGCGGTCGGCACGACGTCCTCGAGGCGGTGGGTCGTGGACACGGGGGTCCCGGTCGCCTTCACCTCCTCGACGATCTCCCAGGGCATCTCCAGGCCGGGCGGAGAGACGAGGGTGAGGGATGCGCCGAACCCCGCGAGGGCGGTCGCGATCGAGTGCACGGTCCGGCCGTACTTCAGGTCCCCGACCAGGGCGATGTTCAGCCCCTCGATCTTTCCCCGCTCGTCCCAGATCGTGTACAGGTCCTGGAGGGTCTGCGTCGGGTGCTGGCCCGCCCCGTCCCCCGCGTTGATCACGGGCCGCTCCGTGAACTCCGCCGCGAGCCGCGCCGCTCCCTCGTGCGGGTGTCGCAGGACGATCACGTCCGCATACCCCTCGACCATCCGGACCGTGTCCGCGAGGGTCTCGCCCTTCTGGACGGAGGTCCCCTCGACGTTGGAGAATCCGAGGACCCCGCCGCCGAGGCGGATCATCGCGCTCTCGAAGCTCAGGCGGGTGCGGGTGGAGGGCTCAAAGAACAGGGTCGCGAGGATCTTCCCCTCGAGGCTCTTTGAAGACTTCTCCCCCTCGGCAATCGGGGCCATCCTCCGCGCAGCCTTCAGGACGAGCTCGATGTCCCCCCGGGAGAGGTCCCGAATCGACAGGATGTCCCGGCCTTTCCACGAGGCCATCGAGAATCGGAGAAAGGACGGTGTAGATAAAGGTGCGCCGCGCGCCCGTTCTACGGCTTCGGCGGCGCCTTCCGGCCGACGCCCGCGACGTTCCCGGGGAGCAAAACGATCCCGCCCTCCGCGGACATGTACTTCTTCCAGTCCTTCGAGTTCTTCTGGACCTGCTTCGCCCTCTCGACGCTCACCTTCGCGACGACCTGCTTCACGATCTGGTCGACGTCGACGCCGAGGATCTCGCGGAAGAGGTACTTCATCCGGTCCCTCTGGCCCGGCTGCATGGTGAGCCCCTTCGAGGCGGTTCGCTATATAAAACGAAATTGTCAACGGTCCACGGCTTGAGAATGACGTCCCCTGCCATCGAGGGGAAAGAAAAGGTTGGGCCCAAGGCGGGTAGCCCGGGGCCCGGGGTTTGAGGAGGGGTGAGAGGAAAAATAAAAGAGGCGGGTCGAGGGGAACTCGACCTGCCTGTGGGTTGTGGAGGAGGGGTTATAGGAAATCCTGGTGTGGGGGCTCCTCGACCTCGACGGCCTTCCAATCCCCGCCGAAGTCGCGCGTGACACCCGTCGCGAGCTGGAACCGAACGCGGAGCTTCCCGTTCTCGAAGAAGATGTACGCGTTCTTGAGCTGGGACATGTACAGGGAGATCCGCTTCCCCTTCTGCGTGAGCGCGCGCTCCGTGCATCGCACGAGCCCCGCCTTCTCCAGCGCGTGGATCCGACGGTAGCAGGCGGCGATCGGGATTCCGTACTCACGACTCAGGTCGATCGCGGACCGTGGCCGCTTGAACGTGGCCACGAGGATCTTCGCCGAGTACTCATCCGTCACGAGTCTCGACGCTTCAAGGGGATCCATCAGACGCCTCCTCTTAGGAGAACACAGCGCCCGGCGGACTATAAGACAAACATCCCGTGATTATGACCGCTGATTCCCAAATAGAAAAATGTCCCAATCAGCCGCCGCAGCAACCGCTTTCCTCGGCGCCGCAGCCGCACCCGTCGCCGCACGATCCCTCGTGCGCGTGCTCCTTCTTCGCGATCGGGAGGATCGTCAACTCCGCGGGCGGGACCGCCGCCTTCTTCTTCGCGAGCCGCTCCATCATCGTCTCCATGGCATCACCGCATCCGGGGGTCCGTACTTGTACGTGACGGTTCCGAAATCATCCGAGGTGCTTCATGACCCGGTGCTCGAGCTGGGCCTTCGGCATCGCCCCGATGACCTGATCGACCAGCTTCCCGTCCTTGAAGAACAGGAGGGTCGGGATCCCCATCACGCCGTACTCCTGGAACTTCCGCTGGTTCTCGTCGCTGTTGATCTTCGCGAACACGACCTTCCCCGCGTACCTCCTCGCGAGCTCGTCGATCGTGGGGGCGATCGCGTGGCAGGGGCGGCACCATTCCGCCCAGAAGTCCACGACGACGTACCTGTTCTCCCGGATCACCTTGTCGAAGGTGTCGTCCATGACGTGGATCGGCTTGTCGAGGACGGGCGTCTCCTGGAGGGACGTCCCCTGGACTTGCGTGCCCTGGACCGGCGTCTCCTGGGCCGACTTGTTCTGGACGGGTTGTTCTTGGACCATGCGTCAGCGCCCCGCGAGGTTCACAATCGGCCCGCCGGATATAAACATAGGCTCCTCCGCTCCTCCGCCATCCCCGTCCGCCTCCGCACGGATCCGCGGGTGCGACATTCGCAATGAGATAAATACCGTCCGGGTGTCTACCGTGGAACGGCGGGGAATCGGCCGACTCCCGCGCGATCGCCTCGGTGGGACCCATGGTCGTCTCGGGATCGACGATTGACAGCCTCCTGCGGGAGAACGAGCGGTATCCACCCTCGGACGCGTTCCGGACGCGGGCCCGCATCCACGACGATGCGGTGTACGAATCCGCGCGGAAGGATCCCGAGGCCTTCTGGGCGGAGGAGGCGAGGACCCTCGCGTGGGCCCGCCCCTGGGCGAAGGTCCTGGAGTGGGACCCACCTTTCGCGAAATGGTTCGTCGGCGGGCGGCTGAACGTCTCCGTGAACTGCCTCGACCGCCACGTCGCGACGGCCCGGCGGAACCAGGCCGCGATCGTGTGGGAGGGGGAGCCCGGGGACCGACGCACCCTCACGTACCACGATCTGTGGCGGGACGTGAACCGGTTCGCGAACGTCCTGAAGGGGCTCGGCGTGGGGCGGGGGGACCGGGTCACGATCTACCTCCCGATGATCCCGGAGCTCGCCGTCGCAATGCTCGCGTGCGCGCGGATCGGCGCCGTCCACAGCGTGGTCTTCGGCGGGTTCAGCGCCCACGCGATCCGGGACCGCATGGAGGACGCGGAATCCCGGATCATCGTCACCGCGGACGCAGGGTACCGCCGCGGGAACCCGCTCCCCCTCAAGAGGACCGTGGACGAGGCGATCGCGGGCCTCGACCTCGTCCGGCACGCGGTCGTGTTCCGGAGGGCGGGGATCGAGGTCCCGATGCGGGAGGGGCGGGACCACTGGTGGCACGACCTCATGGAGAAGGCGGAACCGGAGTGCGAGCCGGAGGCGATGGACGCGACGGACCCGCTGTTCATCCTGTACACGTCCGGGACGACGGGGAAGCCGAAGGGGGTCCAGCACTCCACGGGCGGATACCTCGTGGGGGTCGCGACGACGACGAAGTACGTCTTCGACCTCCGGGACGACGACCTGTACTGGTGCACCGCGGACTGCGGATGGGTCACGGGGCACTCGTACATCGTGTACGGCCCCCTCGCGAACGGCGCGTCCGTGTTCATGTACGAGGGCGCCCCGGATTGGCCGGAGCCGGACCGGTGGTGGCGGATCATCGAGGAGCGCGACGTCACGATCCTGTACACGGCCCCGACCGCGATCCGCGCGTTCATGCGGTGGGGGGACGAGCACCCGAAGCGGCACGACCTCTCGAGCCTCCGCCTCCTCGGGACCGTCGGGGAGCCGATCAACCCGGAGGCGTGGCGGTGGTACTCTCGGACGATCGGCGGTGGCCGATGCCCCGTCGTGGACACCTGGTGGCAGACGGAGACGGGGATGATCCTGATCACGCCCCTCCCGGGGACCACGACGACGAAGCCCGGGTCCGCGACGCGGCCGTTCCCGGGGATCGAGGCGGAGGTCGTGGACGAGCACGGCCGACGGGTTCCCGTGAACAGGGGCGGGTACCTCGTAATCTCGAAGCCCTGGCCCGGGATGCTCCAGACCCTGTACAAGGATCCGGAGCGGTACCGGGAGGTGTACTGGTCCCAGATCCCCGGAAAGTACTTCACGGGGGACGGGGCGCGGGTCGACGAGGACGGGTACCTCTGGCTCATGGGCCGGATCGACGACGTGATCAACGTCGCGGGACACCGGATCGGCACGATGGAGATCGAGTCCGCCCTGGTGAGCCACTCAAAGGTCGCGGAGGCCGCCGTCGTCGGGAAGCCCCATCCCGTGAAAGGGCAGTCCCTCGTCGCGTACGTGGTGTTGAAACGCGGCGAGAAGGGGTCCGACGCCCTGAAGCGGGACCTCCAGAAGCACGTCCGCGAGGCGATCGGGGCGATCGCGGTCCCGGACGACCTGTACATCACGGAGAAGCTCCCGAAGACCCGCAGCGGGAAGATCATGCGGCGGGTAATCCGCTCCATCGTCTCGGGCCAGGAGATCGGGGACGCGACGACCCTGGAGGACCCCGGCGCGGTGGACGAGGTCCGGAAGTGGCTCCAAGAAATCGAGGGCTCCCGCGGTGACCGTCGATGAGAACGCTTATATAGAAGCCCTCACTTAGAAGCGCGGGATTCCACATGATGCAGGGCCAACCTATCATCATTCTCAGAGAGGGGACGGAGCGGTCGAAGGGGAAGGGCGCGCAGCTGAACAACATCGCGGCGGCACGGGCCGTCGCGGACGCGGTCCGGTCGACCCTCGGCCCGAAGGGGATGGACAAGATGCTCGTCGACTCCATGGGCGACGTGACAATCACGAACGACGGCGTCACGATCCTGAAGGAAATCGAGGTCGAGCACCCCGCCGCGAAGATGATCGTGGAGGTAGCGAAGACCCAGGACGACGAGGTCGGCGATGGCACGACGACGGCGGTGATCCTCGCGGGCGAGCTCCTGAAGAAGGCGGAGAGCCTCGTCGAGCAGAACGTCCACCCGACAATCATCGTGAACGGGTACAAGATTGCGGCCGCGAAGGCGATCGAACTCCTCGACGACCTCGCGTTCCCGGTGAAGGCGACGGACACGGAGCTCCTGAAGGAGATCGCGTCGACCGCGATGAGCGGGAGGAGCGTCGGCAGCTCACGGGACTTCCTCGCGACGATCGCGGTGAAGGCCGTGCGATCGATCATGGAGGAGATTGGCGGGAAGCCGGTCGCGGACGTCGACAACGTCCTCGTCGTGAAGAAGCACGGCGGGGCCCTCGCGGACACCCAGCTCGTGGACGGGATCATCCTGGACAAGGAGCGGGTCCACCCGAGGATGCCGAAGTTCGTCCGGGACGCGAAGATCGTTCTCCTGAACCGGGCCCTCGAGATCAAGAAGACGGAGTTCTCTTCGGAGATCCGGATCCACGACGCGGACAAGATGCAGGCGTTCCTCTCCCAAGAGGAGGCGACGCTGAAGGCGTACGTCGACGCGATCCAGAAGGCGGGCGCGAACGTCGTCGTCTGCCAGAAGGGGATCGACGACCTCGTCCAGCACTACCTCGCGAAGGAGGGGATCTACGCGGTCCGGCGGGCGAAGGAGAGCGACATGAAGAAGCTCGCGAAGGCGACGGGCGGGAAGATCGTCGTCGACCTGAATGACCTCTCCACGAAGGACCTCGGACACGCGGACCTCGTCGAGGAGCGGAAGATTGGCGAGGACGAGATGACGTTCATCACGGGCTGCAAAAAGGCGAAGGCGGTCTCGATCCTGATCCGCGGCGGCACGGAGCACGTCGTCGATGAGGTCGAGCGGATCATGCACGACGCCCTGCGGGTCGTCGGCGTCGCGATCGAGGACGGGAAGGCCCTCCCCGGTGGCGGGGCGGCGGACATCGAGCTCTCCCTGATGCTGAAGGACTTCGGGCCCTCCGTCGGAGGGCGGGAGCAGCTCGCGATCGAAGCGTTCTCGGAGGCCTTGGAGGTCATCCCGTGGACCCTCGCGGAGAACGCGGGCCTCGACGCGATCAACCTCCTGATCCAGCTCCGCACGAAACACGAGGGGAAGAAGGGGAAGAACTTCGGCGTGGACTTCAGGAAGGGCGCGCCCGGCGACATGATCGAGGCGAAGGTTATCGAGCCCCTGCGGGTGAAGCGCCAGGCGATCGAGTCCGCCTCCGAGGTCGCGAACATGATCCTGCGGATCGACGATGTGATTGCCGCCAAGAAGATGAGCGGCGGCGAGGGCGGCGGTGGCGGCGACCATCACGGCGGCGGGATGGGCGGCATGGGCGGCATGGGCGGGATGCCCCCCGGAATGGGGATGTAGTCCCCTCTCACTCCGGCAGCAGCGCGCCGAACTTCCCGCGGCCCACTTCGAGCCCGAAGTTCGTCCTACGAACGAAACAGTCCAAGCAACGGAGGAACCCGCCGACCTTGAGGCGGCCTCTCGCAACGAGCTCGACGTCATCGTCCCACAGGACGACACGGCACGCACCCGTTGCATCTTTCAGGGTCACATTCACAACTCTGCCCTTCGTCCCGTCCTGGCGGGTGAACTCCCGCATCGGCGTGAGCGCAACGACCTCTCCGCGAACCGAGACCTCTGCGTTCTCCTCGATGGAGGCGATCGGGGTCCACTCCGCGACGTCGATACCCATCTCCTCCAGGACGAGGAGGGCCGCGGCGTCGTTGTCGAGCAGGCCCCCCCACTCCTCCCCCTTGGCCCGGACCCTTTCGTCGAAGTCCAGCGCGGAGACTCGATCGCTCACCCTCTTGTAGTGTCTCGAGACCACGGACGTCGGAAGGACACGCAGGACGAAAACGGTTGCCCTCAACAGGATGTCCTTGCCTCGCGGTCGCGGAGGACCACCAGGATTCCCCACGAAACAACAAGCCAAACGAAAAAGTCGAGGATGACGAACGGGGGGAACCACACGGGGGCAGTTTGGACCCCCGGGCTGCTGTAACTACCGTAGAACGGGACGGGAAAGCCGAGGTGGAAGCAGCCCTCGATGCACTGGATCATGACATTCGGGAGGCCCATGGAAGCGACGAAGAGGACGACGGACAGGACCGCGATCGACGCCCACCATCGGGAGTCCCACCGCTCCCCCATGCCCGCCACGATGGGGAATCGGGTCCCTGCGGAAAATGGCTTCGCCCGTGGCGAGGCCTCACTTCAGCCGGATCGTCTCGAGGTTCATCGGCGCCCGCGTCTCGACGCCGAACTTCTTGTACAGGCTCGAGGCGAGGTCGGAGCACTTGTACTCCTCGCCGTGGTTCACAATCACCCGCTCCGGGCGGGGCTCCATCGTACCCACGTAGTTCAGGAGCTGGAGCCGGTCCGAGTGCCCGGAGAAACCGTCGATCGTCTCGATGTCCATCTTGATCTGCAGGGTGAGCGGGTTCCCGCGGTCGTTCAGCGTGATCTCGCGGGCCTCCCGCTGGATCCGACGTCCGAGGGACCCCTCGGACTGGAACCCGACGAACAGGAGGGCATGGAGCGGGTTGTCCGCCCACCCCTTGAAGTACTCGAGCACGGGCCCGCCGCTCATCATCCCGCTCGTCGCGAGGACGATGCACGGCTCCACGTCGTCGATGATGTTCGCCCGCATGTCCGACGTCTCCACGCGCTTGAACATCGGCGCGAGGAACGGGTTTTCCCCGGTCTGGAAGATCTGCGTCCGGAGCTGGGAGTTCAGGTACTCCGGGTACGCGGTATGGATCGCGGTCGCCTCCCAGATCATCCCGTCCAGGTACACGGGGGCCGTCGGGATCTGACCCGTCCGCATCGCCTCCTCCAGGACGAGCATCACCTCCTGGGACCGACCGACCGCGAACACGGGGACGAGGACCTTCCCCTTCCGACTCAGGACCCGACCGAGGATGTTCTTGAACTGGGCTGCGGCATCGTGGCGGGAGGGCTGGACATCGTGGAACCCTCCGTATGTGGACTCGAGGACGAGGGTTTCGAGGCGGGGGAACTTGTTCACGGCGGGGTTGAAGAGCCACGTCTTCTCGAACTTGATGTCCCCGCTCATCGCGATGTTGTAGAGGCCGTCGCCGATGTGGAAGTGCGCGGTGCCGGACCCGAGGATGTGCCCCGCGTTCTGGAACGTGAGGCGGACGTCCGGCGCGATGTCCGTCGTCTCCCCGTACTTCAGGGTGATCGTCTTCGCGACCTCCTGCCGGATGTGGCTGGACTCGTACGCGGACTTGCGGGCCTCCCCCATCGCGACCTTGATGAAGTCCAGCTGGAGGAGGGACATCAGGTCCCGCGTCGGGGGGGTCGCGTACACCGGCCCCTCGTACCCGTACTTGTAGAGGGCGGGGATCAGCCCGCTGTGGTCCAAGTGGGCGTGGGTCACGACGACGGCGTCGATGGAGCTGAGGGGCGTGACCTCGGGCGCGTTCAGGTACGGCGACCCGTTGTCCTCCGAAATCAGGACCCCGCAGTCCACGAGGATCTTCGACTCCCTCGTGCTGATCAGGGTCGCGGACCGGCCGACCTGCCGGTACCCGCCGAGGGACGTGAGCCGCACCCAGTTCTCTCCCGCGGGGACCTCCCGCGCGAGCCGGCGTCCGATCTGCTTCAGGAACGTCTGGCGCTCGTCCTGAATCGTGCGGAGGTAGGCCCGGATGTCCTCGACCGTCTTCGAGGGAATCGGCGGAGTCCGCACGACCTTCGGGGCCCATCCGATCTTCCGCTTCACATCGTTCAGGAGCGCTCCGTGCTTCCCGATCACGAGTCCCGGCGAGAGGGCCTCGATCTGGACCTCCCCGGTCTCCTGCTCGAAGAAGATGTTCGTGATCTGTGCTTCCTTCGGGATCAGCTCCCGGATCACCTTCTCCGCGTCCTCCGGTTTCATGAGGACGCTGGGGTCCGGCCGCACCTGGATCCGGCGGCGGAGGTTCTGGGCGAGCTGCCGGACGATGTCGTTGCTCTCGGCGAACGCCTCCATGTTCTTCGTGTAGATCACGATCACGGGACCTTCGAAGTCGATCTGCGTGATCTCCACGTGGTCCGGGACGACCTTTTTCACGACGGCTTTCGCGTCGTTCAGAATGTCTTCGATGCTCATCTTCGAATCACTTCGGCCTGCGTCCCCTCCGGGACCAGGTCGGGTTGCCAGGCGCGCGCCAAGGCGCGCTACGTCAGCTTCATCGCCGCTTTTCGCTTCTCGACTTCCGCGTCCGAGAGCTCCGCGTACGCGTCCTTCGTGATCACCGCGACGTCGATCCCCTCGCCCGTGGCGGAGTCCCGCTTCATCGCGGTGTACACGCCCCGGATCGCGAGGTCCGTCGCCGGGCCGATCTGGATGTCGTCCCGGTAGTGGTCCTCGAGGACCCCGTACACGTACGGGCTCCCGGAGCCCGTGGACACGTACTTGTCCGGCAGGGAGCCCCCCGCCAGGTCGAGGGAGTACACGGAACCGCCCTTGCGGTCCACGCCGCCGATCACGAGCTGGACCCAGTACGGGAAGTACCGGCGCCCCGCGAGGATGTTCGCGGTGAGGGTGGCGCAGGACTCGACGGGCATCGGGGTGTTCCGCTTCAGCTTGTACAGCTCGACCTCCGCGGTGATGTACCGCGCGAGCTGCTGGAGGTCGCCGACGAGCCCCGCGGTCGTGAGGCCGAGGTTCGTGTCGAGCTTGTAGACCTTGCGAGTGCGCTTGTGCGCGATCATCGTCCCTGCGGTCGCCCGGCGGTCCGCGGCGAGGACGACGCCTTCCTTCGCGACGATCCCCACGGTCGTCGTGCCCGTCTCGATTTCTCTGGGAGTCTCAGGCATGCGATTACACCTCGAAAAGCGCCAAAAACGGCAGCCGAAGAATACCGGTTCTTGTATTTAAGGGTTGATGGTTCGGTTCGCGAGAACAGAACCCTCCCATGGAGGGAATCACGGCGCGGCGGGTTCCTCCCGCACGAGATCGGACGTGTCGATCGGGAGGTCCGCCTCGTAGTACCGGACGATCCGCCCGTCGCGGCCGAAGTACGATAGGACGACGCGCACGAGCCCGAGGTGCTCGAGGAGTTCGAGGTAGTCCACGACGACGGCGCCGGGGAGCCCGAAGATCCGGGTCAGCTCCCCCGCGGTCTTCGGCGATGCGAGGGTCGCCATGAGGATGCCCTTCGCGGTCTCGTCGAGGTCGACTTCTACCATGGGAGGCGTGAAGGGTTGGCGGCCCGCGATGAAAGGCTTTCGTGGCGGGTATCCGATTTGATTTTCAAACCGCAGTCCCGAGCGACGGCTACCGCATCATCAGGGCCCACGCCGCCACGACGACGACCACGACAACGACGACCGCCACGACGACATACATCCAGGTCCGGCTCTTCTTCTTCCCGCCGGAGAGGTTGAGGACTCCGAGGTCGTAGGACATCGCGCCGCACTAGGGGGCCGCGCTCATAACCCTTTCGTCTCGTCGGGTACGACATCATCCGAGGGCCGCCACAGCCCGTTCGCCCGCCGAGCGAGGCTCGATCCGGGCCCGGTATCGCGCGACCTCCCCCGGCTCCCCGGGTGCAGGGCCGCGGAGGACGACCTCCGTCGCGGCCCCCGAGGGGGACGTGGACTCGACGTCCTCCTTCGCGAACTGGACGAACTCACGTCCGCCCTGGACCGTGAAGAAGTGCTCAATCGCGGACGGATGGAGCGGGAGGGAGACGTTGAAGAACGAGTACGGCTCCGTTCGGGGGAGACCCGGCGCCGCGAGGAACACGACTCTCGCCCGGGTCGCGGTCAGCTCCCCCCGGACCGGTCGAAGGAACGGGACCGGCTTCGGACTCAGGAGATCGACTGACACCGTGACCGCCTCCTGGACGCGGATCTCCTCGCCCGGCCCCGTGAGGAGCAGGCCTTCGCCGTCCGTCAGGGAGAGCCGCAGGGTCCGGAATCCCACGTCGTATGCCCGGCCCCGTCCGTCGACGAAGCCCGCGATCATCGGATCACGCCACGCCGAAGCCCTTCCGGAACTGCTCCGCGATCTCGCCGAGGTCGACCTGGGAGTACGGCTCGAAGTCGGAGACCGCGCCGTACGTGTCCACGTGCTCCGGGCGGTAGATATTCGGAATCACGGAGGCGACGGTCTCCTCGGAGAGGATGAACTTCAG
>Ga0209853_1000152_pt1 | contig 18583 bp, 17 predicted proteins | sample GWRWS1_30_40_FD_187224 | JGI IMG/M metagenome (GOLD analysis project Ga0209853, IMG submission 187224) | Riverbed sediment microbial communities from areas with vegetation nearby in Columbia River, Washington, USA - GW-RW S1_30_40 (SPAdes)... | ecosystem: Environmental > Aquatic > Freshwater >...
ATCGGCAACCTACTGAAGGGCGACCTGGGACGCTCCCTGTTCAACAGTGCACCGGTAGTCGAGGAGCTGGCCCAACGCTTTCCCCGCACCGTGCGCCTCGCCTTAGCCAGCATGGTCGTCGCGTCCCTCATCGGGATCCCCGCCGGCATCCTCTCCGCCACGCGGCACCTCAGTTGGCTGGATTCCCTGGTCATGGTCATCGCGCTTGCAGGTGTCTCTATGCCGGTCTTCTGGCTGGGACTCAATCTCATCCTCATCTTTGCCGTCCGGCTGCACTGGCTGCCGGCCATTGGACACGAGACGTGGCGGCATCTCATCCTGCCGTCCGTGACCCTCGGAGCCGCCTCGGCCGCTATCATCGCGCGCATGACGCGGTCGTCCATGCTCGAAGTGCTGCGCCAGGATTACGTTCGCACCGCGCGGGCCAAAGGACTCGCCGAGCCTTCGGTGGTCAGACGCCATGCGCTGCGTAATGCACTCATCCCGGTGGTCACGGTCGTGGGCCTGCAGTTGGGCACGCTCTTATCGGGCGCCGTACTAACGGAAAGCGTATTCGCCTGGCCGGGCGTGGGCCGGCTCCTGGTGGATGCGGTGCTCGCCCGCGACTATCCGGTGATTCAGGGAGCCGTGCTGCTCATCTCCACCACCTTCGTCGCGCTAAACGTTCTAGTCGACATGGTTTACGCGGCTCTCGACCCCCGCATCAGGTACGAGTAACGATGGCGACGGAGTCCGCGGTCCTCCCGGTCCGGTCCCTCCCAACTCGAACTACCACAGGAGCGGTCTGGCGCCGGCTGCGGCGCAACCACGTGGCGCTGGCCGGCATGGCCGTGCTGGCGATCTTCGCATTGAGCGGCATCTTCGCGGCGTGGCTCGCGCCTTACGACCCGTATCGAGCCGACCTCGAGGGAAGCCTGGCGGGCCCGAGCCCGCAGCACTGGCTCGGCACCGACGAGCTGGGCCGGGACATCCTCAGCCGCATCATCTACGGCGCGCGGGTCTCCATGGTGATCGGCAGCATCTCCGTCGCCATCGGCGTCGCCCTCGGCGTGCCGGTGGGGTTGTTCGCCGGGTACTTCGGGGGACGGTTCGACCTGCTCAGCCAGCGGGTCATCGACGTGCTGTTGGGCTTCCCCAGCATCATCCTGGCGATCGTGCTCGTCACGGTGCTGGGGGTCGGCCTGGTCAACGTGATGATCGCAGTCGGCATCGTGTCGGTGCCGACATACGCGCGGCTCGTCCGCGGCCAGGTCCTCTCGCTGAAGACGCAGGAATTCGTAGAAGCGGCCCGGGCGTTGGGAGCGGGCACCCCCCGCATTGTCTTCCGCCACATCTTCCCCAACACGCTGGCCGTCCTGATCGTGCAGACCACGCTGCAGGTGGCGAGCGCCATCCTCTCCGCGGCCGCGCTGGGCTTCCTCGGGCTCGGCGTGCAGCAGCCGACGGCCGAATGGGGCGCGATGCTCAGCACCGCGCGCCAATACATCCAGCTCGCACCGCATACCCTTATCTTTCCGGGGCTGGCGATCATGTTGACGGTGTTCGGCTTCAACCTGCTGGGGGATGGTCTGCGCGACGCCCTCGATCCTCGGATGAAGATCTAGACCGGTGGCGAAGCACCTCGACCACGGCTGGGATGAGTGAAAGCAGGATAATGGCCGCCATAACCAGCGTGAAGTTCCGGCGCACCACAGGAAGATTCCCGAAGAGATAGCCGCCCAGAACGAACAGGGTGACCCAGACCACGCCCCCTGCCACGTTGTAGATGAGGAACCGCCAATAGGTCATCCGGCCGATTCCCGCGACGAAGGGCACAAAGGTCCGAAAGATCGGCACAAAGCGCGCCAGCACAATGGTGATGCCCCCGTAGGTCTCGTAGAAGCGGTGGGTGCGGTCGAGATAGTCCTTCCGAAGCCAGCGTGAGCGTCCGCGGAATACCCGGGGCCCGACGAAATTGCCGATCCAATAGTTAACCGTGTCTCCGGCGATCGCGGCCGCTGCGAGCACAACGATCAAGAGTACGCGGTCCAGCGATCCTCGCGCCGCCAGCGCGCCCGCGGCAAAGAGCAGCGAGTCTCCCGGCAGGAACGGCGTCACGACCACACCCGTCTCCAGGAAGATCACCACGAACAGCACCACATACGTGAGCGTGCCGTACGCGCTCAGCAGGGCGTCGAGATGCGTATCCAGATGCAGGATGAAGTCGAGCACGTCGCGCAGACTCATCACGCCGTCCCGCGCAGGCGCTGCCGGCGTTCCTGACGCCGCGCCCGGCGCTGCTCGGCGGCGGCCCACCGGCGCCGTTCCCCCTCGGTCCCGGGTGTGTACGGGGGAACCGGCTTCACCCCTTCGGCGTCGATGTGTACCAGCGTGAGAAACGCCGTGCAGGTGTGGCGGCGCTCGCCGCGCAGCGGGTGCTCGGCCAACACACGCACCCCCACCTCCATCGAGCTGCGCCCGACGTAGTTGAGGGCCGTCTTGTGGGTCACAATCTCACCGACGCGGATGGAAGCAAAAAAGGACAACGCATCGATCGACGCGGTGACGATCGGACATCGACAGTAGCGCAGGGCGAGGATGGAGGCCGCTTCGTCCAGTTGCATCATCAAGCGGCCGGCGAACATCATCGTCCCGAGGACGGCATCTTCCGGGAAGACGATGCGCGTGACCTCCATGGCGTGGGTGATGCCCTCGTCCTCCTCGTCGATGCGCGCCGCCTGTTCGCGGCGGTCGGCCAGAGCTGCCTCACGATCGGCCTTGCGGCTGCGCGCAGCCGCGACAATCGGCTCCTCCTGAGAGCCGCGGGGAGTAATCTCGGCCCCAACCGGTCTCGGCCGGCCGGATTCGTCGATGGCCACCATGGCCAGGTGAGAGGCTGTCGTGAACGTGCGCGTTCCGATGCGCGGGTTCTCGGAGTACACCACCACGCCGACTTCGAGCGCGGATGTCCCCACGTACTCCACCTGCGCCCGGAGAGTCACGACGTCCCCGATCGCCACGGGGGCCACGAAATCGAGGTCATCCATGCTGCCCAGCAGCACCGACCCGCGGGCCAGCTTCATCGCGGCCATCGTCGCGGCAGTGGTGATCCAGTTCATCATCGTGCCGCCGTAGAGCGTGCCGCGCGTGTTCGCATGCGCGGGCAGCACGAGCTGGATCATCTCGAGCTCGGTCTCGCGGACGGTCGGCACCGCGCTAGGCTGCTACCCGCTCCAGCCAGGCAATGACGGTGTCGATCCCTTTGTAGAAATTTGGCAGGTAGTACTTCTCGTTGGGAGCATGCAGGTTGTCATCCGGCAGGCCAAATCCGAACAGCACCGTGGGGACTTTGAGCACACGGTGGAACTGCGTGACGACCGGAACGCTGCCGCCTTCCCGCATGTAGACTGGATCCTTTCCCCAGATTTCGCGCGCGACGGCGGCCGCGGCCTTGACAGGCGGGGCTGAGGGATCGACCACCACCGCGTCGGAGGAGGAGAGCATCCGGATCTCCACCTCGACGCCTGGCGGCGCAAGCTTCCGCACCTTCTTCTCGAACGCCCTGAACACATTCTTCGCCCGTTGCTCGGGCACGAGGCGCATGCTGATCTTCCCCACGATTTTTGCGGGGATCACCGTCTTGGGTCCGGCCCCGGTCCATCCGCCCGCGATCCCGTGCACGTCGAGCGTGGGCCGCGACCACCGGCGCTCGAGGATGCTGTAACCATGCTCGCCGGGGGCGACGGGGATGCCGAGCTCCTTCAGATAGGTTTCCTCATTGAACGGCAGACGTTCCCACGAGGCTTTCTCCTCCGGCGTTGGGTCTTTCACCGGCGCGTAGAACCGCGGGACTGTCACCCGGCCTCGTTTGTCCTTGAGACCGGAGATAATCGTGGCGATCGCGTTGACCGGGTTTGGAGCGGCCCCGCCGTGCTGCCCGGAGTGTAAATCGTGGGAGGGACCTCGCACCTCGACCTCGGTGTATACCAGTCCTCTCAGGCCGGTGAGGATGGTGGGCAACCCCGGTTCAAAGAGCTGCCCGTCGGAGACCCACGCGAAGTCACAGGCGACCTTCCGCCCGTGCCGCTCGATCCACCGGTTGATCCCTGGACTCCCGAGCTCTTCCTCCCCCTCGACGAGGAGCTTGACGTTGAGGGGCAGCGCACCTTCCGCCCGCAGCAGCGACTCCAACGCCTTGATGATGGCAAAGATCTGGCCCTTGTCATCGCTCGCCCCACGCGCATAGAGATTGTCTCCGCGCTGGGTCGGCTCGAACGGCGGCGAGATCCACTCCTCGAGCGGATCGACCGGCTGCACGTCGTAGTGGCCGTAGAACAGGACGGTCGGCCTGCCCGGAGCGTTCATCCATTCCCCGTACACCATCGGATGGCCGCCCTCGATGGGGATGATCTCGGTCGCGAACCCGAGCCCCCGCAGGTGATCGAGCAGCCAGTCCGCCGCGCGGCGGACGTCACCCCGGTGTTGGGGCAGGGCGCTGATGCTGGGAATGCGCACCAGCGTCTTGAGCTCCTCGAGGAACCGGCCGCGATTGTCCTGGGCGTGGGTGCGCGCACTCACGGTCACACCTCCATCGAAGCAACGGGGGACGTCGGATTGTGTTCGACGACAAAGAAGCGTGGCCTGCTGGGCAACGACTACTTCGAGGTGAGGCGGATCTTGAACGTCACCGTGACCGGATCTTCTGCGACGAAGATGAAGAAGCGCGGGACCGGGATTCCGAACTCCGAGAGTCGCAGCACCACCTGACCCTCAGCAAGGTACGCGTCGGCCAATGCGGTGACCCGCATGGGAATCTCGACCTCACGCGTGACGTCCTTGATCGTCAGGACGCCCCGAAGCCTGACCGCAAACGGCAGCGCCCCCGGACGATCGCCCGGAAGGGCGGTGCCGCGCAACGTGATGAGCGGGAACCGGTCCGTGTGCAGAAAATCGCGGCGCATCTGCCCGTCGCGCAATCCGATGCCGGTGGTGATCTTGCGGGCATCAATACGCAAGTCGACATCTGCAGCGAAGGACTCACCCTGCTCCCGCACTACGGCGCGGGCCTCGAGGGCCCGCGCGACGCCGGTAAACCCTCCGCGGTTGTCCTTGACGGTAAACTCCAGACGGCTGGCGTCCGGATCAAGCCCGAACGATCCGAGCGGAATCAGCGAGACCGCGGCGAGCACGGCGACCAGAGCACCCTTCATGGCCCATCCATCCTTGTCCGCCCGCATCACGAGCCTGTCACTACCCTGCATCGGAACCACACCCAAGGGGAACGGACAAGGGCGTGACGAAATTTCCCCCATTCTCATGAACCTGCGCTTGAGCCTCAGCAGACTGGCCTCCGCCGAAACCCGCGCTGCGGCGGCCCGCGGCCTGGCCGCCCTGTGTGCGATCGGGTTCGTTCTCACGATGATCGTCCTGGTCGCCGCGGGGGAGCGAGCCGACCAGTGGTTCTTTATCCTGCTGGTGTGGGCGTTGTTCGTGTACGTCCCACTGCGCATCCTGTTGGAAGCCGCCCAGACGTTCGCCCCCGCCCTCCGGCGGCGTCTCATCGCTCAGGCTGCGACTCAAACGGAGCGCTATGCTTCCAGCTCAGGCATCGAGCTCATGGTGGACGGGCTGTTCGAGCGCGAAGTCGTGATGCCGCGCATTACGACGCCGGTCCAGAGGGCTAAAGCCAAGGATGGCGCGGTGGCGGTGCTGGCCAAAGCAGATGCGATCGATGGCGGCCTGCGCGGGGCGGCCGGCGACTGCCTGGCATCGGTGGAAGGTTGGGTTGCGCACCTTGGATCATGGGCTACCAATGAGGGCCAGAACATCCAGGCACGGTGGGGAGAAGTCCGCGCACTCGCGGCGATGGCCGCGATGACGAAGGTTCTGATCGCCGCGCATGAAGACCGGGGAGGAGCCGCCTTCGGCAGCGGGAACGGTCAGGTCAGCGACCCCGCTGTGTTTCTCGATGCCTGTCTGGACTACTGTGACGATCTCGCGTTGGAAGTCGACGTCACCCCCTGGGAGGAACGACCGCTGACCCCGCCGCTTCGACCTGGGCGCGCCGAGGAACTCCGGGCGGCCTGGAAGACGTTCGTGGACACGGGCCCGCCGGCGCTCGACGCGCGAAACACCTTCATCAAGCTCTTGTTCACCTAACGCTTCTCTCCGACCAGCACCACCCATCGCTTCGTGAACGAGCGGGGCTCGGATCCGTCGTCGCCAATCTCTACTCGTGCCTGCACCGGAGCGGACGCCAGGGCGTCCGCGACGGCCCGGCGCCGACTTGAATCCGTTCCCGCGAGGCCAAACCAGGCTTCAAACGTCATCGTGCGTTCTACCACATCGGAAAATGAAACGACCACGCCGAGGCGCTCGACCAGTGCGCGCCACCGTGCAGCAGTGTACGCCTCGGCGTGTGCTTGATCGCGGAGCTTTTCAAGACGCTCCATGAGCGCGCGACCGGTCTCTTCGTCAGGCGGGACCTGGTCGATGATGCCGATGCGGCCTCCTGACCGGAGGACGCGCAGCATCTCCCTGATCGCGGGCTCCAGATAGGGGAAGTGATGCGGCGCCCGGCGGACCGTGACCGCGTCGAACGTCCCGTCGGCGAATGGGATGGCGCCGGCGTCCCCGACGACCCACTGGATTGCTCCCGCCGGGTCCAGCCTTCGCGCCTCAAGCAGCATACCCAGCGTCAGATCCAGCCCGACCACACGGCGGGCAATCTCCGCCGCCGTGAACGCCGTGAAGCCTGTGCCGGTCGCCACATCCAGGACACGATCGTCGTGCTGCAGCCGCAGGTGCCCGATGAGGAGGTCGAGGTCGCGGTCGTGCGCATGACTCGGGCTTCGCGCATATGCTCCGGCCCGGCGGCTGAACTGCCGGCGCACCCCGTGCCGGGTGACCGCCGCGCGGATGTGCTCGCGGTGGGCCTCGATCAACTCCCGCTGCTCAGGCCAGAACATCTCTGGCAACGCGTCGATCGGAAACCACTCCAGGGCGAACTCGGCCCGTCCCGGCACGGCCGGAGCGATCTCTCCGGCATCCAGAAACAGGACGTAGTGGGTCCGTTTCCAGGACGTCCGGGCGAAATCGAGGCGTTCCCGCATTCCAAGCGGGCCGAGGAGGGCGAGGTCGCGGAGACCCGTCTCCTCTGCCGTCTCCCGTCGCGCGGCATCTTCGACACTCTCGCCATCCTCGACGTGGCCCTTGGGCAGCGTGTACGCTCGGCGAGGGCCTTCGCGTTGGAGGGCGACGAGGATGCGATCACCCTCCACCCGCACGACCACTCCGCCGGCAGAATCGTGCGCAGGCACCCCCGGCGGCCGACGATACCACGAGTCATCGATCTGCATTCCAGCAGCATTTTACCTGATGGCCGGCCGCCTGCCGTGCCCGGACCGTGCTCAAGGGAGCACGCGGCGCGCATCGAACACTGTGAGTTGACCCATGGCGCTGTACCTCACAGAGCAGCACATCGCGCAGCTCCTGCGCATCGACGACGTGATCGCGGCAGTCGAAGGCGCATTCCTCCAGCAGGGCATGGGGAAAGCGGTAAACCGTCCGCGCCAGCGTGTCATCGCCGGCAGGTCAGTGTTGCACGTCATGCCGGGCGGCCTGCCGGGCCTCGGCGTGATGGGGTTCAAGGCATACGCCGGCGGGCGCACAGGCACGAGATTCCTCGCCCATCTCTACGACACGGAGACCGGCGAGTTACTGGCCGTCATGGAAGCCGACCGCCTCGGTCAGTTGCGCACCGGGGCCGCCAGCGCCGTCGCCACGAAATACATGGCGAGGCGCGAGGCGGGGAGTATTGGGATCATCGGCGCCGGGCGGCAGGCCCGCAGCCAGGTCACCGCCGTGAGCCGGGTCCGCCCGATCGCGTTGGTGAAGTGCTACAGCCCCTCGGCCGGGCGGCGCGAGGCGTTCGCGGAGGAGATGACCTCGGAGCTCGGCGCGGAAGTGGTCGCCGTCGATGTTCCGCAGGAAGCCGTCCTGGATTCCGACATCGTCATCACCGCCACCAGCGCGCGGGAGCCCGTCCTGCTGGGCGCGTGGCTTGGAGGCGGGATGCACATCAACGCGATCGGATCCAATGCGTCCACCCGCAGGGAGCTCGACGAGGGGGCTGTAAGGCGATCAGCGGTGATCGCTGCGGATGACTTGGAACAGGCAAAGATCGAGTCGGGTGACCTGATAGCGGCAGTACAGTCCGGCGCCCTCGACTGGGACGCCGTCCTTGAGCTCGGGCGCATCGTCACCGGAGAGACCCCGGGCAGACGCGCGCCGGACGACATCACGCTCTTTGAATCGCAGGGCATCGCCATCGAGGACGTCGCCACCATGAAGCTCGCCTATGACCTTGCGCGGGAGCGTGGAGCAGGCGAGCCCTTCAGGCCTCCGGGATGAGCAAGGGAGGCTCAATGGAGTTCACGATTTCGACAGATGCCCCGGAAGCGACAAGCTGCGATGCGCTGGCGATCGGTGTCTACGAGGACGGCCGCGAGCTTGAGGGCGCACCCATCAGGGTGGACAAGGCGCTAGGGGGTCTTCTGACCGAGGTGATGACGGAGGAGAAGTTCGAAGCAAAACTCGGGAAGACGCTTGTCTTTCACACCCATGGGAAGATCCCGGCCAGGCGAATCATCGCCGTGGGCCTGGGGCCGAAGAGCGCGGCGACCCCCGACACCCTGCGCAACGCGGCCGCGGCAGTCGTCCGGCGCGCGTCAGCGCTCCACGCCTCGCACGTCGCCTTCCCGCCGGCGACGCTTGGGTCCCACTCGCTGGAAGCCGTGACGCAGGCGCGCGTGGAGGGGATCGTGCTCGGCGCGTACCGCTTCAACCGGTACAAGCGGGACGAGTCGGGCACGATCGATCGCGTCACGTTGCTGGCCGCGAACGGAGAGCAGCGGCACGTGGAGGAAGGACAACGGCGCGGCGCCATGTTCGCCGAAGCCACGGTGTTTGCGCGCGACCTGGTGAACGAGCCCCCCAACCAGATGCCCCCACCCCGCCTCGCGGAGATCGCGACTGAAGCCGGCCGTAAGGCGGGACTGCGGTGTTCGGTCCTGGACGAGGACGCGATGGCGGCCCTCGGCATGGGGGCGATCCTCTCGATCGGCGCAGGCAGCGCGCAGCCGTCGCGGTTGATCGTCCTCGAGTACACTCCGCCCCGCGCGCGAACGTCGGTCGCCATCGTCGGCAAGGGGGTCTGCTATGACAGCGGCGGGATCAACCTCAAGCGCGACGACCTGGAGTGGATGAAATCAGACATGGCCGGCGGCGCCGCGGTCATCGCCACGATGAAGACGCTGCCCGCGTTGAAGGTACCCGTCCGGGTGCTCGGCGTCGTGGCCGCGGTGGAGAACATGCCGAGCGGCAAGTCGGTCAAGCCCGGCGACATCGTGCGGGCGATGAATGGAAAGACGATCGAGATCAACAACACCGACGCGGAGGGCCGCGTCATCCTCGCCGACGCGCTGGCCTACGCCTCGCAGAAGGGTGTGGACGAGATCATCGACCTGGCGACCCTCACGGGATCGGCGATCGTGGCGCTCGGTTACTACGCCGCCGCGGTGATGAGCAACGATCAGGGCCTCGCCCAGCGGCTGCTCGATGCGGCGGGCAGGGCCGGGGAGCGCATGTGGCAGTTACCGCTCTATGAGGAATTTCTGGAGGACATGCGGAGCCAGGTCGCCGATCTGCGCAACTCGGGCGGACGCTACGGCGGCGCTGAGAAGGGCGCGATCTTCCTGCGCGAGTTCGTCGACGGGAAACCGTGGGCCCATCTGGACATCGCCCCTACGGCCTTCCTCGAAAAGGACGAGGGCACGACCCCGTACCTTCCCAAAGGCGGGACAGGCTACGGCGTCCGGACTCTCCTCACCTATCTTTCAGGAATGGCGTAGGACCCAGACTTCCTGGTCTGTGGGCAGGGTCGTCGTGCTCAGCGTCACGCTGCGCTCCTGACGCTTCACGCGCTCCTTCCCCTGGAGAAAGTCATCGAGGGTGCCGATCGGCCAGTCCTTGTTCACGTCGGTCTTGTAGTGCATGGGGATGACGACGCGCGGTCGGAGCTGGCCGGCCACGACCTCCGCCTCCTTCGGCCCGATCGTGTAGTATCCGCCCACCGGGATCATCAGCACGTCTACCCGCCCCACGGCTTTCGCCTGGTCTTCTGAGAGGGTGTGGCCGAGGTCGCCACCGTGCACGATTCGGAGGCCTTCGCCTTGGAACCTGAACATGGCGTTTCTGCCCCGCTCTGAACCCTGTGAGGTATCGTGGTAGGTTCGCACGGTCGAGAGACTGAGCGGGCCGACGCTCTCCTCCACCGTCTCCCAATCCTTCCCGCCGGACTTCAACCCCCGGATGATCCTCGGCGACCCCTTCGCCACCTGGATATAGCTGTGGTCGAAGTGGTCATGCGACACGACCACCGCCGTCGGCGAGACGCTTGGGAACGGGTACCCCACCTGCTCGTTGAACGGATCAATGAGGATGGACGTGCCGTCACTCTCCAGCAGGAACGCGGCATGTCCGTAGTACGTGAGCTTCATCGCAGACCTCCTCTCATTTTCCTGGACGTTGCATCAAATACGTGTAGACCCATGCCCCGAGCACTCCGCCGATGAATGGGCCAATCCAGTACACCGCGTGATTGGCCCAGAATCCGGAGAAGAGCGCGGGACCGAACGCCCGCGCCGGGTTCATGGCCGCTCCGGTCAGCACGCCGGCGCCGAGGATGTCCATCACTATGACCAGGCCGATCGCCAGCGGCGCGATGGCGCGTTCGCCCCGCGCATCCACCGCCACGCCGAAGATGACAAACACCAGAAAGAACGTCAGCACGGCCTCAACCACGATTCCCGTTCCCGCGGATACCCCCCGGCCAAGCGCAGGAGTTCCCAGGTTGACGGCCATGCGCGCGGCCTCAGGGAAGACAGCGGTGAGGAGCAACCCGCCGACCGACGCGCCGACGAGCTGCGCCAGGATGTACGTGATGCCCGTGCCGACCGGCATCCGGCGCGTGGCCACGAACCCGAGCGTCACCGCCGGATTGAAGTGCCCCCCAGAGACGTGCCCGGCCGCGGCGACCATTGTGACAATGGCCAGACCGTGCGCAAAAGCGATGCCGACCAGGCCGACTTTGCCGCCGGTGATCTGATCGGCGATGATCGAACCCGCGCCGAGGAAGATGAGGGCCAGGGCGCCCACGGCCTCCACCAGCGCCGGCCTCGTGATGGACGGTGACATCGATTCCCTCCCACGTTCAGGCGTGGATCTCGATCACGTCCCCGTCCTCGAGGACGTGGTCGCGCCCGACCATCTGACCCTGGTAGGCGTCGCGGCGCCACAAGCGCGCAAATTTGAGTTTCTCAACGAAGTCCTTGTGGATGGCTTCGGCCGCATCGAGGGCGGTTGAGCCCCTCGAAAGAATGAACGGCGTGGAGTTGTCCGCCTTCCTGCCGGGGGGCTTACTGTAGACGCGGATCACTCCCAGCAGCCGGAAGGAGGCTTCGCGCAGCGAATCCAGACCGGTTTCCGCTTCCGCCGAGACGGGGATCACGGGCAGCCGGTCCGCGATGAACTCGCGCATCATCCCAAGACGATCCGCGGCGCCCTTTACGTCCAGCTTGTTCGCGACCAGGAGGGCGCGCTTCTGCTGCGGCTCGTGCGGCTCGGCCACCAGGTGGATGTTGGCCTGCGCCAGCAGCTGCAGCACGCGTTCGGTCTCGGCGATCAGGTCCTCGCTTCCCAGGTCCACCACGAGCAGCGCCGCATGGGCGTTGCGGATGATGCCGTAGAGCCAGCCTTCAGCGGACTCCTCGGTGATGGGCGGCAAGTCTACCAGCTGGATCTGCACGTTTTCGAACGCCATCATCCCCGGCAGCGGGACGCGCGTGGCGAAGGGATAGTCAGCGACCTCGGGCTCGGCGTTTGTCAGGGCGGCGAGCAGCATCGACTTGCCGGTGTTGGGAGCGCCGACCAGCGCGATCTGCCCGGCGCCTTCTTTGTCCACTTGGTAGAACGGCTTCCCGCGCGCGGCCCCGCGGCGCCGCTGCGTCTCGTTGCGCAGTTTGGCGATGCGGCGCTTGATGTCCGCCTGCATTTTCTCCGTCCCCTTGTGCTTGGGGATGGTGGACAGCATCTCTTCAAGCGCGGCAAGCTTATCCGCCGGGGTGGTGGCCGACTTGAACTTTTTGTCGGCTGCCATGAACTGCGGTGTGAGGTTGGCAGGCATATGTGCGCGCGGCGCGTCAGCGCCGTGCGGTCTTGCTTCTTATGTTATCTCAAACTTTCGCAAGATCCGCTCATCAAGTTCCAAGCCCAACCCCGGCCGCTGCGGCACGTCGATGAATCCTTCCACGGGCGTGGGGAACGGCTCGGTGAACAGATCGCGGAGCGGATTCGGGGCGAAGAAGTATTCGTAGGTCATCAGGTTCGGGACGCTCGCGGCCACGTGCAGCGAGGCGAGGTGGGAGACGCCGGCGGAGAACCCGGTGTGTGGAGCATAGCGGAGGTTAAAGGCATGGACAAGTGCGCCGACGCGCCGCGCCCCCGTGAAACCGCCGACACGGGCGACATCCGGTTGCAAGATGTCAACGGCGCGCCGGCGGATCAGGTCACGGAACCCAAAGACGCCAAATTCACTCTCCCCCGCCGCCACCGGGATGCTCTGCCCCTCGCGCACGCGCTGATAGCCGTCCAGGTCGTCGGGCGGCACCGGCTCCTCGATCCAGGTAATGTCGTCATCTTCGAGCTGGCGGCATACTTTGATCGCGGTCGCGGCGTCGTAGGCGCTGTTGACATCCAGCATGATGTCGACGTCGGCCCCCACCGCCTCCCGGATCGCCTTGACCGAGGCGACGTCCGTCCGGCGGCCGCCGAGCGCCGGGCCCCGGCCGATCTTCACCTTGATCCCGCTGTGGCCGCCCGCGATCTGCTCTCTCGCCTGCGCCACCATATGCGGGATTTCGTCAAAGTACACGGACGATGCATAGCAGGGCACGCGGCTGCGGCCGGCGCCGCCGAGGATCTTGTAGACCGGAGCTCCTGCGGCCTTGCCCAGAATATCCCAGAGCGCCGTGTCGACGCCGCTGATCGCCTCGAAGACAAACCCCCGGTAGTGACCCCAACCCCGCAGCTGCTGGAACATCTCATCCCATAAACCCTCGACGTCATGCGGATCCCGTCCCGCGAGCACAGGCGCGAGCATCTGCTCCACGACCGTCTTCGTCACCTGGGGCGCCTTCCGCACGATGCACTCCCCGACTCCGCTGATGCCGTCATCGGTAGAAATCTCTACGAGTGTCGCCGAAAACGTCGGAAATGCTCCGATGCCAAACTGGATCGGCTTCTCCAGCGTTCCCGCCAGCATGCGGCACTTCACAGTCTTGATCTTCATCGGGTCCTCACCTGAACATGTCCTTGTCGGGCTCCCGCAACAGCTTCGTCTTGCCCTCTGCGGGCTCGAAGCGCGCGCCGCGGATCAGGACGAGCGGCGTGCCCTCCGCTGCCTGCCCCTGCAGCAGGCTTGCCGTCGCCGCGAGCTCGTCCGCTACCCCTTCGATGGACGAATGCAGGACGTACCCGTACAGGTCCTCCCGGCCGATGTGGCTGAGCAACGGCTCCAGCCCGGCCGTGCCGATGGCGACACCCACCGCTCCTTCTCGCCAGGGCCGGCCATGCGTATCGTTGACGATCACGGCCACCTTCAGACCCAGGGCCGTGTACACTGCCTCCACGAGCCGTGCCGCAGAGGCGTTGGGGTCCTTCGGGAGGACGGAGACCCAATCGTCGCCCAGGCCCACGTTGCTCCGGTCCACGCCGGCGTTCGCGCAGATGAAGCCAAGCCGGTGTTCCGCGATCACCAGCCCGGGCCGGACCCTCATGATCATCTTCGACTCGTCGATGATCACCTGGCACAGACGCGCGTCCTTCTGTGAATCTGCTGCCAGCGCGAGCGCCTGCTTGCCCGGGCTCACCTCGGTCAGGTCCACGACCGCTCCCTCCGCCTTGCTGACAACCTTCTGCGCCAGCACCAGGACGTCGCCATCTTCGGGTGCCACGTCGTTGAACCGGAACAACTCGACGATCATCTCGCCGAGATCGGCCCCCGGGCGCACATCGGGGAACCCCACGGGCACCCACGCGGTCATCGTGCGCATCGCCTATTCCAGGCCCGCGATCTGGATGGTGAGATCCTTCTTCTTATACCGGCGATTGAGGTCGATGAGGAGGCCTGCCAGCTGTTCCAGGAGACGTGACGTGGCCAGAGCCCCCGCATCCACCGGTCGCATGTCGATCGAGCGCACCATCGCCGCCACCGGTTCCTTCGCGCCGGCGTCGTCCCCACAAAACAGGACGTCACCCCTCGCCGGGCGCTCGAGGTCTGCCAGCATCGCTGCGCTGACGGTATGAAACCCCGACACGACGCGGGCCTGCGGAACCAACTGCTGCGCCCGCTCCGCGGCAGAGATGCCGCCGGGCAGCACTACAGAACGCGTCGCGCGATCATAGTGGACGGTCGTGTCCAGGAGCACTTTGCCGCCCAGGTGAGGCGCGAGCGCCCGTAGCGTGGGCTCGTGCCCTTCATTCGGGACGGCAAGGATCACGAGGTCTGCGCTGCGCGCCGCGTCCACATTCGTGCGCCCCTGCCCCGCCCCCAATCCCGCTTCCGCCGCGGCCGTGCGCGCCCGATTCTCGTCGCGGGAGCCGATGAGCACAGGGGTCTGCGTCCTCGACAGGCGGCGGGCCAGACCAAGTCCGAGGCGTCCCGTGCCGCCGATGATGGCGATCATCAAGGGGCAGGAGGAGGGCCTGCGATGGCGACCGTGTACCCGTCCAGGGGGAACCGGCGTGCGGCCTCGATGATCCCCTCAGGAGTACGGCCCCGGACGATCTCCGGAAAGCGCACAAGGTAGTCGAGCCCGAGATCGTACAGCTCGATATCCGCGAGTGTCTGCGCAATCCCCGCGTTCGTTTCCAACCGCAGGGCGAGGGAACCGATCAGGAAGTTGCGCGCGTCGGAAAGTTCCTCGCCGGTCGGGCCCGTTCGCTGAAATCCACGCAGCTCCTCAAGGATGCTCTCGATCGCCCGCGCTTCATTCTGCGGATTCACACCCGCGCGGACCCACCAGGGGCCGGCCAGGAGCCCGGCGCGCAGGTCGCTGTACGCGTAGTACGCCATCCCCTGCCGTTCGCGGACGCTGTCGCCGAGGCGCCCCATCATGCCGATCTGTCCCACGATAAGGTTGGCGATCATCGCGTCGTAATACGCCGGATCGCGGCGCGTGAGCCCGGGGGCGCCCAATGCAATGTCGGACTGAGTCTTGCCGGGCAGCCGCACTTCGCCTCGCTGTGGAGCTGTGAGTCGAAGGACCGGCGGCAGCGGCGGGGGGCTCCAGGGCGCTCCGCGTCGCCAACCAGAGAAGATCTGGCTCATCATCTCCAGGATTTCGGCGGCCGAGAGATCGCCGACGACCGCCAGGATGGCGGCATCAGGACGCAGGTGCTGCTCGTGGAAGGCGGCCAGGTCATCCCTGCCGATCGCCTGGACGGACGCTTCGTCGCCTTCGGCCATGCGCGCATAGGGATGTCCCTGGGGATACATCAGGCGGCGGGCGGTACGCTCCGCCATGACCCGCGTATCCTGTGCCGTGATGCGCAGGCCGGTGAGCAGCTCGCCGCGGACCTTTTCGACTTCCTCTCTAGGGAACGAGGGGCGGATCAGGACGTCGCCCAGGATGTCGAGCGCGGTCCGGGCGTCCTCGCGCAGCATCCGCAGCCCCACGGCCACAGTCTCCATCGAGGAGGCAAACGCCAGGGTGGCACCCATCGCTTCAAGTGTTTCGGCGATCTCCTGAGAGGTGCGGGTCTGGGTGCCGCGCTGGAGCAGCGCCGAGGTGAAGCGCGACAGGCCGCTGCGCTCGCCGTCGAACATCGCGCCGGCTTTGAGGTACCCGTGAACTGCCACCATGCCGGTCCCGCGCTGCTCGCGGGTCAGGAGCGTCAGCCCATTGTGCAACTGTGTGCGCGTGACGGTCTCGGGCGCTATGGGGACGGCAGGCGCCTGCGCGCGGGCCCGGGCCTCATAGTGGAACACGCCTGGGTGATAGGCGGCCTGGACGGAGGCGGCCGTGATCCCTCCCGGCATTGGGAGATACCATCCTGTGGTGCGCCGGAGCGCCGTGAAGTAGGCGCCCGCGGCAGTCATCACCTCGTCGGCGTCCACCTGGTCGATGCGCTCGAGAAGCGCAAGAAACGCGTCGACGCCATCGACAATCGCAAACGCGCCAAGGGCCATGGCCGTCCGGAATACTCCGTCCTGGGCGAAGACGAACTGGGCTTTTGCCTGCTTCTTGACCTTGGCCAGCTCGTTTCCGGGCACAGGCTCGCGCGCCAGGCGCTCGAGCTCCTGCAGCGTCCGCTCCTCTATCGCGGCCACGTTCGCGCCCGCCCTCGCCGTGGCCATGATCCGGAACAGCGTCGGATCAAGGCTCGGAATCACAGACGACGAGACGTCACTGGCGAGCGAGGTCTCCACCAGGGCGCGGTACAATCGCGAGCTGCGCCCGCCGCCGCCCTGGTCGAACGGCACGACACTTTTGAACCCTGAGAGTATCCCATCGATCACGAGGAGCGCCGCCACGTCCGGATGTGATGCCCGCGGCATGTGGTAGGCAAGGTGAAGGTAGCTCGTCGCCCCGCCGGGTCGCTGCAGCGTCACGCGGCGTTCTCCCTCCTGCTCCGGCTCACGGGCGCGGACGGGAGGCGGCGGGGAGCCCGGCGGCACCCCCTCGAACGCCTCGCGGATCATCTCGAGGACTCCTCCGGCGTCGAAGGCGCCCACCGCCACCGCGATGGCGTTTCCGGGATGGTAGTAGGTCCGGTAGTGCCGGAACAGGTCGTCGCGGGTGATGGCGCGCAGGTCATCCTTCCACCCGATCACGGGGATCCTGTACGGATGGATCTTGTGGGCGGCGGCGTCGACATCTTCGCGCAGGAGGTACGCCGGGTAGTTCTCACTGCCCTCGCGCTCCGCGATGATCACGGTGCGTTCGCTCTCGACTTCGGAGGGATCGAAGATCGTGTTCGCCATCCGGTCGGCCTCCAGGCGGATGGCCACCTGAAGATGCTCCGCCGGCAAGACCTCGTGGTAAGCGGTGTAGTCTTTCCAGGTGAAGGCATTCCAGCGCCCACCCAGCCGGTCGACGTAGCGCGTCAGCGTGCCTTTGGGGTGCGCCGGCGTCCCCTTGAACAACATGTGCTCCACCCAATGGGAGATGCCGGTGAACCCTGGGAGCTCGTTGCGGCTGCCGACGCGGTACCACACCCAGAACGTCGCCACGGGAGCGGTATGCGACTCGAGGGCCAGGACCTGGAGACCGTTCTCCAGGATCATGCTACGCAGGTTCTGCATGTTTCGAAGCGATTCTCCTTTAGCCAAGCTTCCCCTTGTGATCTATGCTCGACCCGGACCGGGGAAAAGTACAAAGGGGTCCCCACGACCAAGGCAACCCGCCACCAGTGTACCAACTGCGGGCATGTGATTCCAAAGGACCGGCCGCTGCCTGAGTCCTGCCCTGTCTGCGGCTCGCCGAAGGAGGCCTTCGTGCTCGTCGAAGAAGATTGACTGAGGTGCCGGGCCTCAGCTGGACGCACGTCAGCCGCTACCGCCGTGCCCTCCTTGCGCCCCATCGCGTGCGCAGCAAACGCGAGGCGCTCCGGTTCGTGAATGCCCTCGGGTTCTGCTACGCATTTACACCGGGGCCTGGGGACCTGCCGGGGCTATTCGACGTCCTCGCCACGCGCAGCGTTGACCGGATGTGGTCCCAGACGTGGCAATGGAAAGATGAGCTCGCCACGGACCGCCGGCTGTACTATGGGCGGCTGCTCAAGCGTAAACCCACGTTCGTGTCGTTGCGGTACCTGCCGCACTTCTTTTCGCTGACCGGCAATGCCGGGGAACCCGATGACTACGCGCAGGCCTATCGCGAGGGGCGCCTCAGCCTGCTGGCCAAAGAGATCTACGAATACCTGCGCGCGACGGGACCCTGCTCGACGTGGGTGCTACGAAAGCAATTTGTCGTGCATGCGGACCGGACCGGACCGTTCCACCGGGCGCTCCGCATGCTGCAGGAGCGCTGCCTGATCGCCAAGGTGGCCGAGCAGGAGAGCGGGAGCTACGCGTACATTTGGGATACGTTCCACCGCTGGCTTCCCCAGGCGGTGAGCGCAGCCGGATCCATCACGACGCAGACCGCCGCCGTCCGCGTCCTTGAACGGTACGTCCGCACCGTGGGCGCGGTGAGGGTACACGCGGCCGCAGACCTCTTCGAGTGGTCTCCCGTGATCTTCACGCAGGCGATGCGATCGCTCCCTCGCTCGGTCTCCCTCTCCCGCATCGATGACCAGGAGATCCTCGTGCACGCAGCGTGCCTCAGGAAACCATGATGCCGCCATCCACGGGCAGGGAAACGCCCGTGATCCAGCCGGCTTCATCGGAGGCGAGGAAGACCACGGCGGCCGCGACATCCGCTGGGGTTCCCAGACGGCCGAGCGGGTAACGGTCGGCTATGCCCTGCAGTTGCTCAGGCGG
>Ga0209853_1000153_pt1 | contig 18500 bp, 16 predicted proteins | sample GWRWS1_30_40_FD_187224 | JGI IMG/M metagenome (GOLD analysis project Ga0209853, IMG submission 187224) | Riverbed sediment microbial communities from areas with vegetation nearby in Columbia River, Washington, USA - GW-RW S1_30_40 (SPAdes)... | ecosystem: Environmental > Aquatic > Freshwater >...
TGCCACATGGGTGCCGTCGAGTACCTCTCGCAACCGCCGGTGTTCGTGACGATCGCCGCGCTCGTCGGGCTCGCGGTCGGCAGTTTTCTGAACGTGGTCATTCACCGCCTGCCGAAGATGATGGAGCGCGAGTGGCAGGCGGAGTGCGCCGCGGCGCGCGGCGAGGCGCTTCCCGCGGGCCCGCGGTATGACCTCGTGACGCCGCGCTCGTCGTGTCCGGCCTGCGGGCACCGGATCACCGCGCTCGAGAACGTGCCGGTGCTCTCCTACCTATGGCTGCGCGGCAAGTGCTCGGCGTGCCGGGCCGCGATCGGCGTTCGCTACCCGGTCGTGGAGGCGCTGACCGGCGCGCTCACCGCCTGCTGCGCGTGGCACTTTGGATTCGGCTTCGCCGCCTTCGGGGCGATGCTGTTCGTCTGGAGCATGATCGCCCTCACCTTCATCGACATCGACACGCAGCTCCTGCCCGACTCGATCACGCTCCCGCTCCTCTGGGCGGGCCTGCTCTTCAACCTGCGGGGCACCTTCGTCGACCTCCAGTCCGCCGTGATCGGCGCGGTCGCCGGGTACCTCGTCCTGTGGGCCGTGTACTGGGTGTTCAAGCTCGCGACGGGGAAGGAAGGCATGGGGTTCGGCGACTTCAAGCTGCTGGCCGCGATCGGCGCCTGGCTCGGGTGGAAGATGCTCCCGCTCGTGATCCTCGCCTCGTCGCTCGTCGGCGCCGCCGTCGGCATCGTGCTGATCGTCCTCGCGCGACGCGGCCGCGAGGTGCCGATCCCGTTCGGGCCGTACCTCGCCGGCGCGGGCCTGATCGCGCTGTTCTGGGGTCGGGAGCTGGTCGACCGGTATCTCGCACAGCTCGCGTGAACCCTGCGGGCGGCGACGCGAAGCCGCCTTCGCGCACACGAAAACCCGAGGAGCGGCTCTTGGCGACCGGACGGCGAACCACGCGACGGCCGACCGTCTGCCTCACGGGCGGGATCGGCAGCGGAAAATCGAGCGTGGCGCGCCTCTTCGCCGAGCGCGGGATCGAGGTCATCGACGCCGACACGTTGGCCCACGACCTGACCCGATCCGGCGGAGCGGCGATTCCCCGGCTCGTGGATGCGTTTGGCGCGGAGGCGCTCGACGCGAGCGGCGCGCTCGACCGCGTGCGGATGCGGCGCATCGCTTTCGCCGACGCGGCAGCCCGCGCGCGTCTCGAATCGATCCTCCACCCGCTGATCCGCGCCGAGAGCGTGCGCCGCGCCGCCGCCGCCACGAGCCCCTACGCGATCCTGATGATTCCGCTCCTCGTCGAGTCGGGCAAGCCGCGGCGGCGGTGCGATCGCATCCTCGTCGTCGACTGCCCGGAGGAGGAGCAAGTCCGGCGCGTCATGCTGCGGAGCAACCTGTCGCGCGGGGAGGTGCAGGCGATCATCGCGACCCAGGCGAGCCGCGCGTCGCGCCTCGGACACGCCGACGACGTGATCGACAACGGCGGCGACCCGTCGCGGCTCGCGCCGCAGGTCGACGCGCTGCACCAGCGCTACCTCGCGCTCGTCGCGGATGCGTCGTTCGCCACACCACGGACGCGACGCCGTGTTGTCACGCGTAGGGTTATCCGTCAGAATCGGCGCCGACTTCCCCGCCGCTAGCGTCGAGTGATCACCTACGAGTATCCGCTGGTCGAGCGCATCCGCACGCTGCTTCGGCTCGAGGATCTGTTCGACCGCGCCCAGTTCTTCGTCTCGCGCACCGAGCCGGCCGAGCACCACGCCGCGCTCCTCACGCTGTTCGAGATCCTCGACGTGACCGGCCGCGCCGACCTCAAGTCGGACCTCCTGCAGGAGCTCGAGCGCCAGAAGCAGGTGATGTTCTCGTTCCGGGCCAACCCCGAGATCGACCAGCAGGTGCTCGCGGGCGTCGTCCGCGACATCGAGCAGGCGCACTCCGGCCTCCACAAGACGATCGGCAAGATCGGCCAGCACCTCCGCGAGAACGACTGGCTGATGGGGATCAAGCAGCGGACCGGCATCCCGGGCGGCGCGTGCGAGTTCGACCTGCCGTCCTATCACCACTGGTTGCACCGCGATGCCGAGACCCGGCTCGCCGACCTGAGCAACTGGCTCGGCCCGATGCTGCCGATCCGCGACGGGGCAGCCCTCGTCCTCAAGCTCCTGCGGGAGAGCGGAAAGCCCGCGCGCCTCACCGCGCTGCAGGGCACCTTCCAGCAGATGCTCGGCGGGCGCACGGCGCAGATGGTGCGCATCCGCGTGCCGCGCGCGGCCGACTGCGTCCCGGAGATCAGCGCCAACCGCTATGCGCTGAACATCCGCTACGTGACCGCCGGCGCGGAGCCGCGGCCGCGCACGGTCGAGCGCGACATCGACTTCGAGCTGACCTTCTGCAACCTGTGAGCCCGCCGGGCCGCCCCAAGGGCGAACCCCGAGCGCGCGCGCCGCGAGGGTAGTCCAATGAGCGAGCCGGCCCGGTACGTCAGCTGTCCGCGCTGCGGCACCCAGGTCGCCTGGGTGCCGGAGAGCAGGTTTCGGCCGTTCTGCTCCGAGCGTTGCCGGATGGTCGACCTCGGCGCCTGGGCCACCGAGCAGTATCGCGTTGGCGCGGAGCCGCAGCGCGACGGGCAAGAAGGAACGCGCGAGAACGAAGACGTTTAGGTGCGGCGCGTTAGCGCCGCACCCTGCTCTTTTCTACCGTTGCATCCAGCGCCCGGCGGCGTCCGTGCTCGGGCGAGCCTCTTGGGCCGCGCCCTCCGTCACGGGTGGATCGTGGCGCGCAGTCGTGTGTTGACTGCGCGCCGCGAGCCGGGACCCGTAGGTGGGCGTCTGCGGCCCGGGGCTCGCCCGGGCACGGACGCCGCCGGACTTCGGGATGCAACACTACCTTCCCCACGCGCCGCGGATCATCGCGACGCCGTGCGCGCCGTGCGCCCACGCGCGCTCGAGGTCCGTGGAAGCGAGGCCGCCGATCGCGAACACCGGGATCGCGGCGTCGCGCGCGATGCCCTCGAAGCCATCCCATCCGAGCGGCGCGGCGCCCGCATGCGTCGGTGTCGCGTCGACGGGCCCGAGCACGGCGAGATCGACGCCGAGCCGCTCGGCCTTCCGCAGCTCGGCGCTCGTGTGCACGGACGCCCCGACCCATTCGAACGCGGGCCTCGCGTCGACCGCGGCGAGCCGCGCCGCAGTGAGATGAACGCCGTGGGCACCGGCTTCCCGCGCCAGCGCCTCGTCGCCGTTCACGAGCATGATCCCGCCCGCGTCGCGCACCAGGCTCACGACCCTGGCGGCGAGCTGCGCCAGACGCTCCCGCGGCATGGTCTTCTCGCGGAGCTGCACGAGCCGCAGGCCCTCCCCGAGCCGGCGCCGGAGGGCGGTCACGAAGGCTTCGTCGCCCACTTCGGTCGCGTTCGAGAGCGCGTACTCGGCCGGCAGCGCGAGCGCGCGCAGCACCGGCTCGTTCGCGGGCAGCATCGGCGCGACGGTGATCGCCTCGACCCGCTGCCAGGAGAACGCCTGGCCCTCCCGGCCGTGCGGATCGCCTTTCCAGCGACGGACGCGGAAGAAGCGCAGGCGCACGGTGCCGTGGGGATACGTGTAGACGCGCGTGATCCACGGCGTCGCGCCTTCGATCTCGAGCCCGAGCTCTTCGTGCAGCTCGCGCGCCAGCGCGCGCGCCGGCGGTTCGCCCGGCTCGAGCTTGCCGCCGGGGAACTCCCAGTAGCCGCCGTAGACCTTGCCTGCCGGCCGCTCGGTCAGGAGGAACCGCCCGTCCGCGCGTAGGCACACGGCGGCGGCGACGTCGATGACGTTCGGAGCGGGAAGGATGAGCTACCTCACCCTCGGCCTTCACCCTTGCTCTTCCGTCCCGCGAAGTCCCGCGCGAACTGCCACGCGACGCGGCCGCTGCGCGAGCCCCGGGCGAGCGCCCATTGCAGCGCCTCGGCGCGGGCGCGCTCGACATCCTCGGGCACGCAGCCCATCTCCAGCAGCCAGTGCCCCACGATCTCGAGGTACCCGTCCTGGTCGAACGGGTAGAACGACACCCACAGCCCGAACCGCTCGGAGAGCGAGATCTTCTCCTCGGAGCTCTCGCCCGGGTGGATCTCCTCGCCGACGCGGTGGTACTCGAGGTTCTCCTGCATGAACTCGGGCATCAGGTGGCGGCGGTTGGACGTGGCGTAGATGAGCACGTTGTCGGAGGTCGCTGCGATCGAGCCGTCGAGCGCGACCTTGAGCGCCTTGTAGCCCGGCTCGGAGGCCTCGAACGACAGGTCGTCGCAGAAGATCACGAACCGCTCGGGCCGCTCGGCGACGAGGTCGACGAGGTCGGGCAGGTCGACGAGGTCCAGCTTGTCGACCTCGATCAGGCGCAGCCCCTCGCGGTGAAAGCGGTTGAGCAGGGCCTTCACGAGCGAGCTCTTGCCGGTGCCGCGGGCGCCGGTGAGCAGCACGTTGTTCGCGGGACGGCCGGCGACGAACTGCCGGGTGTTGCGCTCGATGAGCGCCTTCTGCCGGTCGACGCCGTGCAGATCCGAGAGCCGGATCGTGTGCGGGTGCGCGACGCGCATGATCCGGCCGCGGCCGTCGCGCTTGCGCCAGCGGAAGGCGACGCCGGAGCTCCAGTCGACCGCCGCGGACGGCGGCGGGAGCATCGGCTCGAGCCGGTCGACCAGCCCGTCGATGCGGCGCAGCAGCCGGTCGAGCGCGTCGCGGCCATCGAGGCGCTCGGACGGGAGGCGACGGCCCCTCGTACCGGCACGGTCCGCGCCGCCCCGTTTACGTCCGGTACTCCGCGTTGATCTTGACGTAGTCATACGAGAAGTCGCAGGTCCAGACGGTTGTCTCGGCAGTCCCGCGGCCGAGCGCCACGCGCACGTCGATCTCGGCCGGGCGCATGACGCGCGCGCCGTCCTCTTCCCGATAGCCGGCCGCGCGGCCGCCCCGCTCGATCACCCTGACGTCGCCGAGCCACAGCTCGACCCGGGAGGCGTCGAGATCGGTCAGTCCGGCGTTGCCGATCGCCATGAGCAGCCGCCCGAGATTGGGATCGGAAGCGAAGAAGGCGGTCTTCACGAGCGGGGAATTTGCGATCGACTTGGCGACGCGCACCGCCTCGGTCTCCGAGCCCGCGCCGGCGACGTGAATCGTGATGAACTTGGTTGCGCCCTCGCCGTCGCGCGCGATTGCCTTGGCGAGGTCCCGGGCCACCTCGACCACCGCACGCTTCAGAGCGGCGTAGCCGGCATCGTCCGCGCCGGCAATCTCGCGGTTCCCCGCCCGGGCCGTCGCGATCAGCACGAACGAGTCGTTGGTGGAGGTGTCCCCGTCGACGGTGACGCGGTGGAACGACGCGTCGGCCACCTCGCGGACGAGCCGCTCGAGCGCCCGCTGCGACACCGCGCAATCGGTCGCGATGTACGCGAGCATGGTCGCCATGTTCGGCTGAAGCATGCCGACGCCCTTCGCCATCCCGGTCACGGCGATCCGCCGACCGTCGATCTCCGCGGCGCGCGAGACGGCCTTGGGGACGGTGTCGGTCGTCATGATCGCGACCGCTGCGTCCGCCCAGTTCGCGGCGCCGAGCGCGGCAACGCAGCGCGGCAACGCCGCTTCGATGCGCTCCACCGGGAGGGGCTCGAGGATGACCCCGGTCGAGAACGGCAACACCTCTTCGGGGGCGCACCCGACCGCGCGCGCGACCGCTTCGCAGGTCCGTTCGGCGGCCCGCACGCCCGCCGCGCCGGTGCCGCAGTTGGCGTTGCCGGCGTTCGTCACGAGCGCGCGGGTCGCACCGCCGGCAGCCAGGCGGCGCCGGCAGACCTGCACCGGGGCGGCGGCGAAGCTGTTCTGGGTGAACACGCCGGCGACGCAGCTCCCCGCCGCGAGCCGCATCAGCATCAGATCGCGCCCGCCGCGCCTTCGGATCCCCGCCTCGGCGGATGCCAGCTCGACGCCGTCGATGGGCAGGAGCTTCACCGGATCAGGCGGGCTCAGGTTGACGGCCATAGAAACCGGTCACAGAGAGCACAGAGGACACGGAGGACACAGAGTAACGCTTGGTTGTGCAGTTCTCTGTGCTCTCCGTGTCCTCTGTGTCCTCTGTGTCCTCTGTGACCATTCGTTCTTCAGGCAAGCCGCCCGTGGCAGTGCTTGTACTTCTTCCCCGAACCGCACGGGCACGGCTCGTTCCGCCCCACCTTGCCGATCTGGCGCACGAACGGTGCCGGCTTCCGCAGCGGTACGGCCTCGCCGTCCGGCTCGGCCTCCGAGCCAGCGCCGACCAGCGCCTCCTCGTAGGCTGGGTGCTGGTACTGCACGTTTCGCGGCGCCTGCGCCTCCCGCTCGCGGCTCTCGACCTGCCGCACCTGCTCGGGCGTGGCGAGCGCGATGTGCGTGAGGAAGAAGGTGACCTGCCGCTTGACCGCCTCGAGCATTTCCCCGAACAGCTCGAAGGCCTCCCGCTTGTACTCCTGCTTCGGGTTCTTCTGCGCGTAGCCGCGCAGATGGATGCCCTGGCGCAGCTGGTCGAGCGCGCCCAAGTGCTCGCGCCAGTGCTGGTCGAGCACCTCCAGCAGCACCCGGCGCTCGGCGTAGCGCAGCGCGTCCGGCGGTGCGTGGGCGAACCGTCGCGCGTACTCGGCGTCCGTCTCGCTGATCAGCCGCTGGAGCAGGCCTTCCTCGTCGAGGTTTGGCTCGTCCGCGAGCCACTGCCTGACGTGGGCGTGGACGTTCAACTCGCTGTGGAACGCCGCCTCCAGCCCCGGGAGGTCCCACTGCTCCTCCATGCTCTCGGGCGGGACGTGCGACCTGAAGAGGTCGGTGACCACGCCGTCACGCAAGGACTTGACCATCTCCGTGACGCCCTCGTCCTCGAGGATCTGGTTGCGCAGCTCGTAGACGTTCCGCCGCTGGTCGTTGGCGACGTTGTCGTACTCGAGCAACTGCTTCCGGATGTCGAAGTTGTGCGCCTCGACCTTGCGCTGCGCGCTCTCGATCGAGCGGGTGACGAGGGTGTGCTCGATCGGCTCCCCCTCCGGCATCTTCAGCCGCTCCATGATCCCCTTGATCCGCTCGCCGGCGAAGATGCGCAGCAGCGAATCCTCGAGCGACAGGTAGAACCGCGACGACCCCGGGTCGCCCTGCCGGCCGGAGCGCCCGCGCAGCTGGTTGTCGATACGGCGCGACTCGTGGCGTTCGGTGCCGACGATGTGGAGCCCGCCGGCGTCCACCACCTGCTGGTGAAGCTTGCGCCACTCCTCGCGCAAGCTTGCGACGCGCGCCGCCTTGTCCGCGTCGGTGAGCGTCGGATCGGCCCGCACGACGTCGACCTGCCTCTCGACGTTGCCGCCGAGCACGATGTCGGTGCCGCGGCCGGCCATGTTCGTGGCGATGGTGACCACCTTCGGCCGGCCGGCCTGCACGATGATCTGCGCCTCGGAGGCGTGCTGCTTCGCGTTCAGCACCTGGTGCGCGAGAGCGTCCTTCTGCAGCATCGCCGAGAGCTTCTCGGAGTTCTCGATCGAGGTCGTGCCGACGAGCACCGGCTGCCCGCGGGCGTGACAGTTCTTGATGTCGGCGAGCACCGCCTCGTACTTCTCGCGCTCGGTCTTGTAGACCTGGTCGAGGCGGTCCTCGCGGATCATGTCCATGTGGGTCGGGATCACCACGACCTCGAGGTTGTAGATCTCCTGGAACTCGTAGGCCTCGGTGTCGGCGGTGCCGGTCATGCCGGCGAGCTTCTGGTACAGCCGGAAGAAGTTCTGGAACGTGATCGACGCGAGCGTCTGGTTCTCGCTCTGGATGTCGACCCGTTCCCTCGCCTCGATCGCCTGGTGCAGCCCGTCCGACCAGCGCCGGCCGGGCATGAGCCGTCCGGTGAACTCGTCGACGATGATGATCTCGCCGTTCTGCACGACGTAGTGCCGGTCGCGCGCATACAGGTTGTGCGCGCGCAGCGCCTGGTAGAGGTGATGGTTCAGGTTGACATGGGCGGGCTCGTAGAGGCTCGCCCCCTCGGGGAGCATCCCGGAGCGCGCGAGGAAGACCTCGGCGTTCTCGTGGCCCGTCTCCGAGAGGAGCACCGTGTGGTTCTTCTCGTCGACGTAGAAGTCGCCCGGGCCATCGACCGTCGCCTGGCGCTTGAGCAGCGGCGCCACCTGGTCCATCTTCAGGTACACGTCGGTGCGGTCCTCGGCCTGGCCCGAGATGATGAGCGGGGTGCGCGCCTCGTCGATCAGGATCGAGTCGACCTCGTCGACGATCGCGTAGTGCAGGCGCTTCTGAAACCGGTCTTCCACGCGCATCGCCATGTTGTCGCGCAGGTAGTCGAAGCCGAACTCGTTGTTGGTGCCGTAAGTGATGTCGGCGGCGTAGGCGGCGTGCTTCTCCTCGTGCGGCATCTGCGACAGGATCGTGCCGACGGTCATCCCGAGGAAGCTGTAGATCTTTCCCATCCAGACGGCGTCGCGGCTCGCGAGGTAGTCGTTGACCGTGACGATGTGGACGCCGCGCCCGGTCAGCGCGTTGAGGTACGCGGGCAGCGTCGCCACCAGCGTCTTGCCCTCGCCGGTGCGCATCTCGGCGATCTTGCCGTCGTGGAGCACCATGCCGCCGATGAGCTGCACGTCGAAGTGGCGCATCTCGAGCGTGCGCTTCGCCGCCTCGCGCACGACGGCGAACGCCTCCGGCAGCAGGTCGTCGAGCGTCTCGCCCTTGGCGAACCGGTCCTTGAGCTCGGGCGTCTTCGCCGCGAGCGCCTCGTCCGAGAGCGCGGCGATCTCGCGCTCGAGCGCGTTGATGCGAACGACGGTCTTGGCGTACTGCTTGAGAAGGCGATCGTTGCGGCTGCCAAAGATCGCCCGGAGGAGGCGGGGAATCATCGCGTGGGGAGCGGGTGCGGGAAAAAAGCGCTAGTTTATCATTGAACTAGCGCGATTCCCGCGACGTCCGCTGAACGCGCGTGCGCCGCGCGCCACGCGGGCCGCGCCGGCGGGCCTGGGTGGCCTAACGCTTGTTGGCCGCGACGCCGGTCCTGGAGAACAGGAACCGGGCGGGGTTGTGCGCCGCGCCCTTGACGCGCACCTCGAAGTGCAGATGTGGCCCGGTCGAGCGACCGGTGCTGCCGACCTCGGCGATCTTCTCGCCGCGCTTGACGAGCTGCCCGCGCTTGACGAGCACCTTCGAGGCGTGAGCGTAGCGCGTCAGCAGGTCGCCGCCGTGGTCGATCTCGACCATGTTGCCGTAGGCCGGCTGGAACTCCGATGTGACGACGACCCCTGCCGCGGCGGCGTGGATCGGGGTGCCCGGCGCGGCGATGAAGTCGATGCCCTCGTGCATCGCCATCTGTCCGGTGATCGGGTCGATGCGCCAGCCGAAGCCCGAGGCGTTCCAGGTGCCCATGTCCACCGGCAGGGCCGTCGGAGTGAACGTTTGCCGCAAGTGCGCATTGAAAAGCTGGGACTCGAGCACGTCGTAGTAGTCGCTGCGCGTCTCCATCTGCAGCGCGAGGGAGTCGAGCTGGCGGCTGAACTCGCCGAGCGACAGGTCGCGGGGCGCGAGGACCGTCGGCATCGCGCCCCCGCGCGCCGGGACCTCGCCGAAGCGGAAGTCGCTCGGGCGGATTCCCGCCGCCGAGGAGAGCCGCTCGCCGAGCGCGTCGAGGCGCATCAGGTTCGCCTGCATCTCGCCGAGCTTCACCGCCATCGCGTTCAGGTTCTGGCGCATGAAATCCTCGGTCCGGCGGGTTTCGTCGAGCTCGGCCGATCGCACGAGCGACTGCAGCACCGGCAGGTTGAGGCCGGCGGCGTGCCGGACCCCGACGTAGGAAATGAAGAACGCCAGCAGGACGACGCCGGCGGACAGTGCTAGCCCCCCGAGCACCAGGTGCCGGAGGCAGAACTCCAGCGACCGGGCCTTGGCCAGCCGGTCGGATACCACAATAATATGCATGCGCCCCCCTCGGGTCCCCTTTCATGCAGGCCAAGCGGCTCGGCGAATACCTGGATCGTGGTGACGGCACCAGCCGGCTGGTGCCCCAGGTCGCCTTGCTCCTCGCAATCCGGCAGCAACTCTCCGAAGTGCTGCCGGATAACCTGTGGCGATCGTGCGTGATCGCCAACTACAAGCAGGGAGTGGTTGTTGTTGTCGCGGGAACCAACGCCACAGCGGCGAAGCTCCGACACTTAGAGCCCAGGATCATCGAGGTTCTGGGCAAGCGTGGGCTAAAAGCTACCGGAATCAAGGTGGACGTGCAACCCACCCGGAGCTTCGCGGTGCAAGTCCCTGAGAAAAAAGCCCTACTTCTTTCAGTGGCGGCGCGCGCCGCGCTCGCGCAGCTGGGCTGTCGGCTGCCCGACGGCCGCCTGCGACGCGCCATCCAAACGCTCGTGTCCCGGGGCGACTAGGCGGACGCGGACCTGCCGGCGGGATATGCCGCAGGCATATTCCCAACTCCTTGTTTCCCAACGAGACTGCGCAGGAACCGAGGTGCCAGGCGCCACCGCTGGAGAGGGGCGACGCCGCTTGGCGTCAGGTGGCGAGCGCGAACGCCTTCGCGAGTCCGGCGGGCGCCTCTTCGGCCCGCTCGAAGCTCACGAGCTCCCACGCGTCCGCCTGGTCCAGCGTCGCGCGGAGGAGCTGGTTGTTCAGCGCGTGGCCCGACTTGTGGGCCGAGAACGCCCCGATCAGCGGGTGGCCCACGAGGTAGAGGTCGCCGATCGCGTCGAGCACCTTGTGCTTCACGAACTCGTCCGCGTAGCGCAGGCCGTCGGTGTTCAGCACCCGGTACTCGTCGAGCACCACGGCGTTGTCGAGGCTTCCGCCGAGCGCGAGCCCGGCGTCGCGCATCGCCTCGACGTCCTGGACGAAGCCGAAGGTCCGTGCGCGCGCCAAATCCTTCGTGTAGGAGGTCTCGGCGAAATCGATGGTGAGTGACTGGCTCGTTCGCTCGAACACCGGGTGATCGAACACGATCGAGAACGAGACCCGGAAGCCATCGTAGGGCTCGAAGCGCGCCCACTTGTCGCCGTCGCGCACCTCGACGGGACGGCGAATGCGGAAGAAGCGCTTCGGCGCCCGCTGCTCCTCGATCCCGGCGGACTGCAGGAGGTAGACGAACGGCCCGGCGCTGCCGTCCATGATCGGCACTTCCGGTCCCGTGAGATCGACGTAGAGATTGTCGATCCCGAGGCCGGCAAGCGCCGACATCAGGTGCTCGACGGTCGCGACCTTCGCGCCCTGCCCCTCGACCGCGCTGCACAGACGCGTGTCAGTGACCGCGCGCGCTGCCGCGCGGATGTCGACCGGCTGCGGCAGGTCGAGCCGGCGAAACACGATGCCCTTGTCGGGTTGCGCCGGACGAAGCGTCATCGTGACCTTCTTCCCGGTATGCAGACCGACGCCGGTCGCCTTGATCGCGCTCTTGATGGTGCGCTGCTTCAGCACGGATTGTTCTTGCCGGGCAAAGGGTTGCAGCATATCACGGCACCCCCGAGCGGCGGCAAGGAATTAGGCGGCTTGTGCTAACGGGCGACGCGCTTCTCAGTCGGCCTGCTTCCTCAGAAACGCGGGGATGTCGTACTTGTCGACTCCGGAGGCGGTCAGGGCCTCGACCGTGGAGTTCCGGTTCTTGCGGAACACCGCCGGGGCGGCGTCGGACGAACCGTAGTCCACGACCTGGATCCCTACCGCGTGGTTGTCGGTGCCGGTCCGCTGCACCACGAGCTGCGGCTTCTGGCCCCGCGCCACCTCGCGGTTGCCGAGGCCCGTCGCCACGACCGTGACCCGCAGGTTGTCGCCCATCGCCTCGTCGTACACCGCGCCGAAGATGATGTGCGCGTCGTCGGCCGAGAAGCTCTGGATCGTGCGCATCACCTCGTGCACCTCGCGCATCTTGAGGGCTTCGGCTGCCGTGATGTTGACCACGACGCCGCGCGCGCCCGACAGATTGACGCCTTCGAGCAGCGGGCTCGCGACCGCCTGCTCGGCCGCGACCCGGGCGCGGTCGATGCCCGCCGCATACGCGGAGCCCATCATCGCCATTCCCATCTCGGCCATGACGGTGCGCACGTCCTCGAAGTCGACGTTCACGAGCCCCGGGCAGTTGATGATCTCGGAGATCCCCGCGACCGCGTTGTAGAGCACGTCGTCGGCCGCCCGGAAGGCGTCCTTCATCGACACGTCCTCGCCGAGCACATCCATCAGCTTCTCGTTGAGGATGACGATGAGCGAGTCGACGTGCTCCCCGAGCTCCTCGATTCCCGCCTCGGCGATCCGCAGGCGCCGGCCTTCGAACGCGAACGGCTTGGTCACGACCGCGACCGTGAGCACGCCCATCTCGCGCGCGATCTCTGCGACGACCGGGGCCGCCCCGGTCCCGGTGCCGCCGCCCATGCCGCCGGTGAGGAAGCACATGTGGCTGCCCGCGAGGGTCTCGCGGATCGCCTCGCGCTGCTCGAGCGCCGCCGCGCGTCCCGCCTCGGGTTTCGCGCCGGCGCCCAGGCCCGTCGAGCCGAGCTGCAGCTGGTGCTTCGCCAGGCAGCGCGACAGCGCCTGGGCGTCGGTGTTCGCGGCGACGAACTCGACGCCGACGACGCCGTTGCGGATCATGTGATCGACCGCGTTGCCGCCGGCACCGCCCACCCCGACGACCTTGATCACCGTCCCGCCCGCTTGACTTTCCACTATCTCGAACATGCTTGCCTCCTTTCCGAACGTTCCGTGAAACCCACGACCCATCGATCCTTCAGAAGTTGCGCTGGAACCATTGCCGCATCCGCCGCAGCGTCCCCCGGAAGCTGCCGGTCTGCCGCGCGAGGATCCCGCGCTCGAGCTGCGCGCGGCCTTCCGCGAGCAGCCCCATCGCGGTGGCGTAGCGCGGGCTCTGCACGACGTCCGCGAGCCCGCCGACGTAGCGCGGCACGCCGAGCCGCACCGGCATGTGGAAAATCTCCTCGCCGAGCTCGACCATGCCCTGCATCACCGACGAGCCGCCGGTCAGCACCACGCCCGACGACAGCAGCTCCTCGAACCCCGACTGGCGCAGGACCTGCTGCACGAGGGTGTAGAGCTCCTCGACGCGCGGCTCGATCACCTCGGCGAGCGTCTGCCGGGAGAGGCTCCGCGGCGGACGGTCGCCGAGCCCGGGCACCTCGATCGTCTCGCCCGGGTCGGCGAGCTGCCGCAGCGCGCAGCCGTGGCGGATCTTGATCAGCTCCGCCTCCGGGGTGGGCGTGCGCAGCGCCATCGCGACGTCGTTCGTGATCTGGTCCCCGGCGATCGGGATGACCGCGGTGTGCCGGATCGCGCCCTCGCGGAAGATCGCGATGTCGGTCGTCCCGCCGCCGACGTCGACGAGCGCCACGCCGAGCTCCCGCTCGTCCTCCGAGAGCACCGCGATCGAGGAGGCGAGCGGCTGCAGGACGAGGTCCGCGACCTCGAGGCCGCAGCGGCGCACGCACTTCACGACGTTCTGGGCCGCGCTCACCGCCCCGGTCACGATGTGCACCTTCACCTCCAGGCGCACGCCGGACATCCCGAGCGGCTCGCGGATGCCGTCCTGCCCGTCGATCAGGAACTCCTGGGTGAGGATGTGCAGCACCTGCTGATCGGTCGGGATCGGCATCGCGCGCGCGGTCTCGACCGCGCGCTCGACGTCGAGCGGCGTCACCTCCTTGTCCTTGACCGCGACCATGCCGGTCGAGTTGAAGCTGCGGATGTGGCTGCCCGCGATGCCGACGTGGACCCGCTGGATCTTGCAGTCGGCCATGAGCTCGGCCTCCTCGAGCGCGCGCTGGATCGCGCTGACCGTGGACTCGATGTTCACCACGACGCCTTTCTTGAGGCCCCGCGACTCGTGGCTGCCCATGCCGATGATCTCGAGCCGGCCGTCGGGCAGGAGATCGCCCACGAGCGCGACGACCTTCGAGGTGCCGATGTCGAGCCCCACGATGAGGTTGCGGGTGTCGCGGCGGGCGCGCCCGAGGTACGGCGCGCGCGCGCTGGCGGCGTCGGGCGGCGCCGGCGGATCGACGTCGAACATCCGTTCGAGCGCGTCCGCCCCGCCCGGGACGGCGAACATGAGGTGCTTCTTCATGGTTCTTCCTCCAATCAAGTGCGCCGGCCCTGCGGCGCGGCATCGCTCTTCGCGGCCGGCGTTCCCGGCACGCGGATCGCAAATCCGTTCGGGTAGCGGAGGTCGATGTGCTCGGGCCGCCGGTCGAGCTCCGCCGCGGTGCGCGGGTACGCGGCGACGAAGCGCGCAACCCGCTCCTCGAGGGACTGCCTCGCCTGGTCGCGACCGAGCTCCAGCAGGAGCCCGTTTGCGAGCTGGATCTGCCACGCCCGGCGCGCCGAGAGCTGGACCCGCACCGGCTCGGTGCCGAGCGGCGCGAGGAGGCCCCGGAACGCGAGGAAGCGGCGCGCGACCTCGCGTTCGGTGCCCGGCGGGCCCGCGAGCTGCGGGAGCGGGGCAGCGTGGCCCGCCGCCTCGAACAGCTCGCCGTGCGTGTTCACGAGCTGCCGGCCCCATCGCGCCAGCGCGACGTGCTCCTCGATCCGCGCGACGAGCCGGTCCGGCCACTCGCGCCGGACCTCGACGTGGCGGACCCAAGGCAGAGCCTCGAGCGCGCGTCGCACGTCCGCGAGCTCCACGCCGAAGAAGTTGCCGGTCAGCCGGCCCTCGAGGCTCGCACGCACGCTCGGGGCATCGACGTGGCGGAGGTCGCCGGTCAGCGCCACGGTGCGCACCGGCATGAACGGCGCGCGCAGCGCCGCCTCGACCGCGATCCAGACGGCGACCGCGGCCGCGAGGCAGTAGAGCGCGTCGGCAGCGGCGTTCAGGAGCCGAGGGCTATGCCACACGCTAGCCCCCCTCGCCGACAGCAGCGAGCTCGAGAATGCGCACGCAGAGGTCCTCGAAGGAGCGCCCCGCGTGGCGCGCGGCCATCGGCACGAGCGAGTGATCGGTCATCCCGGGCGAGGTGTTGACCTCCAGGAAATGCGGCCGCCCCGCGCGGTCCAGCATGAGGTCGACGCGCCCCCAGCCGCGGCAGGCGAGCACGTCGAACGCGTGCAAGCCCGCGACCTGGAGCTCGCGCTCGGCCGCCGCCGGCAGGCCGCAAGGCAGGAGGTAGCGCGTGTCGTCGGCGACGTACTTCGCGTCGTAGTCGTAGAAGTCGCGCGGCGTCTCGAGGCGAATGAGCGGCAGCGCCTCGCGGCCGAGGATGCCGCCGGTGAGCTCCATGCCGTCGATGAAGCCCTCCGCGAGCACCACCGGGTCGTAGTTCGCGGCGAGCGCATACGCCTCGTCGAGGTCCACGGCGCGCTTCACCTTCGTCATCCCGATCGAGGAGCCTTCGTTCGCCGGCTTCACCATGATCGGCAGGCCGAGCCGCGCGGCGACGGTCTTGAAGTCGGTGTCGGGCCCGAGCAGCTCGTAGGGCGGGGTCGGGACGCCCGCTGCCTGCCACACGAGCTTCGTCCGCCACTTGTCCATCGCGAGGGCGCTTCCGAGCACGCCCGAGCCGGTGTAGGGGATGCCGAGGAGCTCGAGCGCGCCCTGGACGGTGCCGTCCTCGCCGTAGCGGCCGTGCAGCGCGATGAACACGCGGTCGAAGCGCTCGGCAATCAGCGCGTCGAGGCCGCGGTCGCGCGGATCGAACGGGTGCGCATCCACGCCCTTCTTGCGGAGCGCGGCCAGCACCATCGAGCCGCTCTTCAGCGATACCTCGCGCTCCGCGGAGCGGCCGCCGAGCAGCACTGCGACCTTGCCGAAGTTCATTGGACTACCCTCGCGCTCCGCGCTCGGGATTCGCCCTTGGGGCGGCCCGGCGGGCTCATGCGCGGTCCCCCATCACGCGCACCTCCGGCACGAGGTCGATGCCGAAGCGGTCGCGCACCGCGCGCCGCGCGTGCTCGATCAGCGCCTCGATGTCCGCGGCCCGCGCGTTTCCGCCCGGGTTCACGATGAAGTTGGCGTGCAGCTCCGAGATCCGCGCGCCGCCGATCGCGAAGCCCTTGAGCCCGCATGCCTCGATGAGCCGGGCGGCGTGGTCACCCGGCGGATTGCGGAACACCGAGCCGGCGTTCGGGAGGGCGAGCGGCTGGGTCGCGATCCGCCGCGCGAGCAGCGCCTTGATCCGCCGCCGCGCCCGCTCGCCGTCGCCGGGACGGAACCGGAACCAGGCCGAGACGAACCACTCCTCGGGAGACGGGCGCGGCGGCGGCTCGCCCTCCGTCGTGAACCTGCGCTCGTCGACGTCCAGCTTCACGTGCCGATACCCGATCTCGAAGTCCTCCGGCGTTCGCGCCCGCAGCCGGCCGTGGCGGTCGACCGTATCGGCGCGAGCCACGAACTCCCAGGTCTCGGAGCCATAGCAGCCGGCGTTCATCGCGAGCGCACCGCCGACCGTGCCGGGGACGCCGGCCAGGAACTCCGCGCCCTCGAGGCCGTGGGTCGCGGCGAAGCGCGCGACCTTCGGGCACGCCACGCCGGCCTCGGCGAAGACGAGCTCGCCGTCGAGCCGCATGGCGCCATGCGTGTCGTGCATGAGGACGACGGTGCCGTCGAACCCGCCGTCCCGGACGAGGAGGTTCGAGCCGAGGCCGACGAAGACGACCGGTTCCTGCGGCGGCGCGAGCTGCAGGAAGAGCTGCAGGTCCGCGAGGTCATGCGGCACGTACGCCCGCGCTGCCGCGCCGCCGGCGCGCCAGGACACGCGCCGCGCCATCGGTTCGTGCTCGAGCAACCGGCCGCGCAGGCGGGTCTGGTCGAGGCCGACCGGCTCGCTCATGAAGAACCTGACGAGCGACGGGTCGCGGGCGATGGGCGCGGGCGTCTCGGTCCGCGCTGCCCATCCCCACCAGCCGTGGACCTGGTCATTACCCATTACCCGCCACCAGCTTCTGCGGCACGCCGCCGATCGAGCCGGCGCCCATGGTCACGACCACGTCGCCGTCGCGCGCGACCTGCAGGATCGCGGCCGGCATGTCGGCGATGTGCTCGACGAAGAGCGGCTCGACTCTCCCCGCCACGCGCACCGCGCGCGCAAGCGCCCTGCCGTCCGCGGCCACGATCGGCGCTTCGCCTGCCGGATAGACCTCGGCGAGCACCAGCGCATCGACGGTCGACAGCACGCGAACGAAGTCCTCGAAGAGATCGCGCGTGCGGGTGTAGCGGTGCGGCTGGAAGGCGAGCACGATCCGGCGCCCGGGAAACGCGCCGCGCGCCGCATCGAGCGCCGCCGCCATCTCGGCCGGGTGGTGGCCGTAGTCGTCGACGAGCGTGAAGCGCCCGCCGCCCGGCAGCGCCGCGTCGCCGTAGCGCTGGAACCGGCGACCGACGCCGCGGAACTCCGCCAGCGCCTTGCGGATCGCGGCGTCCCCGACCCCGAGCTCGGTGCCGACGGCGATCGCGGCGAGCGCGTTCTGCACGTTGTGCCGCCCGGGAAGATTGAGCCGGACGTCGAGTGAGCCCGGGACACCCTCGCGGACCGCGCGGAAGCACATCTCGCCGTCGCAGACCGCGACGCTTTCGGCGCGCACCATCGCGTCGCTCGCGACGCCGTAGGTGATGATCGGCTTCGACACGAACGGCATGATCTCGCGCACGTTCGCGTCGTCGGCGCACAGGATCGCGGCGCCGTAGAAGGGCAGGTTCTGGAGGAACTGCACGAACGCCTGCTTCAGGCGCGCGAAGTCGTGCTGGTACGTCTCCATGTGATCGGCGTCGATGTTCGTGACCACCGCCATCACCGGCTGCAGATGGAGGAACGAGGCGTCCGACTCGTCCGCCTCGACGACGATGAACTCGCCCGCGCCGAGCCGCGCGCTCGACGCGGCGGCGGTCAGCCGGCCGCCGATCACGAATGTCGGATCGAGCCCCGCTTCGGCGAGGACGCTCGCGACGAGGCTCGTGGTGGTGGTCTTGCCGTGGGTGCCGGCTACCGCGATCCCCTGCTTGAGGCGCATCAGCTCGGCGAGCATCAGTGCGCGCGGCACGACCGGGATGCGCCGGCTCCGCGCAGTCGTCAGCTCCGGGTTGTCCTGACCCACCGCCGTCGAGACCACGACGGCGTCGGCGCCCGCGACGTTCTCCGCCGCGTGTCCGATCGTGACGCTCGCCCCCAGCTTTGCGAGGCGCTCGGTGGCCGGGTTCGCGGCGATGTCCGAGCCGCTCACCCGGTAGCCCAGGTTGAGCAGCACCTCGGCGATGCCGCTCATCCCGGCGCCGCCGATGCCGACGAAGTGGATGTGCTTGACCTTGTGCCTCACCGGTTCATTTCGCCAGTTCGATGCAGGCCTCGGCCACCGCGCGGGCCGCGTCCGGCCGGCCCAGCGCGCGCGCCTTCTCGGCCATCGCGAGGAGCTCGTGCCGCGCGAGGCCGCGCAGCACCTCGGCGAGCTTCTCGGGCGTGAGGCTGCGCTGCTGGACGAGGATCGCCGCGCCCGGATCCGCGAGGTAGCGCGCGTTCGTGGTCTGGTGGTCGTCGACCGCGAACG
>Ga0209853_1000155_pt1 | contig 18335 bp, 15 predicted proteins | sample GWRWS1_30_40_FD_187224 | JGI IMG/M metagenome (GOLD analysis project Ga0209853, IMG submission 187224) | Riverbed sediment microbial communities from areas with vegetation nearby in Columbia River, Washington, USA - GW-RW S1_30_40 (SPAdes)... | ecosystem: Environmental > Aquatic > Freshwater >...
CTCCACCAAGCCTGGAAACCGTTCCTCGAGCACCTGCGCGATGACCGTGGCTTGCTCGAGGTCCTTCTCGTCCTTGGCGGCAGACGTCTTGGCCCGTAGCTGGGAGACGACGAGCTTGTGGACGCAGTAGCGCTCGGGACGCGGCACCTTAAGCGGGATGACGCGGTCGCGAGAGAGAATTACGGTGTCCAGCTGCTCGGCGAGAAGAAAGCCGAGAAAGGGCAGCGCTGTCGCATGCGCCTTCAGCTCTGGGACGCGTACGCTCTTATACGACGCGTCCCTCGAGGGCACGAGGAGGTCAACCTTCAGCCTCGTGCCCCGCCGAACAAACGACGTCGCGGGGAGTCGCACGTCGAGCTCCGGTACTTCGACGAATATCAGACCCGTTCGGCCGAGCACCTCGAGCACGCCGCCGTCCGGAATGGCGGCAAGCTCGATCCGCCGATAACGTGCGATGTCGATGTCCTCGGTCGCGTAGTTTCGCCGCGGCTTGATCCCCAGAATGTTGAGAAGCGCTCCATAGGCGTGTGCGCCGACGAGCATCGCGCCGGTGTGAAAAACCCCGACGTTGTAGAGCGCAGCCAGCGTGACCGCGGCGCTGTTGTCGGCGGAGCAGTAGCCTTGGCGCCGCAGCGAGTTGGAGTCCTTCGCGAGCTGATTGGCGAACGCAATCTGGGCCTCGATCTCCGCCTTGCGCGCGGACGCCCGCTCAACGTCCACGGGGCCGAGTGACTGCTCCTGCTCCTTGCCGCTCAGCGCGTAGAACCGCCAGTACCAATACCCGCGACCGTCCCGTTCGCGGATGACGATGCTCCCGGGCGAGTGGAGGAACACTTCCTTTTGGGCGCGCGCAGTGACGGCCAGGTCGTCGAACTGGACCCGAAAGGCCTGCGGGTGAAACTCGAGCTCGTCGCGTTGCGGCATTGCCCCGGAGTCTGGGACGGCACGGGGCAACCGCCTTGCCCCGTAGACTTTGACTCTACGGGGCAACGGGGCTTGGGTCAATGACGGGGCGGCTCAGTCCGCGAACCCCCGCCCTTCGGGCACCCCGGTCACAGGGAGGCGGGCCTAGAAGTCGTACCTGAGCTCGCCGTAGACCCGGTCGCGGTTGTTGTAGCGGCCGAAGAAGCCGTCGTTCGGGCCGGTGAAGATGTCGACGCCGAAGCCGAGCGCCGTGTTCTTGGCCGGGTACCAGTTGAGCCGCGGGCGGATGAGCCCGCCCCCGCCGCCGAAGGTCTGGATCCAGAGGATCTGCGGCTCCCAGGCGGACGTAATCTTGCCCGAGAGCTGCGCGCTCGCACCCCAGGTGCCCGTCTGGACGACGAGCGTGTTGTCGGCACCGTCGTAGAGGCGCTGGAAGACCTGCACGTTCAGCCGCACGTCGTGCGGCAGCGTGAAGTCGGTCCCGATCACCCAGTCGAACGTGTCGCGCTGGAGTACGCCCTGCGGCGCGAGCGGATCGGTCGAAGCGTAGCTCTGCCCGCCGGTGTACACGCCTTCGACGTGCAGCACGACCGGGCCGAAGTCCTTGTTCACCGTGCCGCCGGCTTGCCAGATGCGGTCGTACAGGGGCTGCACGATCCCGCCGGGCAGCGTGTAGAAGGTCGGCGATCTCGAGAAGCTTCGATAGTAGAACGCCGCGAGGTCCCAGCCACCGATGAGCGTGTTCCCGCGGATCCCGTAGTTCGAGTTGTCGAGGGTGCGCGCCGGCGTGTCGGGGTTCTGGAACGGCGCCGCAGCGGCGGCCGGCGTCGGCGAGGGCAGTCGCACCGGGTAGAAGTCCGAGCCCGGCTTGCCGATGTTGTCGAACGACGGATACGGGATCCAGACGAGCTCGAGGTGCGAGTCGCCCTTGAAGTACTCGGCGCGCACGGCCCACTGCGGCGCGCGGATGATGTCGAAGCTCGGCAGCAAGAACTCGCGGAGGTCGCGCGGCGATACGACGTCGGCGACGAAGAACCCTACGACGTCGCCCCAGACGATGTTCTGCGCGCCGACCCGGAAGTCCAGGGCGCCGGCGGAGAAGTCGAGGTAGGTCTCGCGCCAGAAGAAGTCAGCGCGCTGATCCTGCTGCACCGCGGGCAGGTAGAAGGAATCGGACATGTAGACCGGGTCGACGTCGGCCCGCGCGCCGATCTTCCACTTCACGTTCGGGGCGAGCTCGCCCTGCAGGTTGAACTGAAAACGGTTCACCGCGCGCGACCAGTGCGTCGGGTCCGAGTAGGTGTAAGCGACGGTCGCCCCGTAGAAGCCGCTCGCGGTGACCGGCTTGGGTGCGCTTTCGGTCGTACCGCCGGCTGCCGGCTTCAGGCCAAAGAGCTCGTCGCGCGATGTAGGGGCGTCGGCGGGGGCAGGTTTGGCCTGGGCGACGATCGATGGATCGACCGCGAGCGGCAGGTCCGTGCCCTCGATGTACCGCGGAGCCCGCTGAGACTGCGCCGCGCCGCCTGCTTGTGCCAGCGCTGCTCCGCCGATCAGCGCGGCCGACGAGCCGAGGAGGATGGCGGCGTAGAGACTCAGCAGCGCGCTTCGCATGTTCTTCCTAAGTCGCCCGCGGCGGGACCGTCGCCGCGCCTCGTTGTCGGCGCCGCTCGTCGACCACCCGCCAGGCGCCGCCGTCGGCCCGGACCCCGAGCATCCGGATCCTGCCGTCCTCGATGCGCACCAGCCGGTCGGCCTTCGACATCACCTTCTTGTCGTGCGTGGAGAAGATGAAGGTGGTGTTGAAGGCGCGGTTGATGTCCTTCATCAGCGTGAGGATGCCCTCGCCCGTCTTGTGATCGAGGTTCGCGGTCGGCTCGTCCGCGAGCACGATCTTCGGCTTGGTCGCGAGCGCACGCGCGATTGCCACGCGCTGCCGCTGCCCGCCGCTCAACTGGTTCGGTCGATGGTGCGCGTACCTCGAAAGCTGCACCACCTTGAGGAACGAGGCGACGCGCTCGCGGCGCTCCTCCTTGCCGAGCTCCGGGAGCTGGAGCAGCGGGTATTCGACGTTCTCCGCGGCCGAGAGGACCGGGAGCAGGTTGAAGGTCTGGAACACGAAGCCGATCGTGCGCGCCCGCAGGTCCGCGAGCTGGTCGGGCGTCTTGCCGCTCACGTCCTGGCCATCGATCAGGATCCGGCCGCTCGTGGGCGTGTCGATGCAGCCGATCAGGTTCAGGAGCGTCGACTTGCCGCTGCCCGAGGGGCCTGCGATCGCGAGGAACACGCCCTGCTCGATGCTCAGGCTCACGTCCGTGAGCGCGTCGACTTTCTGCTCGCCGAGGAGATACTCCTTCGATACGCGCTCCACACGCACGAGACTCATCGCGGCGCTGCCCTCCCGGTGTCGCGCTGACTATACTTGAGCCCACTGGTCCGGATCACTATGGCCCACGGTCTTGCTCTTCTCCGCGAGAAACCTATGCGACTGCGCCTTGCGCTCGGCGTGTTGACCGGTCTGCTGTGCGTTCTGAATAGTTTTGCACAACAGACTGTTTCTAAAGAGGATTCTATAGCACGAGAGATCGTTGTCAAGGCCGACGAGATCCGCTTCCCGCCGGCGGGATTCCAGGTCGACATCGGGATCACCAACTCGAACGGCGGTCAGGTTGTCGACACCCGCCAGTATCGCGTGCTCTCGAAGGGCAACGAGAACACGATCGTGATGGTCATCGAGCCCGCGGTGGATCGCGGCCAGATCATGTTGATGAAGGGGCGCGATCTCTGGATATTCCTCCCGAACGTTTCGCAACCCGTGCGGCTCTCGCTCGCGCAGCGGCTCACCGGCCAGGTGGCGAACGGCGACCTCGCGCGCGCGAACTTCGCCGGCGACTACACGCCGAAGCTGGTGCGCACCGAGAAGATCGACGGCGAGGATCACTACGTGCTCGAGCTCACGGCGGTGGATCGCACCGTGGCCTACCACCGCGTGATGTACTGGGTGAAGCAGAAGAACCACTACCCTCACAAGGCCGAGTTCTACTCGCTCTCGAACCGTCTGCTGAAGAGCGCCCGCTACGAGAGCTTCCAGCAGCTTGCCGGACGGGTGCGGCCCACGCGGCTCGTGCTGCAGGACGCGCTGCGCAAGGGCGAGGAGTCGGTGCTTCTGTACTCGGGGATGGTGTTGAGGGACCTGCCCGACAAGATCTTTACGCGGGATTATTTGAAGAGACTCTGAGCGGCCTGCGGACGGCGGCTTGTGGTACTTGATTAAGTCTGATTGACGAATGCACACCCGACTCATCAACGCTCACTTGCCTGCGGACCTTGCCGAAAAGGTCGACAAGCTCGCCGAGCGCCTTGATCGTCCAAGAGGTTGGATCGTCAAGAAAGCCGTGGCCTCGTTCGTCGCTCGCGAGGAAGAGCGTCACCGATTGACGCTCGAGGCGCTAGCCGACGTCGACGCCAAGCGCACGATGGACCACGCCGGGATCGATGCCTGGGCGGAGGGACTAGGCGAACCCAAACGGCCCCGCCGCCGTTAGTCGTGGCGCTCCGCTGGACCGGCGAGGCCCGAGTTCACCCCGAGGTATCGGGCGTCTTGGTCGGCGAGCGGCGTTTCTGCTCCCAGTTCTGCAGCGTCTTGACGCTCACCCGGATCATGCTCGCGAACTGCGCTTGCGAGAGGCCAATTCGCTCGGCGTCGAGCACCTTCAGCCGCTGCAGGATGCCGGCCTCTTCCTGCGGCGAGAAGCCGTACGGAAAGAGCGAGCGCTCGTTGGGGAACTCCCGGTGCTTCCCGCCGTAGCGCTTGAGGCCTGCGGCGATCGCTTGAACGACGCGCAGAGCAGTACCGCGGGCGCGTTCACTTTCCGGTTCGTCCGCTCGGGGCCGATCGGCTCGAAGCCCAGCGCCCGGCGGTAGACAGGGCACGTGACGGGGATTGACCTCGATCAAGAGCATCGACGGCGAGGATCACTTGGCGTTTGGCGCCGTCGCCGTCTCGCTCCGAGACCGCTGCGTTGGTCGACCTTGAAAATCCTGTATCTCGCGCGGGAAATGCAAGGTATTATCACGGCCGTGCGCATCGACCGCGCGAACGTTCGGGCCCGCATCGCCGCGGCGCTGCGCCGCAGCCGTGGGGTGGTGCTCGTCGGCCCGCGCCAGGTCGGGAAGACGACGCTCGCGCGGAGCTTCGTTCGAGCTGGCGCTGCGAACTACTTCGACCTCGAGGATCCGCGCATAGAGGCGCAGCTCGAGGCGCCGCTGACGGCGCTCGAGCACCTGCGTGGGTTGGTAGTCATCGACGAGATCCAGCGGACACCGGAGCTCTTCAAGGTGCTGCGCGTCCTGATCGATCGCGACCGAGCGCCAGCCAAGTTCCTGCTTCTGGGCAGCGCTTCGCCGGGACTCCTCAAGCAGACGACCGAGTCGCTCGCTGGCCGGGTCGAGGTGATCGAGATCGGCGGGTTCACGCTCGACGAAACGGGAATCAAGTCGATCCCGAGGCTCTGGCTGCGCGGCGGATATCCGCTCTCGTTCGTCGCCGGCTCCAATGACGAGAGCCGGCAGTGGCGTCGGCAGTTCGCCAGCACGTTCCTCGAACGGGACCTACCCCAGCTGGGGATCAACGTCCCAGCGCCCGCCATGCGGCGCTTCTGGATCATGCTTGCGCATCTGAACGGCCAGCTGTGGAACGCGGCCGATCCCGCGCGCTCGCTGGGAGCGAACGAGAGCACCGTGCGACGGTATCTCGACTGGCTGACCCAGACGTTCATGGTCCGGCAGCTCCAACCGTGGTTCGAGAACATCGGGAAGCGCCAAGTGAAGTCGCCCAAAGTCTACTTCCGCGACACGGGACTCCTCCACGAGTTGCTCGGCATCGCCGACGAGACGGCGCTCCTTACGCACCCGAGATCGGGGGCCTCGTGGGAGGGGTTCGCGCTCGAGCAGATGTTGCGGATCGCGGCGCCTGACGAGGCTTACTTCTGGGCGACGCACGCGGGGGCGGAGCTGGATCTCCTGATGTTCAAGGACGGTCGGCGTGTCGGCGTCGAGTTCAAGCGCGCGGACGCACCGCGCTTGACCGCATCGATGCACATCGCGCGGCGTGACCTGCGACTCGAGGCGCTGTACGTGGTCTATCCCGGCCCGCGCCGCTACGCGCTTGGCGAGCGCATCGAGGCCGTTCCGCTGGCCGCGCTCGTTCCCTGAGCGCCGTGGCGCGCTCAGGAGAGCGCGAAGGCGCGGCTCAAACCGACCGCTGCTCGGCGTCGAGCACCCTCAGCCGCTGCAGGATGCCCGCCTCTTCCTGCGGCGAGAAGCCGTACGGAAAGAGCGAGCGCTCGTTGGGGAACTCCCGGTGCTTCCCGCCGTAGCGCTTGAGGCCCGCGGCGATCGATTCAAACGACGCGCAGAGCAGTATGGCGGGCGCGTTCACTTTCCGGTTCGTCCGCTCGGGGCCGATCGGCTCGAAGCCCAGCGCGCGGCGGTAGAACGGCACGTGACGGGGATTGACCTCGATGACCATGAACGTGCATCCGTGCAGGCCGCCCGCATAGAGGTACGCGGTGTGAAACAGGCCGGCGAGCACCGACTTGCTGACCGCGGTGACGTCGACGGCGAGGCGGGTGAACTCGCAGAGCTTGCAGCCGCTCTCGCGCAGCACGTCGGTCTCGTCCTTGTACAGGTCGTCCGCACCGAGGCCCTGCTCCGAGTCGAGGCGGATCCCGACCGTGCCGACGAGCTTCCCTTCGTCGTAGGCGACGAAGGTGAAGAGATGGGGATCCTGCTTCTGCGCGGGCGTGTCGTATCCGCGGCCCAAGTAGCGGCGCTCGACGAGCGTGCCCGCGGCACGCTGGAACCCTTCGCGCTTCGCCACGCGGATCTTGAACGCGCCCGGGATGCTGCTCGGGTCCTCGAGCTCGGCCGGTTCTCCGCTTGCCGCCGTGAGCGTGAGGCTCCGGAAGCGCAGCGGCCGGTCGTCGAAGACGGTGAGGCCGCTTTTTTCGAGGCCTTCCGCGAATAACGCGGGCAACGATTCGCCGCTCGGCCCCTCGGATGCGGGACGGCTCGACGGTCCGTCCGTCTTGCGGCCGCGGAGACGCTCGACCATCTTGCGGACGGAATCCTTCACGGACGTCTCGGGGAGGGGAACGACACGGCTGACGTACGGCGACTCGTCGGGAGAGTCTACACCCGTGGATGCGACGGAACAGCCACGCTGTCGGTCTATCACGACAGAGTCGAGGAATTTGACACCCTCCGTCAACCACTCGACAAGGCTCAGAGCCGAAAGATTCGTGCGGCGTTTCTCCCGCGCACTTTCTCCCGCACGTCGCCCCCCGCCAGACGGTCCACGCGGGCCAGGCACCCGGCCATGTCGCCGATGGTGTGCGGGTAGTCCGATCCGTAGAGCACGTTGTCCGTGCCGCAGACGCGGATGCACATCTCGAGCGCGTCCTGCGCGAACACGACCGAGTCGGCGTAGACGCGCCGCATGTAGTTCGACGGCCGCTCGGCGGTCCTCGCGCGCGTCGCCGGGATGTTGTCCCAGCAGATGTCGAGCCGGCCGATGAGGTAAGGCAGCGCGCCGCCGCCGTGCGCGGCGATGAGCTTCAGGTTCGGGAACCGGTCGAGGAAGCCGTCGAGAATGCAGCGCGCGATCGCGAGCGAGGTGTCGAAGGTGAAGCCGATCGGCGCGGTGAGCTGGAACTCGCTCATGCCCATCTCGCCGACGCCCGGCGGCGCGGTCGGATGCACGAGCACTGGAAGCGCCTGGTCATCGATCGCCTTCCACACCGGCGCGAACGACTCATCGGTGAGCGGCTTGCCGTCGATGTTGGCGAGCACCATCACGCCGACGGCGCCACGCTGCTGCGCGCGCTTCAACTCCTCGACTGCGAGAGCGGCGTGCTGCCACGGCAGCGATGCGAACCAGCGGATGTGGTCCGGATGAGCGGTCTGCGCGGCGGCGAACCCGTCGTTCATGTGTCGCGCCGCCTTGAGGCTCACCTCCGGCCCGCCCCAAAAGACGTTCGGGCAAGTAAGCGAGACGACCGCGACGTCGACGCGCGCCTTGCTCATGTTCTTGACCCGCAGGTCCCAGTCGAACATCGGCGGGACGGGCGTCATGAACGGCGCGCCGTCGAGATGGATGGCGCGCAAGCCGCCGCGCACCTCCTGCAGCGTGTACCGCGGGCCGCCGTGGGCCTCGAGCTGCTTCAGCCACTCGTCGCTGAGCATGTGCGTGTGGACGTCGATGACCGGAGCCATGGTTTCCTTTCGCGACTACAAATAACGCTCCGCATCCGCCAGCGCGGCGCCCTTCGGTGCCAGCTCGGAGCGGAACACCCGCACCGGCACGAGCACGCACGAAGTTTCGCCGCCGGCGGCGGTTGCTTCGACAAACGTGACCGCGGCCGCTTCCGAACCGGCGTCGGCCACGAAGTTCAATCCGCGGACGACGAGATCTGGAGGTTCGCTTTAACCGGCGCGCAACGAACGGGCGCGCGCCCGCCTGCTACGCGTCCGCGTCGAGCGCGAAGCCAGACCTCGCTCTTTCACCGTGCGCAGCGCCTGGTTGATGCGCGTCTGATACCCCCGCCCTTGAGCCCGGAAGAACGCGATGATGTCCGCGTCCAGACGAAGCGTGGTCAACACCTTCGTCGGCGCTTTCTGCCGCCCTCGACCGCGACGGACCACCGCGTGCCCGAGCATTTCCTCGGACCACGGCGGGTTGTCGGGATCAACGGCCTTTGCGGAGGTAGTCCTCGGCGACTTCAAAGTAATAGCGCGCTTCATGCTTTTCGGCCTTGCGCAAGGAGATGATGTGCATGTCGTCATCGCGCTCGGTGTGAACGAGCACGACGATCTCGCCATTGAGGATTCCGAACGTCACGAGTCGCGAACGAGAGCACGCCCGGTTTCGCTTTCGCCGCCGCGATGAGCTCGCCGACCGACGCAGCCGGCGTCGAGCTCGCCGCGGCGAGCACGATCGGAATGTCGGCGAGCTTGGAGACCGGCGCGGGATCCTTCAGCGGATCGTAGGGAAGCTTGCCCATCAGGTGCTGGTTGATCGTGAGCGCACCCGCGGCGCCGATGCCGATGGTGTAGCCGTCGGGCGCGCTGTTCGCGACGAGATCGACGCCGATGTTGCCGCCCGCGCCGGGCCGGTTCTCGACGAGCACCGGCTGGCCGAGGCTCTTCGCGAGCTCCTGCGCGAGCAGCCGCCCGATCGTGTCGGCGCTGCCGCCCGGCGGGAACGGCGCGATGAAGCGGATCGGCCGCGTCGGATAGGGCTGAGCCGCCGCGTCGGGGATCACCGCAAGAAAAGCGCACACGACGGCGATGGCGATCCTGAGCATGGGGTCTCTCGGCGGGCGACGCGTGGTGGTGCAATGCGGTATCTTAGCGGCCTCCCGCCCGCGTCGCCGCCCCCTTGGTCCGTACGCTCTCCGCTTTCGCCTTCTCGCTGGCGCTGTCCGCCGCCGCGCCCGCGCAGCAACTTCCCGGTCTGAGCACCGGCGCGGCGCAGAAGAGCGCCTCTGCCGCCCCCGCTCCGGCGACCGAGGGCGAGCTCAAGGCGAAGCTCGCCGCCGCGCAGGCCGACCTCGACCGCTTCGTCGCGGACAGCGCCTCCAAGGCGCCGCCCGGCGCGCCCGAGCAGGAGATCATCGAATACCGGACGCTGCTCGGGCTCCTCGCCGGCAGCTATGCGCGCCAGCTCGATGCGCGCGACGAGTTCGCGCTCGTGCAGCGCAGCCGCGCGGCGCTGGCGGCCAAGGTGAAGAGCTGGACCGGGCTCGGACCGGGACCGCATCCGCTCTCGCTCGTCGACAGCCTGCGCGAGAGCGCGCAGGGGGCGGCGGAGAAGGTGAAGGCCGCCGAGGCGAAGCTCGCGCTCCTCGACGAGCAGCTCGCCACCTGGCGCTCGCGGCTGAAGGACCTCGAGGCGCAGGCCCGGCTCGCCGAGGAGCGGGCGAGCGGATCCCCGGACGGCGCCGATGCGGCGCTCCGCGCGTGGGCGCGGGACCTCGCCGCGCTGCGCGCGCGCGCCCTCGCTGCAGGGTTCGCGACGCTCGACATGCGCACCGAGATCGCGCGCGAGCAGCTCGCCGAGCGGCGCGAAGCGCTGGCGTTCGCCGAGCGGCAGAGCGGCGAGGCGTCGAAGTCGGTGGCGTTCACCCGCGAGGACCTGGACGGCATCCTCGCGCGGCTCGACCGGGAGAAGGCCGCGCTCGATCGCGAGCTCGCCGAGGCGCAGGCCCGCGTCGCCGCCCGGCGCGACGCGCTCCGGAAAGCCCAGACCGACCTGGCAGCCGCCCAAGGTGTCCCGTGGCGTCCGGGCGAATCGCCCGACCAGGCGGGGCGGCGGCGCCTGCAGGCCGAGCGCGCCGCGGAGCTCGCCCGGGTCCGGGCCGAGAACGCCAATCTCGCCGCCGACGTGGCGCGTGGGCTCGGGGACGGGCTCGCCGCCGAGCGCGCGATCTGGCAATCGCGGTTCGCGTTCGAGAACGAGCGAGACAGCGCCGGCTACCGCGAGACCTTCGAGCGCGTGGACACGCTGCTGAAGCGCCTGCAGCCGTGGAGGGAGTTCGCCCGGCGCGAGGTGACGCTCGCGCTCGGGCAGCTGAGCGAGCAGGAATCGCGTCTCGCCGATGCGGTGCTGGTCGACGACCGCGTCGCGGCGCGCGACCTCGCCGACGCCCACCGCGAGCGGGTGTCGATCTACGAGCGGCTGCTGCGCGCGACCGACCGTCAGCAGGCGTCCCTGGAGCGCTGGAAGGGGGAGTTCGACGGCTTTCGGAGCGCGCGTCCGCTCTGGTCCTACGGCCAGGACGCCTGGTTCGCGGCGCGCAGCGTCGCGCGCCAGGTCTGGGACTTCGAGCTCTTCACCGCCGAGGACACCCTCGAGGTCGACGGCCGCAAGATCACCGCGACCCGCAGCGTCACTGTCGGCAAGAGCATCGGCGCGATCGTGGTGCTCGTGCTCGGCTACGTCGTGGTGTCGTGGTTCGTGCGGCGGCTCGAGCGGCAGCTCGTCGCGCGCTTCAAGGCCGACCCGAACGTGGCGCGGATCGCCCGCAGGTGGCTGCAGTTCATCCTGGTGGCGGTGCTGTTCGTGATCGCGCTCGACGTAGTGAAGATCCCGTTGACAGTGTTCGCGTTCCTCGGCGGCGCGCTCGCGATCGCGTTCGGCTTCGGCGCGCAGAACCTGATGAAGAACCTGATGAGCGGGATCATGCTGCTCGTCGAGCGGCCGCTGAAGATCGGCGACCTGGTGCAGATCGGCGAGACCGTCGGCACGGTGACCAACATCAGCATCCGCTCGTCGACGATCCGCACCGCCGACGGCATCGAGACGCTGGTCCCGAACTCGGCGCTGGTGGAGAGCAACGTCACCAACTGGACCCACAGCTCGAGCGAGGTGCGCCGGTCGGTGAAGATCGCCGTCGCCTACGGCTCGGACACGCGCAAGGTCGCGGACACGCTGCTCGCCCAGGCCGACCGGCACGGGCAGGTGCTGAAGCAACCGCCGCCGCGGGTGATCTTCGAGGACTTCGGCGCCGACGGGCTCGCATTCGCGCTCGAGTACTGGATCGATTACGCGAAGGGCGTCGACGGGCGGCAGATCGCGAGCGACCTTCGCTTCATGACCGAGAAGGCGCTGGCCGAGGCCGGCATCTCGATCCCGTTCCCGCAGCGCGCCCTGCATCTCGACGCGACGCGGCCGCTCCAGGTCGAAGTGGTTTCCCGCGCCGAGCCGCAGCTCGTGGCGCGGCAGTCCCGTGCATGACCTCACCCATCGCCCCTCACCCCTCACCCTCTCGCCGGAGACCCCGATGATCCGCCTCGCCGCTGCAATCGCGTTCCTCGTCCTGCCCGCGCTCGTCCACGCCCAGGCGCTCGACGGCACGCTGAAGAAGATCCGCGACACGAAGACCATCACCATCGCGTACCGCACCGACGCGCTGCCGTTCTCGTTCGCGGACGGGAAGAACGTCCCGACGGGCTATACCGTCGACCTCTGCAAGCGCGTCGTCGCGAGCCTCGAGCAGCAGCTCAAGATCCAGGGGCTGCAGGTGAACTGGACGCCCGCGACGTCGCAGAACCGGCTCGAGCTGGTGGCGAAGAAGCAGGCCGACATGGAGTGCGGCGCGACGACCGCGACGCTGTCGCGGATGGAAATGGTGGACTTCTCGAGCTTCGTGTTCGTCGACGGGACGGGCGTGCTCGTTCGCAACGATGCCGGCGTGAAGAGCTTCACCGATCTCGCCGGGAAGCGGGTCGCGGCGATCGCCGGGACCACGAACGAGAAGGCGCTCGCCGAGGCGCTCAAGAAGCGGCTCGTGAACGCCACCGTGGTGACGGTTCAGAGCCGCGACGAGGGGCTCGCGGCGCTGGAGGCGGGCAAGGTGCACGGCTTCGCGAGCGACAAGGTGCTGATCGTCGGTCTGTCGGGCAAGGTCAAGGACCCGACCCAGTACACGATGCTGGCCGAGGACCTCTCGTTCGAGCCCTACGCGATCGTCCTGCCGCGGGGCGACGCCCAGTTCCGGCTCGCCGTCAACCGGGCGCTCGCGCAGCTCTACCGCTCACCGGGGATCGGCGAGCTCTGGAACCGCTGGTTCGGCCCGCTCGGCAAGCCGGGCGTGCTGGTCGAGGCGATGTTCTTCCTGGGCGCGATCCCGGAGTAGCAGGTATCCCTGCCCCCCTGTTAAGGGGGGCGCGAAGTGAAACGAGCGGGGGGTTTTGGCCGAACCGCGAAACGCCCCGTCTCGCTAACGCTCGCCACCCCCTTAACAGGGGGGCATCGCAGCCATGCAATAATCGCCGCGGTCAAGAGCAACGGCAGCATCGTGGCGGCACTCGTTCTCCGACCCGGTAATGGCGGTCCCGCGACGATCGTGCTCTCGGGGCGACTCGACGCTTACTCGGTCGGTCCGCTGTGGGACCAGGCGCACGACGCGCTCCGGACTCCCCCGAACGCCCCAATCGTCATCGACTGCAGCGGCGTCGAGTACTGCGACGGCGCCGGCGTCGCCCTCCTCCTCGACCTGCTGCGAAGCCCCCGCCCCGCCGGCGCGGAGGTCACGATCCACGGGCTGGCCGATCGCTTCCAGCGGCTGCTCGAGCAGTTCGATCCCAAGGCCCTCGCGGAAGCGCCGGCGCCGCCTCCGCGGCGGATGTCGCTGCTGGAGCGCGTCGGGCGCGCGGGCGTGCAGTTCGCCGACGACCTCTACCGCCAGATCGCCTTCCTCGGTGAAACCGCGTCCGCGATCGCCCACGCGGCCCGCAACCCGCGCGCGGTCCGCTGGAAGGACGCCCTGTACGTCGCCGAGGAGGCGGGCGTCAACGCGCTGCCGATCGTGGCGCTGATCGGCTTCCTGATGGGCGTCATCCTCGCGTTCCAGTCGGCGGTGGCGCTGAGGCAGTTCGGCGCCGAGGTGTTCGTCGCCAACCTGCTCGCGCTGTCGCTGCTGCGCGAGCTCGGGCCGCTGATGACCGCGATCCTGCTCGCCGGGCGCTCGGGCGCGGCGTTCGCCGCCGAGATCGGGACGATGAAGGTGAACCAGGAGGTCGACGCGCTGACGACGATGGGGCTGGACCCGGTGCGGTTCCTCGTCGTGACGCGGGTGCTGGCGGCCACCGCGATGATCGTGCCGCTCGTCGTGTTCGCGGACCTGATCGGGCTCATCGGCGGCGCGGTCGTGATGCTCACCTTCGAAATCCCGCTCGCGACGTACTACAACCAGGCGGTGAGCTTCGCGTCGGTGGGCGACTTCCTGGGCGGGCTGGTGAAGGCGGTGGTGTTCGGCGTGCTGATCGCGGGCATCGGCTGCCTGAGGGGGCTGCAGACCGAGACCGGCGCCTCGGCGGTCGGCATCTCCGCGACGAGCGCGGTCGTGAGCGGGATCGTGCTGATCGTCGCCGCCGACGGGGTGTTCGCGGTGTTGTTTTATTACCTGGATATTTGAGCGGATGGTCGACAACCCCCCCGGCTCGCGCACGCTCGCCACGCCCCTTGACAGGGGGGCAGGTCCCGCCGGCTCGCCGGACCTCGCGACCCCGCCTGACAAGGCCGCGGCGCCGATCATCCGGGTCGAGAACCTCCGCATCGGGTTCGGGGACTTCGTCCTGCACGAGAACGTGTCGTTCGAGGTCCGGCGCGGCGAGATCTTCGCAATCCTGGGCAGCTCGGGCTCCGGCAAGACCGTGCTGCTGAAGAACATGATCGGGCTATACAGGCCGCTCGCCGGCCGGGTGCTGATCGCGGGCGAGGACATCGCGCGCGCGATCGGCGAGGCGCGCATCGCGCTCATCAAGCGGTTCGGGGTGATGTACCAGCTCGGGGCGCTGTTCGGCAACATGACGCTCACCGAGAACATCCGGCTGCCGCTCGAGGAGTACACCGAGCTCCCCGACGAGGCGATGGACCTCGTCGCCCGCCTGAAGCTACGGTTGGTGCAGCTGCAGGGCGCCGAGGATCTCACCCCGGCGGAGATCAGCGGCGGCATGATGAAGCGCGCGGCGATCGCGCGGGCGATGGCGCTCGACCCGGACATCGTGTTCCTCGACGAGCCTTCCGGCGGGCTCGACCCGATCACCTCGGCCGAGCTCGACCAGCTGATCCTGCGCCTGCGCGCGAGCCTCGGGATCACGTTCGTCGTGATCACGCACGAGCTGCCGAGCATCTTCACGATCGCCGACCGCTGCATCATGATCGACAAGGAAGCGAAGGGCATCATCGCGGAAGGCAAGCCCGCGGAGCTCCGCGATCACAGCGACAATCCGCGCGTGCGCCAGTTCTTCAACCGCCGGGCGGAACCGGAAGCGGCGGCCGCGTGAGACAGGAGGCGGAATGAGCCAGCAGGCGAACTACTTCAAGCTCGGCATCTTCATCATCGGGTCGGTCGCGGTGTTCCTGGCGATCGTCCTGGCGCTGAGCGCGGGCCAGCTCTTCAAGCGCACGGTGCCGATGGAGACCTACTTCAACGAATCGGTGCAGGGGCTCGACGTCGGCTCGGCGGTGAAGTTCCGCGGCGTGCAGCTCGGGCACGTGACGAAGATCGGGTTCACGTCGACCACGTACCAGCAGGATCAGCCGCCCGTCGCACGCAAGCAGTACGTCCTCGTCCAGGCGGAGGTGCTGCCGGAGCTCGTCGGCGGGATCGGCGAGCGCGAAATGGAGCGGCTGCGGGAGATGATCGTCAAGGGCCTGCGGGCGCGCCTCGCGCCGGTCGGCATCACCGGCACCGCCTACCTCGAGGTCGACTACGTCGACCCGAAGACGAATCCGCTCCTCGAGATCTCGTGGACGCCCGAGCACTTCTACATTCCGTCGACGACGAGCACCTACAACACGATCGTGTCCGGGGCCCAGAACTTCCTCGCCAAGCTTGCCGAGACCGACATCGAGGGCGTGATGACCAGCATCCAGGTGCTGGTGCGCACGGCGAACGACAAGCTGGGCGAGATCCCCGTGAGCGCGCTCGCCTACGACGCGTCGGAGACGCTGAAGGAGACGCGGCGGCTGGCGGCGCAGGTCAACAAGGTCGTGTCCTCGCCCGAGGTCGGCCAGGCGGTGGGCGATCTCGCCGCGGCCGGTGCGCGGCTGCGCGAGGTGCTGGCGAACCCCGCCTGGAACACCGCACCGACCGCTGCGTACGATGCCTTCGCGAGCGTGCGGGCGGTCGCCGAGAACAAGAACCTGCAGGAGTCCATGGAACGGCTCGAGCGCATCCTCGTGCGGCTCGACACCCTCACCGCCGGGAGCGAGACGGACATCGCCTCCGCGCTCTACAACCTGCGCCGGATCACCGAGAACCTGCGCGACCTCACCGAGACCACGAAACGCTACCCGGGCAGCGTGTTCAGCGAGCCGCCACGGCCGGTGACGCTCCCGAGCCGCTGACGATGGTCCGCCGAGCGCACATCCTGCTCGCCGCAGTCGCGCTCGCCGCGTGCGGCCTGTCGCGGCCGCCGGTCGAGCGCGCGAACTACCTCCTCTCCGCCAGTCGCGACGCGCCCGCGGCCCAGGTAGCGAAGCCGGTCGCGATCAAGGTCCGCCCGCTGCGCGCCGACCCGCTCTACGAGCGCCGGGAGTTCCTCTATCGCGTGGACGGCCAGCGCGTGCTCTCCGACTTCTACAACGAGTTCGCGGAGCGGCCGGACGCGATGATCACGTCCGCCCTCATCGGCTGGCTGAAGAGCGCCAAGCTGTTCGCGGCGGTGGTCGAGCCGGGCGTGCCGGCGGACGCGCCTTACATCCTCGACGGGTCGATCGCGGCGCTGTACGGCGATCTGCAGGATCCGCGGAAACCGGCGGCGGTGATGGAAATCCAGTTCTACGTCGTGCGCCCGGGGAATGCCAGCATGCAGGTCGTGCTCGACCGCACGCTGCGACAACGGATCGAGGTCAAGGCCAGCACGCCGCAGGCGCTGGCGCAAGGCTACAACGAGGCGCTGGCGCGGATCCTCGCGGACCTCGAGCGCGAGCTCGCGGCGCTGGAGCTGCGGAAGTGACTTCCTGCCCCCCTGTTGAGGGGAGTGCGGAGTGAAACGGCGCGGGGGGTTTCCGCGGCGCCGCCAAACCCCCCGGCGCGCTGGCGCTCGCCGCCCCCCTTATCAGGGGGGCAGTGAAAATCACTCCACCGTCACCGACTTCGCCAGGTTCCTGGGTTTGTCGACGTCGGTCCCGCGCAGCAGCGCGGTGTGGTACGCCAGCAGCTGGAGCGGCACCGTGTGCAGGATGGGCGAGAGCAGGCCGGCGTGCCCGGTGAGGCGCACGACGTGCAGCCCGTCGCCCTCGACGACGTGCGAGCCCTGGTCCGCGACGACGTAGAGCTCCCCGCCGCGCGCGCGCACCTCCTGAAGGTTCGACTTCAGCTTCTCGAGCAGGGCGTCGTTCGGCGCGATCGCGACGACCGGCATGTCCCGGTCGACGAGCGCCAGCGGTCCATGCTTGAGCTCGCCGGCCGGATAGGCCTCGGCGTGGATGTACGAGATCTCCTTGAGCTTCAGCGCCCCTTCCATGGCGATCGGGTAGTGAATCCCCCGCCCGAGGAAGAGCGCGTGTTGCTTCGAGGCAAAGTGCTTCGCCCATGCCTGGATCGCCGGCTCGACGCCGAGGACCTGCTGGAGCGCGGCGGGCAGATGCCGCAGCGAGGCGATCAGCTCGCGCTCGCGTTCGGCCCCCAGCCGCCCGCGCAGCTTCGCCAGCACCATCGCCAGCAGCACCAACGCCGCGAGCTGCGTCGTGAACGCCTTGGTCGACGCGACGCCGATTTCGGGTCCGGCGCGGGTCAGGAACCGCAGCTCGGACTGCCGGATGAGCGCGCTCTCCGGGACGTTGCAGATCGTCAGCGAATGCCGGTGGCCCAGCGCCTTCGCGTGCTGCAGTGCTGCGATCGTGTCCGCGGTCTCGCCCGACTGCGAGATGGTCACGACGAGCTGCCGTGGGTTCGGGACCGACTCGCGGTAGCGGTACTCGCTCGCGATCTCCACCGTGCAGGGCAGCCCCGCGACCGCCTCGATCCAGTAGCGGGCGACCATCCCGGCGTGGAAGCTCGTGCCGCACGCGATGATGAGGAGCGAGTCGGTGTCGCGCAGGATCGGCTCGGCCGCGGCGCCGAAGAGCTGCGGCGAGATCGAGCTCGCGTTCAGCACCATCTCGAGCGTGTTGGCGACTGCGCCGGGCTGCTCGAAGATCTCCTTCTGCATGAAGTGCCGGTACGGCCCCAGCTCGACCGCGCTCGAGGAGAGCTCGCTCACGTGCACCGGCCGCTCGGTCTCCCGCCCGGCCGCATCGAAGACCCGGCAGCCGTCCAGTGCGACCTCGGCGACGTCGCCCTCCTCCAGGTAGATCACCCGCTTCGTTACCTGCAGGAGCGCCGAGACGTCGGAGGCGGCGAAGTTCTCCCCGTCGCCGAGGCCGAGCAGCAGCGGCGCGCCCTTCCGGGCGACGGCGATGCGCGAGGCATCGTCGCTCGACACGACCGCGATCGCGTACGCGCCCTCCAGCTCGGCCACCGCGGCGCGCGTGGCCGAAACGAGATCCGGCGCGCGTTTCAGCTTCTCGAAGACGAGGTGGGCGATGACCTCGGTGTCGGTGTCCGAGTCGAACCGGTAGCCAAGCGCCTCGAGCTCGGCCCGCTTCGCCTCGTGGTTCTCGATGATGCCGTTGTGGACGACGGCCACGCCGCCGCTCTGGTGCGGGTGCGCGTTCCGCTCGGAGGGCACGCCGTGCGTCGCCCAGCGGGTGTGGGCGATGCCGACGTCGGCCGCGAACCGCTGCTCGGTCGCGAGCTTGACGAGCTCCGCCACGCGGCCGGTCGTGCGCAGCCGCTTGAGCCCGGTCGCGGCCGCCTCGCCGTTCAAGACGATCGGACTGCACTGGCTGCTCGCGTTCA
>Ga0209853_1000156_pt1 | contig 18169 bp, 16 predicted proteins | sample GWRWS1_30_40_FD_187224 | JGI IMG/M metagenome (GOLD analysis project Ga0209853, IMG submission 187224) | Riverbed sediment microbial communities from areas with vegetation nearby in Columbia River, Washington, USA - GW-RW S1_30_40 (SPAdes)... | ecosystem: Environmental > Aquatic > Freshwater >...
TAAAGAGGTCTTCGGGGATGAAGACTTAGGAACGAGGGCGGCCGAGGCGATCGTGTATCAACTCTACTACGAGATCGTTGAACGGGCGGTGATCCTTGTCGAGCGTTCGGCCGCGGCCCGGACACGCCTATGGCCGCTCGTGTGGGTAGTTGCAACTCTGATTCCGCCTCCCGATCTCTCGTTGCGTCGTCGAGGCGGGGCGCCGGACAACTCCGGACCGTAGCGCCCCCGGCGCTCGTGGCCCCTCGGTTGGATCTCAAGGCCGTCGCACCCCGGGGGGTGTTCCGTGAGCGGTTCAACTTCAATGCAGCCTCACCCGCTCGACGCTCCCAGTCCGGGTTTGGAACTGCGGGGCGCCGCCCAACTTGCCCACAGCGTGAGGAGCGCCTCCTCGCCCTCAAACAGACGATCCTCCACCGTCTCGATCCGCGGATAAAGCACCTAAAACGTACACATGGGCCCGCAGCAAGCATCGGTCTGAGGGACTTCTCCGACGATAATCGAGGTGACTATGAGACCACGCGTCCTTGCGGGTGAGCGCCCGCTGCTCGCGTTCGTGAGCAGCGTCATGCGGCCGGAGATCCAGTGGGCTCGTAACGCGGCCGTCGAGGCGCTGACGAAGAACCCGACGCTCGTCCCGTGGGCATTCGAGTACACGCCGGCGAGCTCGGAAGCTGCCGATGCCTCGTACCTGTCGAAGGTCCGCGAGGCCGACTTCGTCGTCTGGCTTGTCGGCGAGACGACCACACCTCCGGTGCGAGACGAGATCGCCGAGGCACTCGCCGCCAACAGGCGGATCTGGGTGGTCACGCTATCGGCCGAAGAGCGTGACGAGCTGACAACCCAGCTTCTACAGGACGTGCGGGGACGCGCGAAGACTGCGGCGGCACGCAACGCCGAAGAGCTACGCGAGCTGCTCGCGCTGACGTTCAGCGACGAGATCATTCGCGCTCTTCGCGACACGCCGGGTCTGACGCGCCTCGCCTTGATCGAGCAACTCGGACGCCGATCTCGCGCGCGAATGGTCAGCCGCTGGGTCGCTGTCGGTCTGGAAACGACGGAGGCGATCTCCTTCGCTGACGATCAATCAATTGGCGCGCCTCCGCCCGACGTGCTTCCGGATGAACACCGGCCCCTGTCGATCCTCGTAGGCGACGTGGGAGCCGGCAAGTCCGTAGTTGCCGAGCGAACTATTCAACTCGCGCTCGTGGAGGCTCGTGAACGCGCCCGTGCGCCGATCCCGGTGTTTCTCCACATGCGCGACGCCAGCGGCGGTCTCGAGGCGGCGATTGGGACGCGCGCGGAAGGACTTGGCGACGCTCGGTTGCAGGGAGCCTACGTCGTCGTCGACGGTGCCGACGAGGTCACACCTGACGTCGCTGCTCGCGTCATCGAAGAGGCGCGTGAGCTGACGCAGGCACTACCAAAGACGCGCATATTGATAACGTCGCGCCCGACCGCCGCCCTCCGGCGCGGCGTGCCCGAGCGCGTCGAACTGCCGCCGTTGACCGCCGAGGAGGCACGTGCGCTCGTCGGGCGTGTGTGCGGCTACGAGATCACGGTCGGCGCCGAAGGCGGCTGGCCGCACTCGGTCAGGGACGCCGTGCGCCGGCCACTGTTCGCGATCTTGATGGGCCTCAACCGGCGCTCCGGCCGGAGCGAGCCTCAGACGACGGGCGAACTACTCGGTGCGCTTGTGGAAGGCGCAGTTGATCCAGCAGCTGGCGACGCGCTGCCGGTGCTGCATAGGCTGGCGCACCTGGTTACCGACATCGGAGCTCCGGTCGATCGGTCGGAACTTGGCGACGCAGCCGCCCGCGCTGCGGCTGGCGCGTCCCGCATCGTCCGCGAGGAGGAAGGGAAGATCGATTTCGCGCTGCCCCTTCTCACACAGTGGTTCGCGGCGGATGCGCTGATCGGCGGGGATCTCCCTGTCGCCGATCTCGTAACGAGCCGGCCGCGGCTTGATCGGTGGCGGTACGCGCTCGCGATCGCACTCACGACGGGGCCGCGGCAGTTCATCGATGACGTGATGACGACCCTCGTAGTCGCCGAGCCGGCATTCGCCGCTGAGATCGTCGAGGAGAGCTTCCAGCGTTGGGCGACGCGCGACGATCCTGTGCCGGTACGTCGATCCGCAGCGGAGGTCGGCGGCGCTCTTCGTACTGCCATAACGACCTGGGGCGACGCGATCCAGCCGCTCGCGAACCTTCCGTTGCCATACGACGCTGCTGGCAACCTGGCCCCGCTCGGCGTCCGTGTCGACGGCCGCTACCTCACTTGCGCCTGGTACCGAGGCCATGATGATGTCGCAGGCGTGTCCGAGCTGCCGGCTGGCACGAACCTTTTCAAGCCGCCTGCGGAGTGGGAGGTGCGGCGGAGCGGGGTCTGGAGCGGTGAGAAGGGATGGGCGTGGCGGTGGGCGCTCGAGCTCCTTCGCGATGACTTGAAGAACAAGCTCGCGACGATGTCGTTGCGCACTGCCGACGAGGCGCTTGTCGATGAAGCGGTCTGGTTGGTGGCGCTGGAGGCTGCCGGTCGAGGCGCATCGTAACGTCACGACCCGATCCCGATCGAGACGGTCGAAGCAGATCTGGCCCGTGTCGACCCCTCGAAGCCACTGATCAAGCTGCGCGCCCGGTACGCGCACACGGATCAGGTGCTAACGCGGGTACGCCAACTGCGTGCCCGCGGCGTCACGGAAATCTCGTCGCCGTGGCCCGCCCCTGATGAGCGTCACAGACGCACTGGAGCGGGTTGGATCTGGGACCCCTACTCACCGGAGCAGCAGCGGCGTCGAGTCGAAACTGTCTATGCAGCCGCGCTTCGCGCGTACGCATCTCTTGTCGACGAGTGGTTCCCGCGCTTGAAGACGCGGATGCGGATGGGCACGACGCTGCCTGCGACCCTTCGTGGGAAGTTGATACCAGGGACACTCACGCCGCCAGGCGTGAAGCCGTTGCAGCACATGGACGTGCCGACCATGTCGTGGTACCTCGACCCATTGCCGGCAGAGGCGCCGTCGGAGATCGAGATCATGATCGACACCCGAGAAGACGAAACTCCTTCACGCGGCTCTGACGAATGGCGCATGCGCCTGGAGCTGCGGCAGCAGAAGCTGATCGAGTTGCGGCCTGACGCGGTCGGCTGGATCTCAACGGTCGAGACGCACGGCATCGCCGACGTCTTCCAGACGGCGCCGCTCGCGCCCCTCGTCTACGGGTGGCTGAAGAGTGACCTCGCCGCGATCAAGTGGCAGTGACCTCCGGCTCCGCACATGTCGCGCCGACCATGAACCACTGCCCGGGGTCCAGAACCTAGGCCCAAGACCTGTTTGAGGATTCGGTTCCAGCCCGCAGACGCTACGCCAAGCCGACTTCGGGGGGATGCTGTCTCTTACGCGCCACCCGACTCGACCAGGTTGAGATCCGCGCCCTCCCGCCGGGCGTCGAGGCACCGGCCTGCGAGTCTACGAGACGCGGCAACCGAATCCTGGCTCCTTCGCCGGTGACGGGCGTCATGTCGCAAGGACCGATCTCACCGTCACGATCCGCGGACAAAGCTCCTTCTGCGTAGACCGATCCGAAGTCGGTTAAGCGCGAGGCTGCTCCTCGATCGGAGCCGTGACATTGAGCCCAGACAGCTCTCGCGGCTCCCGAAGGGCGGGGTCCCGCCGGCGACGCTCCAGCAGAGCCGGCAGGATCTTCTCTTGGAAGCCGCGGTACACCGATCGGAGCTTCCACCGCACCTTGTCGCGCTTGGCGTCCAGGATCGCTTCGAGCTTGTCGGCCAGGGCCACCAGCGCCTCCTCCGGGTCGTCGGGGAGGCCAGCGATGGCCTCCTCCATGGTGAACGCGGCGCGATCCCGGCTCGTCGTGCTGTTGCAGAACTGACACGCGGTGACGATGTTGGCCTCGTGGATCCGGGAGGCGAGGCTCGCCCTCTCGAGCTCGGTGAGGTGCGCGAATCTCGCGTCGACGGCAGCCCGGATGCGGGGCGGATACCCACCCTGCCCCTCACCGATAAGGTGCTCGATTGTGAACTGCCGCCAGAGGTCGAAATCGATGTCGGGCCCGGCCCCGCACCCGCAGAGCTGGCAGATCCCGCCCGAGCGCTCGTGCGCCGACCTGCCGTAGCCGAAGAGCGACTGCAGGCCTGCCTCGTTGTACGGCCTGTCCATGTCCTTCCCGCTTTCAGGAGCGATCACGAGATCATGGACCTACAAGCCAGCCGGCGCGCTGGCGATCAGCCCAAGGGCCTCCACGTCAGAACCTCCCCAGCCGATGGCAGCCCCACCTTGTTCAGCGCCCACTCCAACCATCCCTCTTCGGCGCCGTACAGCTCGACCCATCTCGAGGCCACGTCGACTCCGTCCGGGCGAATCGGAATGACGATCACTTCACGAACGCGAACGGGATCCACGAGCCGACGGAGCCCCATGGCACCGTCGTCGGTACGAAACGACTCGGCTGTGAACTGGCCCTGTCCGACAGCCAAACCGCTGCTCAGCACCACGCCGTCGAGCCAGTCGACCTGCCCCAGAGCCGCCCGTGTCGCCCCGGCGAGCTCCTGGGTCTTCGCCGGCAGGGGCCACTGTGCCCAGGGGGTGAACTGCCACAGCCCATCGAGAACGTCAGCGCGAAGCCATCTGGCGCCCGAGAGCCGAGCCTGCTCCGCCTTCTCCCTCAGCTTGGCCACGGTTCGGGGCCACCCTCGGTGTGCCGCGATCGGCCCGATGAACGAGGTTCCTGCCGGCACCTCGCCTCCGGGCAACACCTGCACACGCGAACCCGGGTGATCGACCGGCCGCGCCACCCGATCGGCGGCAACCTGGGACGCAACGACCTCAAGCTCCTCCAGCCACCGGTCCGTCGCCTCTGGAGTAAGACGGGTAAGCATCTCTCCGCTCACGAAGACGTCGTGCTGGAGCTAGATACCCATGATCCGTCGCCCAACCTCGTCGTCATACTGGCGAGCGAAACGCGCCCCCTCGTCGAGCAGCACGGCGAACGTCTCGGCGGCCAGACTCCGTCCGGGAGGCCACAGGATGACATCTGTCGGCCGGCTATCTGGCGGTTGCTTCTTCTCGAGGGCGATTTCCCACCCTAGCCGCTTTCCCAGCGCCGCGACCTGGAGCTGGATACGGGCGTGCATCCAGAGCACCGCCCGGTAGTCCGTCTGGAGAACACGCCTGACGCGCGCAATCCCGGGGACGTCATGGAGAAGCATGAGCCGGAGTGCAAGCTCGACCATCTCGGCGAAGGCCACGGCGTGGCTCGCCGCGAGCAGGATCTCCCGCGGCCCCCGCTCCATCTCCCACGCCGTCTCGGGCCATCCCCGGCCCAGCTCGCTCTCCAGCACGTCGAGTGCCCACACGCCGGTTGCCCGGCCCGCGTCGGATCTCGCCGACCTCGTCATCTGGTCGCGCCACAGGTCCCAGCTCGGCGGCAGCGACGGACGGATCCCGGACGAAACCATGACCAGCCCCTCTAGTCCCTTCTCACGTCGACGCGATCTCCCTGAGTGTGCCATCCGCCAACGACACGACAGCGTCCCGACCCGGTCTTGCCGCCGCTCTTGGGAACCGTCAGTCCATCTCGACCACGGTAGAGCCGTCCCAGAACTTGCCCGACACCGCACTCCGGGACGCCTTGATCTTCATCGGTCGGATCGGCAGGGCGGGCCTTCAGCGCCTCGGCACCGCCGGCGATGAACTCCTCGCGCCAGGCGGCCAGGCGAGTGGGCTTCGACCCGGAGCTCTCGGGCGACGGTGTCGAGGTCAGTCCTCACCGCGAAGCAGGCGCATCACCGCGTCGGTCTTGCGCCTGACCGACCACCGGAACTCTCCAGATGGGCCCTTCTTCTCCGCCACCACCGCCATCTTGGACCACCTCCCGCGCCATCATCCAGGCGCTTACCGGGTGTCCAAAGGAACCGGGTGCGGTGGAGGGGATGGAAGCACCGGGCCGACCGGGACGCCGCCGTCGAGAATCCCGAGGTCAGGACGAACGTTCCGACCCGTCGCCATGACAAGCGCGTACGGGGTGGGATCCATCGGCCGGCACAGAGGATGGTCTGGACCCCACCGCTGGATGTACTGAGCGTCTCCGTGGCACTCGATCCACGGATCAGTCTTGACGAGCCAGTCGGAGATTCGTATGGCAACGCCCTGGCTGAATCGGGGATCGGCTCTACAAGACCGAGCTGATCCGCCGACGCGGCCCGTGGAGGAAGGTGGATCAGGTCGAGATCGAGACCCTCGAGTACGTCGATTGGTTCAACTACCGCCGGCTGCACGGCGAGATCGGGCACGTGCCACCGGCCGAGTTCGAGGAGATGTTCTGCGCTTCCCGTCAAGAGGCGGGAATCAAAGGTTGAAGGTCTCTACCGAACCCAGGGCGGTTCAGACTACGCCGACCACGATCCATGGACCCTGCGCAAGGTCGACCGATCTTTGTGTCGTCGCGTACCAGCCGACGCACGTTGCGAAGTGGTCGCTGATGACGTGCTGGAGCCACATCGTCCCGAAGTAGAGTGCGACGCCAACCGGGACGCCTACGGCTTATGTCGATCAATCGCGGCCACCGAATCCCGAGCGCCGAAACGGCACCGGGTCGACCGAAGCGCCGCGCACCAAAGATGGCCGCGCCGAGGAGGAGGCCCGACGCGCCGATAGTCCACACGGTCGCGCCCACCCTCGCGCTTCGCGGATCTGGAACACGAAGCAAACAGCAGAGTCTGCCAAAGACTCAGTGCCCCAAGCGCAGCCAGGAACACGAGCATGGCATTGGCTGCTGACCATTTGGAAGCCGTTGGGGACGACACAGCCTGGAACTCGCCCAGATCGGGGCGAGGCGGGGCAACTGACTCCATCCCTGTGTCTCCTTTTATCCGACGCACGGTTTCCAACCGTTTCCCGGCCACTTATCCCGGTATCCACCAGAAGAGCGCGGGTGCTTGAGGAAAAACCAGCCTTGGCCTTAGAGGAGGGACCCAGGCAAGATGAGTCTGGGCAAGGCTCGCGATAGTTCGACTCTGGTGACGCTCGCCGTCCAGGGCGCCTCGTTCTGGTCGCGCATCTCTTCTTCATATCGGCCGATGCGGACCGAACGCGGACGTGGCGGGGGAAAGCCCCCACACGCCAGCCGAATCTTGGGCCAGAAGAACGTTGACTTCGACCCCGCGCCGGTGGGAGCCTCTGCGGGACCGAGCGGGCATCCACATGGATCGCGACGAAGCGCACACCATCCTCGCGCTTGCTGAGGAAGCCGAGCCCGAGCTGACTGGACCACGAGTCGCGGAGTGGCTCGACCGGCTGGAGGCACAACACGACCGCATCCGTGACGCCCTGGCGTGGTTTCTGAAGCACGGCGGCGAGGCCGAAGCGCTCAGGCTCAGTGCCGCTCTTTGGCGCTTCTGGCGGACCCGGGGCCACTACGCCGAAGGACGAGAGTGGCTTGAGCGGGCGCTCGTCAAACGGGGGGAGGCCGAGCCTACACCGGTTCGGGCAAAGGCCTTGTACGGGGCCGGGCTGCTGGCGTTCCGCCAGGGCGACCAGGAGGCCTCACGGGCGTTCAACGAGGGGGCCCTGGAGGTGTCGCGGAAGGCGGGGGACCACCGCGGGGAAGCCAACGCGCTCGTGGGGCTGGCCCGAGTGGCCTTCCGTGAGGGTGACCATGAGGCTGTGCGCGCGCGTGCGGAAGAGGCCATTGCCGTTTCCCATGGTCTCGAGGAGCCGGATGCCATGGCGGCTCCCCTCCACCTGCTCGCCGCGGGGACCCGCCAAGCCGGCGACTACACCCGAGCGCGGGCGCTCTACGAGGAGAGCCTGGCGCTCAGCCGGGAGCGTGGCGACGAGCGGGGGGTAGCGATGGAGCTCCTCAACCTGGGCGCCGTGGAGAAGAACCTCGGGAACCTCTCGCGTGCCGAGGACCTCCTACGCGAGGGGATCCCGCTGATGCGGACCGTGGGCGACGACGGTCTGACGGTGGCCGGCCTGGTGGTGATGGCCGGAGTGCTGGCCGAAGGCGCCGAACCGGCGCGCGGTGCTCGTCTGCTCGGAGCGGTGGATTCGCTCATGGAGGCGTCCGAGCAGGTGCTCGACCCCGACGACCAGGCCGAGTACGAGCAGGCCGTAGCCTCCGCCCGCGCTGCCCTTGGTGTTGCCGAGTTCGACGCGGCGCGGGGCGAGGGAAAGACCATATCGCTCGAGTCGGCAGTTGCCTACGCCCTCGCGTGAGCTAATGGGTCCCGACGGCGTGCATGGGGCATGCTGTTCCCGAGCCGCCGGCGGGTGAGCACTGTTGAGAGCGGAGCCATAGAGCTCTACGGCTAGAGCGTGCCCCCACCGGTCGGCGAGGGGGTCTGACGATATGGAGGGCCTCCGCCAGGAATCGAACCTGGGGTTCGTTGATCTGTCCGGGTACCCAGGCTGACCGAGGAGCGGGGCGACGAGGCTGGGGTGCGGCTCGCGACCGATCTGGCGCAGATGGTCGACCTTCAGTAGTTGCACGGTACGGGCGCGCCTGGGGCGAAGCCTCGCGGCTCGCCCCGAGGGCGTGGGGTGCGAAAACTCGGATTCGGCTCCTGACGAGGGATTTCGGGGGAGCGAGGTTTCTGACTTCGGCCTCGGTGACTCACCTGAGTCACCTGTTTTCTCGACATTGTCCGGCGACACCTGACCCCATGGTCCTCCCCGAATGAAGGATGAAGGCACCGAGAGCCGGGAGTTGGCCGGAGCCGGGCTGGCCGCAAGGGGGAATCCGGTCAATTCGGTGCTAAGGAGTCGGCCTCATCGAATGCGCTGCAGAGTTACCGAGGTCGCTAGTCCACTCCCGGACCGCCGACGACCTGCCTCAGGGCACTGATCCGAATATTCGAACCCTTCAGGGAACGTCTCCCGTCCGGCATCCTGCGCGCAGGATCGCGGAGGGCTTGCGAGCTGGGGGACACCGCGCGTGGCCAGCCCGGATGCATGTGCGGGAGGAAGCCCTCGCCGTCTTGCAGGAGGAAGGCCACATCCGGCCGCAGGGAGCCCTCACCCGCATCGTGAACGATGTCTCGGACGAGGTCGTTGAACCCAAGGACTGCCCACGAAGGAAGACGCCCCAGCCCGATGGTCGGGGCGTCTTCCTTGCCTAGCCTGGTGGACGGCGCTACGGGCCGACTCGCCGGAAGAAGACGCTAGCGGGGTCGGAGCCGTGCGGCTGAGAAAAGAAGGCCACGAAGTCGTTGCCGTCGCTCGCCAGGCCCTCGTAGTCGCCGACGAAGAACCCCCGGGCGAGCGGCGCCTGACGCATGTCGAACGAGGTGCTCGTAAGGCGGATTTCGTCCCCCCAGTTGCCCGGACTCGTGCATCCCGCGGTGGGATGGCAGTGGACGACGAAGTAGTCCGTTTTGAGGTCAGCGCCCCCGTCATTGTTGCGGAAGTCGTAGTAGGTCACCGCAATCGTGCCATCGGCCGCGACGTCAACGGAGGGGATGAACGCCTGGCGGTTCCCCAATGCGATATTCGTCGGCGTGTTGTTGACCTTGATCGGCGCCGACCAGGTAAAGCCGCCGTCGGTGGACATCGAGAAAGCGACCTCGTCGATCATCAGGCTGGGGTCGGAGAAATCACCGTTGTTGCTGAACCGGGCATCCTGCCAGACCGCGTAGAGGTTGCCATTGGCAGGATCGACCGCGACCTCCGGAATCAGGTCCTGCGTGCGGACGGGATCACCCGTTTCTGGGTCATACACGCCGCAGCAGCCCGGCACGAACAAGGCGCGCGGGAACATCTTGGCCGCGCGGATCGCCGGTCCATGCGTCCAGGTGGCTCCCTTGTCGGTTGAGCGGACGAGGGAGAGATTGAACGGGCCGGGGCCCTCGTCGTTCCTGGCGCCCAGGATCTCGTTGAAGAAGTCGACGAGCGTCCCGTTGGGCAGCACCACGATCTGGTTGCCGAGGGTCTGGGCGATCGCTCCCGGATCGTAGATGACCCGAGCCGGCTCCCATGTCTGCCCGCCGTCGGTGGTCCGGGAAAACATCGCCGCACCCTTGAAGGCGAGGTTGCCGGGAACGAGCTCGGGGTTGATGACGTCGCCCACCCCCAGTCTCAGCCGGTCCCAAACGGCGTAAACGAAGTTCGAGTCGGTCGGGTCGGCGGTGATCGAATTCTTGTCATTCAGGAAGCGGGGGTTCTCGTCCCTGATCACGGTGATCGGATCGCTCCAGGTCAGGCCGCCGTCGGTGGACTTGCTCACCAGCATCGCGTTCTTGCCGAAGCCGCCCACCCGCCCCGGCGGGGGCTCGATGTCGAGCGCCAGGCTGAACTGGTAGAGGTGGCCGTTGGGGGAGAAGGAGAGCCAGGGGTCGGTGGCCCGCTGGAAGTCGCCCCCGTTCGCTGCGGAGCCGCCGGAGCAAAGCGTGATGTTCGGAATGACGACGGTCTGCCATGTAAGGCCCCCGTTGAAGCTCACCCCGGCCACCAGCCCCCTGGCCCCGCCGTTGGACCAGCGGTCCTGCTGCACGCTACCCGCGATGTTCTTCGGGTTCGTCGGGTTCACGTCCACCCAGGGTTCCACCTCGCTGTTGAGGAAGTTCGTCCCCGGCTGGCCAGCCACGTCATCGGCCGTGCAGCCGGCGAAGGGGCTCGCGCCCGTCACCTGGACAAGGGGGCCAGCGTTGAACGAACCCGCCGAGGCGGTCTGCGGTCCGAGGGCCGCTAGAGCCAGGACGCTGACCAGGACCAGGGAGCGGATCTTGAGGGCCCTCATGTCTCCTCCTTCCTTGGGGCGAGTACGTCATCGGGCGAGGGGTGAAGCGTCCGCCTGCTCCTTAATACTCCTCGCGCGCCTGGAAGTCATCCTTCATCTGCGCCAAGAAAGCTGGCCTCGGATGGGCCCCGGCGTGGCGCTCCGGTCCCCGGAGGGCAATCAGGTTTCGTTGGGCGATCGTCTGGGCATGACGAAAGGCTCCGAACGGACGCCCTCACGTGGAGCTCGCGAGCGCCGCTGCTCGCGAACTCAATGCCGTCACCCTCTCCCGTGAAGGCTGCAGCTCCCAGGTCCCGTGAGCTCCCGGATTCGCGTGACGTAGCAACGTGCGGAGCCGTCTCGACTCTGATTAGCACGTTGTGACCACATGCAGGTGTAACGATGCCCGCGCCGCTAAAGGGTGGGAGGCAAAAATGGCGGGAATCGCGGTGGCGATCTCGGGGGGCACCCCTCCGGCTCTAGAGACGGGCAAGGCGCGAGGGCCCGGTGTGGACCGATCCGTCGGTGACCGACGAGAACGTTGCGTGGACGCGTCAGATTTTCGCCGCGCTGGAGCCGCACATCGCGCAGCGGCGGTACCTGAATGACCTGGACGCCGACGACGTCGGCGATGCGGTGCAGGCAGCGTACGGACCGAACTTCGCACGGCTTGCCGAGGTGAAGCGTCGGTACGAGCCCGACAACCTTTTCTGGATGAACCTGAACGTCGAGCCTGCGCGGTCCTAGCGAGCGAAGGGTCTGTTCCTCGATCCGCTTGACCGGCGAGGGCGTCTATCAGCCTGGCAGGCCGGGAACCGGACGGCAGCACTGGCGTCCCAGGGCGTCGTCTCCGGCGAGGTCTCTCTGGCTCCACGGTGTGGCTGTCGCTTGACCCGAGGCGAAGCCGACTGGGCCGGCTTGCGCGGCGCTGCCGCCCCGCCGGAGACTACCGGGGTGATACCTGAGACCCGCTACGCGAAGACTCCTGACGGCGTCCACATCGCCTACCAGCTGTTCGGCGAGGGCCCAACGGACCTCGTGTTCGTGTACCGCTTCGTCTCGAACCTGGGATACATGTGGGAGATCCCCCAGTTCGCTCGGTTCCTCCATCGCTTGGGCATGATGGCCCGCGTGCTCGCCCTGGACCCGCGAGGCGCCGGCATGTCCGACCGGGTGCCGGCCGACCGGCTGCCGAGCCTCGAGGTCCGGATGGAGGACGTCCGAACTGTGATGGACGCCGTCGCGTGGGAGCGCGCCGCCTTCATGGGCACGGTGGACGGGGGCGCGCTGGGCGCGCTCTTTGCCGCGACCTACCCCGATCGGATCAACGCGCTGATCCTCTACGCCACGATCGCACGAGGGCTCGCTGCCCCCGACTACCCGTGGGCATGGACCGAGGAGCAATGGGAAGCCTGGTTCGAGGAGGTTGAGGAAGGATGGGGTGACCGGGAGTGGATGCAGGGCCAGGTCCGGTGGATCTCGCCCTCCCTCGCCCACGACGAGGAGTTCATGCGTCGCGTCGGAACCCACTACCGGCTCGGCGCCAGCCCCGAGAACGTCATCGCGGTCGAGCGCATGGCCATGCACACCGATATCCGGGCCGTCCTTCCGACGATCCAGGCACCGACTCTGGTCCTGTATCGCGAAGGCGACCTGGTCGAGCCGGCTGAACAGGGCCGCTACATCGCCGAGCATATCCCGGGCGCGAGCTTCGTCGCGCTCCCCGGGGAGGACCACGAAGCTTTCTCGGGTGACCAGGACGCGCTCCTAGACGAGATCGAGAAGTTCCTTGCCAGTGTCCGGGACGAGGAGGCCGAGTTTGATCGCGTGCTCGCGACGGTCCTCTTCACGGACATCATTGGGTCGACGGCGAAGGCCGCCGAGCTGGGCGACCGTGGGTGGCGAAGCCTTGTCGAACGTCACCACTCGACCGTTCGAGCACTGCTCTCCCGGTACCGCGGCAAGGAGGTCGACACAGCCGGGGATGGTTTCTTCGCGACTTTCGATGGGCCGGCCCGGGCGGTCCGGTGCGCCCAGGCCATCGTCGATGCGGTGCAACCGCTGGGGATTGAAGTTCGAACGGGGCTCCACACCGGTGAGGTCGAGATGATCGCCGACAAGGTCGGCGGAATCGCCGTCAGCATCGGGGCCCGCGTCGGGGCCATGGCGCATCCGTCCGAGGTACTGGTATCGCAGACCGTGAGGGACCTCGTCGCTGGGTCCGGGCTAGGGTTCGAGTACCGGGGCGAACACGAGCTCAAGGGCGTACCTGGCGAGTGGCGCCTCTACGCGGTAACAGCGAACTGATCTCGGCCTCTGGTACCAGCGGAACACTGGATCCCGCTGCGGGCGAAGAGTGAGGGGCCCCTTGCTCCCCGCTCTAGTGCACCAAAGACGCGGTTAGGCCTGGGGGGGCCGCGACGCAGGAGGATCTCAGTCCCGGCCTCGGCCTGGCGGCGCTCGTGGTGGTCGGCACAACCCACGTCGAACGCAGCAGGACCGAGCAGGGTGGCTACATGTACCCGAGCTCGCTCCCGGCCTCGGCGAAGAGCCGCGTCCCTCGCTGGATCTCCTCGTCCGCCCCCCCGTACCACAGGTGGACCTTGAGGTCACCCACGATCATGTGCCCCTTGCTCAGGAGCTTCTCGTAGTCCTCGGTCTCCTGGATCTCCAGGAGGGCATCCGACTTGCCTCGGACGATGGCCATTCCTTCTGAGGCATCGGAGTTGAACCACACCTCAGGCTCCGCGCAGCGGCCATCCGCCGCCTGCTTGCCGAAGAACGTGAGGAACTCCATGAACACCTCGAGGGACTTCGCTTCCCGGCCGGGCACCGTTGAGCCCCAAGCGGTGATGAGTGCTGCGTCCCTGGCCATAGCCCCCTCCCGTCAGACCAGCCACTTGGCCCGCGCCGGCCGAACGGCCGGTCCCGGGCCGGCAGGCCACCACCTGCTCGATCGAGGCTACTCCGGTCCCCCGCAGAAGTGAAGGCCGTTGTCATTCCAGATCGAAAGGAGGCCGCCGCAGGCAGTCGGCCAGATCGCGGTCTGATCCTCATGCGGCTCGGCTCGACCATGGCGGGGGAGCATGAGTACGCGTTCAGACACGTCCTGACCCGCGACGCTGCGTACGAGAGCCTTCCCAGAAGGGAGCGGGCCGCGGGTCATGCACGGGTAGCGGCCTGGATCGAGGAGAGAGCCGGCGCAAGGCAGCAGGAGTCGGCCAGCTCCTGGCCCACCACTACGGCGAGGCCTACAGGGGCATGATGGCCGACCCGAAGCAGGACGTGCAGGCGATAGAGGAGATGCGGGACAAGGCGTTCCGGTTCGCCCTGCTCGCGTCGGGGACCGCCCGGAACCAGTTGGCGCTCGACAAGGCGGAGGGGCTGGCTCACTCGGCGACGATCCTCGCTGGGGATGCGCGGGAGCGATCCGAAGCACTCGAAGCTCTCGGTCGGGTGTGCCTCCTCGACTTCAAGGGGATGAATCATGGAAGGCCCTTACCGAGGCAATCGACCTTCGCGTGGCCGCGGACCCGGAGGCTTCGGCCGACATCTTGCGGTTGTGCGCGGTCGCCCTGGAGGTCGCCACGAGGTCCCGTGGAGCCCTACTTCGAGATCGCCATTGCCCGCCTGGGAGACAAGGAGAGCGAGGAGTCCGCACGCATCCGCGCCTTGCGCTCGTACTGGCCGTGGATGTTCCGCGAGGGACCGGAAGACCCACAGGCGATCGAGCGAGCTCGGGAGGCTGGCGAGCGGGCTGCCGACGTGGCCATCAAGCTCGGGCAGGGACTCTACGGCAGGATGGGCTTGGTGCTGGAGCGAAGGCTGTCATTCGTTCCCGGCATCCAGGATCCGTGGGAGCTCGGAGACGTCTTCGCCACGGCGGCCTGGGAGGAGTTCTGCACCGGCCGCTACGGGCGAGCTGGGCCCTGGCCGCGGAGGGGTTCGACCGCGCTCGGGGTGGAGCTGTGGGGCAGGCCCGCACTGCCTGGACTGGCTAGCCCTGGCCCGATGTCGGCTGGGCGACTGGCCGGGGTTCTTTGCGGAGGCAGGGCGCATCGCAGAGTTGCTGGGAGACCGGAGAGATCGGCCCCCGGGGTTCGCCTCCGACCACTTCGGGGCCGCGGCGCTGGTACACGAGATCCAGGGAGACTCGGCCTCGGCCGACCAGCTGCTCCAGGTACTGCGGTGGCTCGAGCAGACCAAGGACGCCCCTCGCCGGTGTGGATGGCGTGGGTTTCGATGCTCTTAGCCAGGCGAGGGGCGTTCGCGGACGCCAGGGCCATGTTCCGGCGGATCGAGGAGGTCGCGCCTGGGCCGGGGCGAGGACCGCGGCTCGAGGCGTGGTGCGACGTCGTTTGCGAGGAGGAGGCGTGGGACGAGCTGGGGGAGGCGGTCACCGAGTCGCGCCTGCACGCCGAGGAGGCCGCCCTGCTGGGCCTGCCCTTCTACGCCGACCGGGCGGAAGGTCGCGCCGCGCTCGCCGCAGGAGATGCCCGGTCCGCCGGCCGTGACCCGGTGCCACCCGAGGGACGCCCTCACCCGCCCGGTCAAGAACCTGTGGGAGGAGGTCTTCTCCGAACAGAACCTGGCCCGGTCGCTGCACAAGGTCGAGCCAAACGGGGGAGCTCCAGGCTCGGACGGCATGACCGTGGGGGAACTTCGGACCTACGTGGAAGCCGGTTGGCCCGGGATCCGCTCGCCCGCTCGATCGAGGCACCTACCGACCTGCCTGTAGGGTGCGAAACTCGGACTAGGCCCGTGACCACACTCTTTGGCACAGTCTGCTTGCTCTGTTGTTAGGGCCTTAACCCCCGAGCGAACCTCTGCCGGCAAATCTCCTGATTTTGCGGGGCCAGGGGGACCGGGAGAGCCACCTCTTTTCTCAACATTCTCTGGCCCAGCCGATGATCGTTTCAAGGAGCTGTCGAACCAGAGAGATCGCCTCCGTTGCGTACACGAAGGCGTGGGCACATGATGGAGCGAGCGGGGAGCGACGATGGTTAGAGCGTACGTGCTCATCCAGACCGAGGTCGGGCAGACGGGGCGTGTGGCTCGAGAGGTTGACGGGCTTGAGGGGATCAGTTCGGCGGTGGCCGTGACAGGTCCCTATGACGTTATCGCGATGGTCGAGGCGGCGAGCATCGACGCCCTAGGCAAAGTGGTGATCTCCCGCATCCAAAGCGTGAAGGGAGTAACCCGCACGCTAACCTGTCCGGTTATCCATATCTGAGAAGCTCTCTCACTCCCGCGGCATCGATGGACGCGGGAATAAGCGTGAGTTGGTACGAGTAGGCACGCAGGGAAAGGCGCGTCGCTCGCTTCCTGCTCGTGAGCGCCTTCGTCTTCAGAGACGCTGTTCGGCCTCCCCGGTCAGGTCGACCGCGACGGCGGCCTCGGGAATCGAGGTGTCCATCAGCGGTCCGGCGGCTCGCGCCCAGGGGGGTGTGCCAGTGCCGAGAAGCCGGCCCCCGATGCCGGTTATGAGCTATCCAACTTCGATGTCGTCGGCACGCCGGATGATCCTCGTCTAGTGTTCGACGTCGGCTGGAGACGTCAGAGTCTCCCCTTTACCAAGAGTGCGTGGCCGTGCTGCGGCTCCTGGACGGGAACTCGACCGAGTAGTCGGCTTCCGTGGGCGACGGAGACAGGGCCGAAGTCTTGCTGACTCCCGACCTGGCCGGGCCTCAGCCCATGGGCACCACATGCCAGCCCTTCAACGGGTGAGGCTGCTCATCGGACCGTGGACGGTCGGGGAAAGGGCCAAACGAAGAGTTCTGTAGGGTTGATTGCGCGCCCGGCATCTGGAAGCCCTCGCGAGCGAGGACCACGTAGGCTCTCTCGGCGCCGAAGAGGGTGTCGTGAACGTTCGGACACGAGTGTGAGGCCGCGGATCCACAGGATCCGGTGGAGCGCGCATAGAGGGAAGAGAGCCGCGCATGCTCCGGGCTCTGTTCGACCCTGAACGGCTGCATCGATGAGCTGACCCGGACGCGTCACCAAGGCGTCCGCCCCATGGGCTCCACGAAGCGATAGGCTCCGCCGGAGCGCTCACTTGTCCAGGCGTCCTTCGCGCCCCATGGTCCTCTCTACTCCTCGATCAGAGCCTGCGCCTCCATCTCGACCAGCCACCGCGGATCCACGAACCCCGAGACGACGATGATCGCGTTGGCCGGGCGGATGTCCTTGAACACCTCGCCGTGGGCCCGGGCGGCCTCGCGGAAGTCGGCGGCAGGGGTCAAGTAGATGCGTGTCCGGACCACGTCCTCCGGGCGTGCGCCGGCCTCCTCGAGGGCAGCGAGGATGATCTCCAGGACTCGACGAGCCTGCCCGTACGTGTCCGGAGGGGGATCGTCGTCCTCGGGCATGATCGGGGCCGTTCCCGAGACGAACACGTGGGGCCCGACCCTGACCGCTCGGGAGAACCCGACGATTGCCTCGTACGGCGAGCCGGATCTGATCAGCCTTCTCTCCATGCACCAGAATTATGCTCAGTTCACGACGGCCCGAAGGTAGTTCGAATTCCGAACCTATGTGCCCTGCCTATTTGGACCACCGTATGGATCGGTGCAGCGATCCATGTCGTGTTCCGGGTGATGCTGGACGTTCCGGGGTCACCGACGACACGTGATCCAGGCCTGGAGCAAGAACCTGAAGGATACAGAAACTCGGATCGGCCCCGTGACCAGGTCTTTCTTCGAGTTCGCTCGACTTGCTCGGGCTCGGCGGTCACGACGGGGAATCCACACTGTCCAATGGGCCAGACACCTGTTTCGTGAACATTGTCCGGCCATACCGCGCCCCATGGCCCATACCCGGATGGTGTTCCACTTCCTCGGATTCCAGGCCAGGGCCGAACGAGCCAAGGCGAAACCCGCTGGTCATGCCACGGACCGGAGTAGATGCACCCTTCAGGTTGACGCGTTCGCGGCGGTGGGGGAGCGACCCCGACGAGCATCGTGAAGACGGCAGCGGCAAGCGCGAAAGCGATCGCGGCAACGTAACCGAACCTGCCCGGCGTAACCGTCGCGTTCGACGGTCTCTGTCGAAGCGTCAGAACCATGGCGCATCGACGCGCAGCATGATGAGCCCGGCCAACAGGAAGATGCCGGGCACGGCGATGGAGGTCATGATCCCTGCCAGAACCCTCTCGCGTCTCTCGCTATGCAGGAGACCGGCTGCCGACATCATCAGCACTCCGAGAACCAGAGCCGCGATCTCCCACATCCTGAAGTATCGGAGGGCCGTCAGGACGATGACGATGTCGAGCAGCAGCGTGGCGACGAGCATGAGCACCGCAACGTGTTTCGGCCGTCCCAACTCGAGGAGCACTCCCCCGATAGATGTCGCCGTCGGGCCCGCGACGGCGGCCACGAAGTGGTGCCAACGCAACTCATGAAGGCCGAGTCCGGCCATCAGCGTGCTGGCGACGA
>Ga0209853_1000157_pt1 | contig 18110 bp, 12 predicted proteins | sample GWRWS1_30_40_FD_187224 | JGI IMG/M metagenome (GOLD analysis project Ga0209853, IMG submission 187224) | Riverbed sediment microbial communities from areas with vegetation nearby in Columbia River, Washington, USA - GW-RW S1_30_40 (SPAdes)... | ecosystem: Environmental > Aquatic > Freshwater >...
GAAGACTGCACGGCGTTCCGCTCCCCTGCGGAGCAGGAGCTCCGGATCGATGACGAGTCCTTCGTCCTCGAGCCGCTCGCTCCGCGCGGGCATGGACCCAGGCGCGATGCCGCCGACGTCCGCATGATGGGCCCGGTTCGCGACATACGCGAGCCGACTCGGGCCCTGGAAAACGGGTTTGATCACCGTGATATCGGGCAAGTGGGTCCCGCCGCGGTAGGGGTTGTTGAGGACGACCTGGTCTCCCTCCTCGAGCACGTCGCCGAAGTCGGCCTTGATCACTTCGACCGCGAGAGGCATCGAGCCGAGGTGGACCGGGATGTGTTCGGCCTGTGCGACCAGGCTCCCGTCTGCGTCGAACAGGGCGCAGCTCGCGTCCATCCGTTCCTTGATGTTCGGCGAGTAGGCGGTCCTCTGAAGGGTGACGCCCATCTCCTCGGGGATGAACGACAGGGCCGATTGGAGCACGTCGAGATCGACCGGCTTCACGGACCCACCGCGATGTCGATCAGGCCGAGGGGGCTGACTTCGAGCGCGGCTCCGGGCGGGACCACGGTCGTCGCATATGCCTCCTCGACGATCAGCGGCCCCTCGAGGTGGAAGCCGACCGGAAGGCTCTCTCGATCGAGGACGGGCGTCTCGAACCAGCCCTCCTCGAAGAGGACGCGTCGCGCACTGCGCCGAGGGGTTGCACGCCGGATCGGAGCCGGGATGTGCACGGGTCTCGGAACGCGGGCTGCGAGACGCACCGTGACGAGTTCGATCGGCCCCCCGGGCGGCGCGTATCCATATCGCGCCCGGTGAAGATTGCGGAACCGGCGGGCGACGTCCCCGTGGAGCGGGACATTGATATCGTAACTCTGTCCGCGGTACCGTAGGTCGAGGCTCGCCGTGAACAGGGCCCGCCGCGGGTCGACCCCTTGCGCACCGAGATCCCTCGCGGCCCGCTCTCGGAACCCGTCGAGAATCCCGCGGATCCGCGCGCGGGCCCGACCGAGGGGACGCAACACGCTCTGGCCGTACGCTACGCGGACGTCGGAGACTAGGATCCCGTAGGCGGAGAACACTCCCGGAAGGAAGGGGACGATGACCCGAGAGATGCCCATCTCGCGCGCCAACGCGCAGGCATGCATTGCGCCGGCTCCACCGAACGCCAGGAGCCGGAACTCGGCCGGGTCCGCGCCGCGTTTCGACAGGATGAGCCGCATGCTCTTCGCCATGCTCGCCTCGACGACCCGCTGGATGCCGAGGACGGTCTCGTCGAGGGCGACACCCAGTCGCCTCGCCAGCTTCGCGAGCCCGCTCCGCGCCAGGCGCGGCCGCAACGCGAGCCGTCCCCCAAGGATGTGGGTTCCCAGCATCCCTCCGACGAGGTCAGCGTCCGTGACGGTCGGAACGCGGCCACCGTTCCCGTAGGCGATAGGGCCCGGAGACGCGCCCGCGCTCGCGGGGCCGACCCGCAGGGCACCCCCCGCGTCGATCCAGGTGAGGCTTCCTCCGCCCGCCCCGACCGACTCGATGTCGATGACCGGGATTGCCATCGGGAAGCGGTCGATCACCGCCTCATTCGTCCAATTGGGCTCGCCGTCCGTCACCACGGAGAAATCGGCGCTCGTCCCTCCCATGTCGAAGGTGACTAAATGGGGCGCGCGCATCCGGCGGGCGAGAGCGGCGGCAGCCGAGAGCCCTCCGGCAGGGCCGCTCAGGACGAGTTCGATCGGCCGGCCCTGCACGAGCTCCGCCGAGGCGACGCCGCCGGTCGACTTCATGACAAGGAATTCTCGTCGCACTCGGTCGCGGAGGTTCTGAAGGTAGCGCCCGACGAGCGGCTTGATGTAGGCGTCCAAGACCGTCGTCGAACTGCGCTCGTACTCGCGGAATTCGGCTAGCACCTGGTGGCTAAGGGACACCGAGATTCCGGGAAGCGCCGCCCCGAGCCGTCGCTCGTGCTCCGGCCGAAGGAAGGAGAAGAGCAGCGACACCGCGACGGACTCGGCTCCCGATCGTTTCACGGCGCGGGCGACGCGCCGGAGTTCCGCCTCCGTAAGGTCCGCGAGGACCCGCCCGTGTGCATCGACGCGCTCGCGGACGCCGAAGCATCGGTCCCGCGGGACCGGCGGCGCGGGTTTCGGGACATGCAGGTCGTAAAGCTTGGGCCGATCCTGTCTCCCAATCGCCAGGAGATCCTCGAATCCGGCCGTTGTAATAAGCGCCGTGCTGGCGCCTCGCCGCTCGAGAATCGCGTTCGTCGCGATCGTCGTGCCATGGACCATTCCGTCCGCGTGGAGATCGCGGAATCCCCGGAGGACCGCCCTCGCCGGGTTCGGGGTGGACAGGAGTTTTGTCGTCACGACGTCGCGACCCCGGAAGCCCACGAAATCCGTGAACGTGCCGCCGACGTCGACCCCGATGTCCACGCGGAGGTATCGGCCGGGCCGGCAAAACCCTTTCTTCGGATTCCCACAGGCGTCAGGCCGGACCGCGAGAGAAACCCGGCCAGGATCGAACCCACCAATCCCTGTGACAAACCTGCAGGCTCGTCGGCTAGCTCGCGCGCGTCGACAACATCATGTCAATCTCGCCTTCGAGCCACTCCTGAACGTGGATATGTTCGACCTCGATGGTCGACCGGACTTCCCGAACGCCCGCCAGCTGTTTCATCCATAGCAATCTCTCCTGGACCTCCGACACGTTGGAGAGGTGGGCGATGAAAAGGGAGTACTCTTGAGGCGCCGTGTGCGTCGAGATGATCCTCTGGAGTCCGGATAGAATCGTCTTGTCGACCGCTTGTTTCCAGCTCGCCTCGGACGTGACCCAGAATCGGCCCCGCACGCCGCCGACCTTCCCCAGATCCAGGATGGGGTCAAGATAGAACGCATTCCCATCGACCAGGTGGGTCAGCCGCCGCTTCACCGTCCGAGTTGAAAGTCGCAGGCTGCGGGCGACATCCGAGAGGCTTCCTCTCCCGTTCCTCCGCAGTGCCTGCATGATCCGCCAGTCCGTTGGCGTCGGGGTTAGCTCGCAACGAGGGAAGCCGAGCTTCCAAGAGACCGGTGATGGGCAACCGCAAAGGGAGGCGATTAGCCGAACCTGCCGTGCCAGCATCGCCGCGTTCTGATACAACGTGAGCACCGCGAGCTCTTTGCCGTAGAGATCGTCGATGAGCACCACGCCGTGAAGGAGTTTCAGTCGCGAAATCACGTCGGGCTTGGATTCGACGTCGCCGACCCGCAGCTCCACGATTGCAGCCTCCCGGCCGAGCAGACCCGGATTAAGGACGAGCTGCCAACCTTGCAGGAACCGGACGTCCTGCATGCGCTTCAGCCGGTTTCGGACCGTCTCTTCGTCGATGCCGAGTCCCGCCGCCACGCGCGCATAGGAAACACGGACGTCCCACTGGAACGAGCTCGGAGATGCAAGTGCCCTAATGATCAGAATGTCGAGATCATCCGGTGTCCACATGTCCCACCGCTCTTAGGGGAATCGGGCAAGGCGCTTTTAAAGTTGTCTGAAGGCACCATACAGGTGAGGGGGAGGAGCGACTAGGTCGGAGCTGTTCTCATACCTGAGAAGGCAGTAATATGGTTCGAAAGAAATTGAGCGTCGTGATCGTCGCGATTGCCCTCGTGGCGATTGCTCTCGGGACAGGCTACATCTTGCTCGCACGGACTCCGTCCGGAACCCCATCGGGAGCCGCGACTACGGTGTTGTCGACATCCGCTGCCTGTGGTCAGGCGCCCGTATCACTCGCATCGGCCGCCAGTTTCGCCGTCCTCGCCGGCTCGACGGTCACGAACACCGGCTCGACCGTGGTCACTGGCGATCTCGGCGTGAGTCCTGGCACTGCGGTGACAGGATTTCCGCCTGGGACGGTGACGGGGACGATCCATGCCGGCGATGCGGTCGCAGCTGATGCAGAAGCCAACTTGACCATCGCGTACAACGACGCTGCCGGACGGACGCTATGTCCCATAAGCGTGGCCGGAAACCTTGGAGGAATGACTCTCACTCCCGGTCTTTACAAGTCCACTTCCAGTCTTGAGATCTCATCGGGGGATCTCACATTAGACGCCCAACTCAACGCGAGTGCGGTTTTCATCTTCCAGATGGCATCCACCTTTTCTACGACAAGCGGTCGCCAGGTCATCTTGGCCGGCGGCGCCCAGGCATCCAACATCTTCTGGCAGGTCGGCAGTTCTGCGACTTTCGGAACGACCTCGACCTTCATTGGAACGGTCATGGCGTATGCGTCCATCACGATGACCACCGGCGCGACCTTGGACGGCAGGGCGTTGGCAATGACTGGCGCCGTCACCTTGGACACGAACACGGTTACGACGGTCGCGCCCGGGCTTCTCCGCGTGACGACGAATCCCGCGGTTTCCGCAAAGATTCTCGTCGACGGGATCGCGCGGGACGAGTGGGGCCTTAACTGGATGAAGATCGCACCGGGCCCACACACGGTCTCGTTCGGGGACGTGTACGGCTTCGGTACCCCGGCCTCGCAAGCCGTCACGCTGACGTCCGGCGCGACGACGGAGGTCGTGGGGAATTACGTCCAGTATGGCTCCCTGCGGGTGATTACGAATCCTGCGTTGCCCGCGACGATTTCCGTGAACGGCGATCCGGCGAACGACTGGGGCATGTGGCGTGCCGCGGCTGCCGGTTCGTACACAATCCATTTCGGGGCCGTCGAAGGATACGACCCGCCCGCGGACCAGACCGCCACGGTCGTGGCCGGTGCGTTGACGACAATCACGGGGAACTACGTCTCGAACCCGGCCGCTCCCGGTCCAGACCCCTTCACGTTCGGACTCCTGCGCGTCTACACGACGAACCCCGCGGTTCCTGCGACGATCATCGTGAATGGGATTCCACGCGATGAGTGGGGCCTCGCCTGGGTGAAGATGGCGCCGGGCACGTACACCGTGTCCTTCAAGGGAGTGTACGGCAGCACGCCGCCCGCTCCGCAGGACGTCACGGTGACGGCCGGAGCGACGACGGTGTACAATGGAGTGTTCTTTGTCCACGGGTCTCTGCGGATCATCACGTCCCCCGCGGTGCCCGCGACCGTCTTTGTGGACGGCGTGGCGCGGGATGATTGGGGAATGTGGCAGTCGTTGCCGCCGGCAACTTACACGGTGTCCTTCGGGGATGTGGCCGGATACACGGCGCCGGCCCCGCAGACAGCAATCGTCGCGGCGAACAACCTAACAACGATCACCGGAGTGTATGCACCGGCGACGGCAAGTCCGTTCGCTTCCGGTCCGTCGGCCTTCGCGGGGTTCGCTAGCCTTGCCTCCATCCTCGCGGAATCCGCACCGTCGGGCAACCGCGTGTCGACCGACTTCGCTGCGCGTCCGGCCATGCCAGGGGTTCGCCTGTCCGCGTGACAGGCTCCTCTGTTCAGACGAGGAGGAAGGGCGATGGACGGCCGAGACCGACGGATTGCTTGGGTGGTCGTCGCGATAGTCTTGGCGGTCGTTGTGGTCATAATCGCGATGGCTGCCTTCCAGGTTCTCCTGTTCGCACCGGGTCCATACGGATAACCCAGAATGCCGTCGAAATGTTTGCAATTGAGACCGCCGCATGCGGATCACGCGAAAAACAGTCACGGATTCTGACGCATCGACGCGCCCCATGTCATGGAGGCCGAGCTCTATCGGCAGGATTTTCAGCCACGCGATGAATCCAAGACGCACCGCGATGAACCGCATCGAGTCTTGGTCCGAGTTCTACCGGGAGCGCCCGACGATCGCTGACGCAGTCAATCAGGTCTCCGCACATCTTCCTCTCATCGAGCAACTTCTTAGATGCGAGCGGATTCTCGAAATCGGGGTAGGCACAGGGAGCTTGAGCGGGTTTCTCGGCTCGTTCGTAGCGACGACGGTGCTCGAATCCGATGAAAAAGTGGCGCGGAATGCATCGCAGAATCCTCTGTTTCGCAACTCGAGGGTCCGCTTGGTCGTGGGCGACGGCATGCGAATCCCTTTCAAGGATAGCTCCTTCGACGCCACGTATTCCCAGGGCCTGTGGGAGCATTTCCCCGACGCCGAGATCCACCGGTTTGTTCGAGAGGGACTGCGTGTCGCGCGCGTGGTCCTTGCGAGCGTTCCCACAAAGTGGTATCCGCATCTCGGAAAGATGTGGAGACCTGCACTCCGAGGAGACGAGAGACTCCTTGGGAAGGAGGCGTGGCAGAGGGTCCTCGCTCGAGGCGGCTACACGGCCGAAGCAACTTACTATCCTGATTTCAAGCTCGCGACGATTGGCGGCTGGACGCTCCCTTGGCCCACGCACCTGCTGGTGAGGATATCGCGACCCAGGTGACCGAGCCCCACGCCCCCTTGGACGGCGCTCACCAGGCGGCGAGGGATCGGAAAACGCTTGAGGAGCGATTCGTGAGTCGAACGATCGAAGCCACCATCATCGGTGTGTTAGCCCTGTTCAGCGTCCTCGTGACCCTGGTCACTCTGTCGAGCAGCATCGACCTCTATTTCCCGGCAGATGCCGCCCACTATGTGGGAGATGCGGACGCCCTCCTGGGCCATGGGGTTCGCGGGGTTCGGCATCCCTTGTTGTTCCCTGCCCTGCTCGGGCTCTTTCAGCCTTTCGCGGGAGCGATCGGCGCTTTCCAGTTGAGCATGGGCGTCGCCGCCTTTCTGCTGCCGGTTTCCCAATACCTGCTTCTGCGCCAGTGGCTCTCGCCAATTCCGAGCCTAGCCGGAGCCGCTCTGAGTTCGCTGACTCCTCCGGTCGGCGAGCTGTTCGGATGGGGTGGGGGGGCCACGCTCATCGGCCTCGACTTCATGATCCTATCCATTGCCTTCATGGAATTGTGGATCCGAAAGCGCGGTAAGCAAGGAATTCTCGTCGGAATCTTCGTTGGCTTGACAGCACTCAGTCATCCCTTGATCTTTGGGGCAACACTCTTCGTACTGCTCGTACGTTGGGCCTTTTACGGACTTACCCGACCATCGCTGAGTGCGGACTGGAGTCCGACGGGCGCAAGGGGTGTTGGATCCTTTCTTGCGGTCACGGGCGGGCTGTTCCTCTTCTCCGCGAATTACTACCTTCAACTCAAAACGCCTGGCCAAGCCGGGTCTGCAAATTTCGGCTTGCCAGGGCAACTTCTCCTCTGGTCTGTCCGAGAGAACGCTTTCTCGCTCTTCTTCCTCTTCCTTGGTTTGTTGCTGCCTCTTCCGCTCATGAAGCGGGGTCTCCTCGTCGTCACCGCCTCCATCGGCGCGCTGTTTGTCGGAATTCCCGTTCTCGCGTCCTGGGATTTGTCGTATTCATCCCGCGTGGTTTACTTCCTTCCCATTGTCTTCGGCGCCGGCGGCGGGCTGTTCGCCCACTTGATCCTCGAGCAAGTGAGGGATGTGCCGGGGCTGCGCCGTTTCGAAGCGCCGGTGATGATCGGACTCATCTTGGCGGCGACGATTGGGCCCGCCTATGGCCTCGGTTACGTGGAACGTGTGCAATTTGCTTCCGGGTATTATCAGCGCGTCGACGACGTCGACCTTCCGGCTTTCGAATATCTTCGCGGAGGGACTGGGACGGTTGCGACCTCCTGGCCACGGGCTTTCCAAGACGAGGGGAGCGTGAATGCTTGGTTCGTAGAGGCTCTAAGCAAAAGGCCTGCGTTGGGGCCGGGAGCACCGTGGCTTAGCACCCTCACCACGGTAGGGCCGGCCGAATTAGACATGCAGCGCCTCTTCTCGGGGAGCATCGGATTGGAAAACGGCGCCGTTCAGATCTCCGGAACCAGGACGGGTGGACTGCGTGATCCAGCGATCAACGTGGAGGTCGGCGGATTCTATTATCCGCTCGTTTACCTGAACAGCTACGCGAACGGATATACACTCTCTGTCGAGGAAGGCGTGAACGCGACGATCGCGGGCGACGCCCTGGTCCTTCGTCACCCCTCAGTGCAAGGCACGGCCGAATTGCTTCAAGAATCCCGCCTCAACCAGAGTGGGGTCGATATCACATTCACGATGCTTGGAGCGAATGCCACCGCTGGAACGTGGGCTGTCTGGATTTGGCCCGCATACTTCCGTGCATGGGAGGACGTCCAGTCCGAAGACGGCGGCCTCACGACGATCCAGTCGTACCGAAACGCCGTGATCACGTCGCACTTCCAAGCGCCGACGGCGGGGAGCAGCCTCCGCTACGTTCCGCTGGATCCTCGTTGGGGCATCCAAGGAATCGAAGTTCAGGCGAACGGCACCGACACGATCAAGTTGAAGATTGGCGTGGACGGCGGAGATCCGGTGGGCGCGCTTCGTTCGTTTGACGAAGGGACGCTGATTGCTCAATACGGCGTGACGAATGTCTTGTTGTGGCGAGACACAGGCTGGGAGCCACGGTTTGACTTGTCTCCGAGGTTCCGGCAGAGCTTCGAAACACCAAATCTCATCGTGTACGAGATTGTCACATGAGCAAAGGCGAGGCCCACGAGTACCAGATGTTCCGGTTGCTAGAGTCGGCTCCCTAATTGGTCGTCCGCGACAACCGAACGCCAGAAGCGACCAACACCGTGCGACCACATGTCCCAGAGCAGATAGGGGAATCGGACAGAATTTGAGAATCTTGTCTGAGGGCGCCGTGGACCACGGGGGCGATACCAACCGTGGATAGGGGTTTCTGGCTATCGTAGAAGACAATGGTCACTCTGTCGCTCGCTGGAGGAAGGAAAGGATCTCCCTTCTCTGAGTCGGCGCCACCGCGGTCGTTGAGAGACTCACGTGACGCGGAGGTCGTTGAAGGTTGAGAATCGTCCTCGTGAGCGACTATTTCAGGCCGCATTTCGGGGGCGGCGTCGAACGCGTCGTTGAGGAACTCGCCCACAATCTCGTCAACTTCGGACATGAAGTCCGCGTGCTCACCTTCAATCCAGACGGTTGGCCCGCGCGAGAGAATCTTGACGGGGTTGAGATCGTGCGCATCCCAGCCCTAAATCTCCAGCCGATCCTTGGCTTCCCTGCCACGCTTAACGCGGGCATAGGTCTCCGGCGCTACCTCGAAGACGCCGACATCATCCACGTCCACAACATCTTCTTCATGCTCAGTCTCCTGACCGTCCTGAGCCGCCCCCCCGCGCCGATCGTGACCACGATGCACGTCGGATCGCTTGCAAACCTCCCCGGCTTCACCGGCGCGATCGGGCGACTTTACGAACGGACCCTCGGCGCCTCCGTTCTCCGAAGATCCATGGCCATTACGGCCGTGTCGTCTGCCGTTGCGGATCACGGCGCGAGGCTCTGTCCCGAATCGCCCATTCAGGTCATCCCGAACACGGTCGACGTTGAGCGATTCCGGCCACCCGTCGACTCCAACGGGAGCCAAGGGGAGAACCAAACAATTCTCTTCCTGGGACGCTTCGCGCGGAACAAAGGTCCTCAGCACCTCGTCGAAGCCATTCCTCGTGTCTTGTCAGAAATCCCGGAGGCGTCTTTCGACTTCATCGGCGATGGCCCCCTCCGGGACAGTCTGGCGAAGCGCATGGCCGAACTCGGCTTGAATGGCAAAGCCCGGATCCGCGGTAAGGTTCCGGAGGTGGTGCCGGTGCTCCAGCGAGCTGGTGTGGTCGTGCGACCGTCGCTGACAGAGGGAATGCCGCTCGCGGTCCTGGAGGCCATGGCGTGCGGCCGACCCGTCCTTGCGTCGCGGGTTGGAGGCACCCCTGATCTCATTCAGGATGGCGAAACGGGGATCCTCTTCGACCCGGGAAATGTGGACGCCCTCATCGGTGGACTCATCCACCTTCTAGCGGACGGAAAGCGTGCGGCGATGATGGGCCGGCGGGCCCGAGAGTGGGCGGAAGGTCGGATGACCTGGGAGCGGGTCAGCCGTGTGTACGAGCAGCTCTACGAGGAGGTCGCCTCCTGAGGCGTCTCCGGATCGGGATTATCGGGTGCGGATGGGTCTCTCGTCATCGTCATGTGCCTGCGTACCGCCGGTCCGGAAAAGCCGACGTGGTGGCGGTCTTCGATCGGAGTTCAGATCGCGCAGCGGAACTCGCGTCATTCGCGCGGTCCAAGCCCTACAGTGGCGAGCTCAGCGCGATGCTCGCGAACGAGAGCCTCGACGCGGTCAGCATATGCACTCCGCCTTGGTTGCATGCGCCGCAGACGATCGAGGCGCTCGAGGCCGACGTGAATGTGCTCGTCGAGAAGCCGATGGCCATGACCGCCGAGGATTGCCGCCGGATGTGCGATACGGCGTCGCGGCGTGGGCGGACCATCGCCGTTTCCCATAACTTCCTGTTCAGTCGCGCCGTAGCGGAAGTCTCTCGCCGCATCGCCGCGGGACGTGCTGGACGCTTGGAATCGGTGGTCGGTTTCCAAATGAGCACCCCTCGGCGTCGGCTTCCTGAATGGTACGACGCGTTGCCCGGCCAGCTCTTCTTTGATGAAGCCCCGCATCTCACGTATCTGAGCCGCCGGTTTCTCGGCCCCGGCGAGCCCGAACTCGTTCATGCCTCGGCCGTCCGAGGCGACACCCACGAAGTCCAGCGGACGCAGAACGTCGTGGCTGTCCTGAAAGGAACCGCAGCGATGGGCGTCATGACGATGACGTTCAACGCATCCCGTGCGGAATGGGGATTCGCGATTGTGGGCTCGCGGGAAAGCTACTTGATCGACTTGTTCCGGGACCAGCTTGTGGTGCTCGGACTCGGTGGCGCGCACACCGCCAGTGAGGTCCTGCGCCAGACGCTTGGGGCGATCGGTCAAATCACCGCGGGCGCGGTCGCGTCGGGCAGCCTGTATGCTTCCGGGCGGTTACTCTATGGCCACCGTGAGCTTGTCGACGGCTTCGTCCAGACGCTCCTGAAGGGTGGACCGCCGCCGGTTTCGGGAGAGGAAGGGCTCCGGACGATCGCGCTGCTCGAGGCGATTTGTCGTGAGGCCGAGCTCACTCCATCGAGCCGGCCTGTATGAACGAGCCTCTCGATTCGCTGCGCTCCCCAACGGGAGGAAGGCTAAGGTGTCCACATTTTCCACACTCGTTGGTAGAATCGGACAAAACGATTCTAAGTTGTCTGAAGGCGCCATGCGGCTGAGGGGTGAGGCCAACTAGCTCGGACCCGTTCTGACACCTGACCAAGACGGAGAAACAAGAGCTGAAGGGTGATCACAAATGGGGCAAAGACGAGCAGGAGCGGGAGAAGGCAGTCCACGGATGGCAAAGGAGTACCGTTTGCTCATCGCCACACTGATGGTATCTGCCATGGTAGGGGGGGCCGTCGGAGTTAGAACGATTTTCGCTCCAAATGTCGCCGCCGCGGGCGCCTTGGACCTGACAGGAGTCAGCAGCTTTGCTCTCCTTGCTAATACCTATACCAACACCGGCGGAGGAACCGTTCTAAATGGAGATCTTGGGTATACGGTACCACCTGCAAATCCTCCAACCGTCAATGGTACAATATACACAGCCACTAGTCCCATCTACATTGCGGCAGAAGCAACTCAAGCCCAACTCATCGCCACCGCAAACGATCCAGCGCAATCTGGGCCTTGCACAACGACACGTACTGCGGCAACGGTCCTGGACAGTCTTCCCCAACCACTAACCCCGGGAGTCTATTGCATTACAGGTGCTGTTTCTATAAACGAACTAACCACGCTCAGCGGTGATGGAACTTACATCTTCAGACTCGGCGGCGCACTCAATACGGTGGCCGGCTCAATCCTTAAACTATCCGGAAATGCAAACGCCAAGAGTGTATTCTGGGTACCAGTAGGTGCAGCAACACTTGGAGTACACAGTGTTTTCGCCGGAAACTTGCTGACTAATGCAGCCATTACGGTGGGTTCAACGGTGAGTATCGATGGAAGAATCTTGTCTAACGGAGCGGTGACGACAGGACCACAGGATACAATTACCGCCCCAAAGGGTATCGCACCACCAGCTGACACGACGCCACCAGTAATTACTTTGCTTGGTGCCAATCCTCAAATCATACAAGTCGGAGGTATCTATATCGAGCTGGGTGCTACGGTAACGGATCCAGACAATGTCGGATTAGTTGCAATCATAGATTCAAGTGCAGTCAATACGGGTGTCGTGGGTTCATACTTAGTAACCTATGATGCAGTCGACCCTGCAGGAAATCATGCGACTCAAGTAACGCGAATTGTCAGCGTAGCGGCCATCGCCCTGTCCGGGCCAGTTATCACATTGTCTGATCAAGCATCATGTCAAACATTGGGCGGAGCTTGGACCGATGCTAGTTCAACATGCACCGTCTCGACTTTGACAATTAACTCTGGCAACACACTAGTGATTGCGTCGAATGTGACTCTGAGCAACACCGGACTGATTACGGACCTGGGCACGATCACGAACAGCGGGCCTGTGACCAACACAGGTACCATTACGATTGGTCCAACGGGCATTCTGACAACAACAAATACATTTAGCAACACCGGCACGATCACATCATCTGGTACGGTAACCAACAACGGCCCGGTGACGAACGGCCCCACAGGTACGATTACAAGCAGCGGCCTCATCACAAACTCGCTTACCGGGACAATCACAAACTTGGGCACGATTACCAACAGCGGACCTGTCACCAACGCCGGCACTCTGACGAATAGCGGCACTCTCACCAATGGTCCGACCGGTGTCATCACAGACAGCGGCACCATCATCAACGAAAACGCCGGGATCATCACCACCTCCGGGACCATCACCTTGCCAACCTCTGGCAAACTGACCAATGAGCTCGGGGGCACGGTTACCAACAGTCTCAACATCATCAACAGCGGCAACATAACGAACTCTGGCGTCGTTGTCAGCAGCGGCCCGATCACCAACAGTGCTACCGGTACGATCGGTAACACCGCAAGCGGTGTTATCACCAATTCTGGTATCCTGACCACCGCTGGCACCATCATCAACAGCGGCAACATGACCAACAGCGGCCCGATTACCAACAGCGGCACGATCACCAACAGCGGCCCAATCATCAACAGCGCCACGATCACCAATTCGGGTACCATTACCGACTTGTGCGGTGGCTCTATTATCGGTGTCTTTGTGGTTGTGGGTAATCCAATCGTAGAGAGCTGCCCATAGCATCGAGGACTGATGGAGTCCCCCGACGTGTCGACGCCAGCCACCGACTCCTCGTTCGTGTCGAGCGCCCTTGCCGCGTCGGGCTCGTACGGTTCTCGCGGCGCTCGCGTGGCGAGAAATTGAAACGCGCGGGGTGATCCCGTCCGCATACAGCCCATGGACGGCAATCCCCTCGGGTGCGTTCACGGTCTGGACTTTGGCCATGCTGTACTTCGGCGGTCGGGGCTCGGATGTCGAGGCGTTGGGTGTCCACATTATCCAGATTCATTTGTGGAATCGGACAGAACGATTCCAAGTTTGTCTGAAGGCGCCATGCCGCTGAGGGGGAGGAGCCAGTAGGCCGGACCCGTTCTGACACCGAGAACGCAGTAACATGGTGCTACGGAAATTGAGCGTCGTGATCGTCGCGATTGCCCTTGTGGCGATAGCCCTGGGGGCGGCCTCCATCTTGCTCGCACGGACTCCGTCCGGAACCCCGTCAGGCGCGGCGCCCACGGTGACGTTCACTTCCCCTGTTTTCGCTGCGACCGGTACCCCGATCAACACGAAAATCCTCGCCACGTTCAGCGAGGCCATGGACGCCTCCACGATTACCACATCGACCTTCACGCTGGCGCGCGGTACGACGCCCGTTTCAGGGACCGTCACCTATACGGGCACGACGGCGACCTTTGTGCCCTCGAGCAACCTCGCAGCCAGCGCTGTACACACGGCCACGATCACGACCGGGGCCAAGGATGCCTCGGGCCACGCCCTGGCAGTCAACTTTGTATGGGGCTTTACCACGGGTTCCATCGCCGACACGACCCCACCCCTCGTGATCTCCACCAGCCCCGTCGTCGCCGTGCCGGTCGCTAGCGACATCTCGGCCACGTTCAGCGAGGCGATGGACCCATCCACAATCATCACGTCCACCTTCAGTCTGAAGCAAGGGGCAACGTCCGTCTCCGGCATCGCGACCTATGCGGGCCTTACGGCGACCTTCAATCCCGCAAGCGATTTCGCATCCAACACGACTTACACGGCCACGATCACGTCCGGGGCCAAGGACCTCGCGGGCAACGCGTTGGCGAGTACCTTTGTATGGAGCTTCACAACATCTACGTCCACATCGGCCTGTGACCAGACGGCCGTGGCCCTTGGATCGGCCGCCGGTTTCGCCGTTCTGGCGGGCTCCACGGTGACGAACACCGGTGCGACGACGGTCACCGGGGATCTCGGCCTTAGTCCAGGGACCGCGGTGACGGGATTTCCGCCGGGAACGGTCGTCGGGACGATCCATGCGGGCGATTCCACCGCAGCCGGGGCGATCGCCGACTTGACCACGGCGTACAACGACGCCGCAGGACGCACCCTATGTCCCACTACGGTCGCCGGAAACCTAGGAGGACTCACCCTCACCCCCGGCCTGTACAAGTCCACGTCGAGTCTCGAGATATCCTCCGGGGATCTCACCCTGGACGCCCAAGGCGATGCGAATGCGGTCTTCATCTTCCAGATGGCGTCCACCCTCACCACGGCAACGGGCCTTCACGTGATCCTGGCCGGCGGCGCGAAGGCTTCCAACGTCTTCTGGCAGGTCGGCAGTTCGGCGACACTTGGCACGAACTCGGCCGTCGTTGGAACGATCATGGCGGATCAGTCCATCTCGCTGAACACTGGCGCGACGCTCGACGGTAGGGCGTTGGCACGGATTGCCGCAGTCACGCTGGACACGAACACCGTGAGCAAACCTGCTCCGTGAGGCTGAAATGATGACCCAAATCTCGGACGCACTGAGGGATGGCCACTCCGAGGTCTCCTCGTCTCACCCAGGCGGGACTTCGCCGCGCAATTCTGGGGGTCGTGTCGTCATCTTCCTTCCGGCCCTAAACGAAGAACAAGGGATCGGCCCCGTCATGGATCGAATTCCGCGGGCCGAACTCGAGGCGGCCGGATACTCCGTGTCGGTCTGGGTCGTTGATGGGAATTCGACAGACCGGACTCTGCAAGTGGGGCGAGAACGGGGCGCAAACGTATTCATTCAGGAAGGACGCGGCAAGGGGAACGCGATGCGACAGGCATTCGATCACGTTCTCCGCACGCGGGACCTGGCCAATGGAGGATCCTCCGATCGGGAATTCTACCTGATGCTCGACGCCGACGGCACGTATCCTCCGGAAGCAGTCCCCCAATTCGTCGAGGCCTTGGCCTCAGGGAAGGATGTGGTCCACGGATCGCGGTTTCGCGGCCGGATGGCGGATGGCGCGATGACTCCCTTGAACAGGATCGGGAACCGCGTGCTGAGCACGCTCGCGCGTGTCCTCTATGGCGTCTCCGTGACGGACGTGTGCACGGGGATGTGGGGCTTCAGGGCCGACGCGCTTCGCCAGATCCGTCTGGAAGCGACGGGCTTCGACCTCGAGGCCGACCTGTTCGGCTCCGCGTGCCTTTCACGGGCGCGGAGCCACGAGCTACCGGTCGACTACGCCGCCCGAATCGGGCCGGCGAAGCTGATTCCGCTCCGGAGCGGATTGCAGATTGCCCTGCGCTTGCTCACCCGGCGGCTGAACGGCCCGTACACGAACGGCGGTCAAGCCGCAGCCCGCGCTAACCTGGAGCGCATCGAGACGCCGTCCCCCGCCGGCTCCGTCATCAGGCGGCGCGAAAGGCTCCCACCTCTTCAGGCAGGTCAGCACGTCGGCGGCGCTTGGAACGAGTTAGACATTCGTCGGAACGATCATGGCGGATCAATCCAAGGCATGGATTGGCGCAGTCACGCAGGACACGAATATCGTGACCAAACCGCTCCTTGAAGCCTGAGTGACGACCGACTCGGAGGCAACCGAAGAGGGTGACGAAAACATGGCAAAGAAAAGCAGGGGCGGTCGGATGACCGCAGCCAAGCGCCGTGCGGCGAATTCGAAAGGCGGACGCGGTCCGGTGAAGAAACGCAAAGCGGGTCGACAAATCATGAGGACCTGAGCGAACGTTCCGGGTGATGGACCATGGCAACCCTTCTCGCGACCGCCGTTTTCTTCATCGTCGGGCTCATCGTTTCCGCGATTATCATCTACGTAGTCACGAAGCTGTTTGGGGAGACAGAAGGAATCAGGACCGCCCTGCTGGCCGCCCTCGCGGGGGCTATCATCTACGCCCTGGCGTACTACTTCCTGGGGCACGGGCTCCTCGCGGCCTTGATCGGCGGCTTCGTCTGGCTGCTCGCCCTCGGGAGCCTGTACAACATCGGATGGCTCAAGGCACTCGTGGTCGCGGTCATCGTGTGGATCGTCGCTGCAATCATCGGATTCGTCCTGCCCACCGTCGTGGGCCCCCTGTGAGGTGGGAAGCATGCCGATCACCGTGCAATGGTCTCACTTTGGACTGGGCGCAGTCGTCGCATTCTTGATCGGCTGGTTTTGTTCGGTCTCCTTGGTGCAATCGTAATCGCGGTTGTCGTCTTGGTGCTCATGGGGGTCGTCAAGATCAGGTAGATGGGAGAGAACGAATGGTGGTTAACCCTGATTGGTGCGAGCTTGCGGGGCGAACCTTTTGACCATGGCTCGTCTTCTCCTTCTGCTCATGTCCGTCCACCAAGACCACAAGGACCACGCTCCCAGCTCCGTAAAGTGCGGAATCATCACGAGTTCCGACAGTCGCACGGAAGCGACGGATGACTCGGGCAAACTCATCCGGGAACTTCTGCTGAAGGCGGGCCACAAGGTCCTCTTCTACGCAGTCGTGAAGGACGAGGCGAAGGCGATCGCGGACGCGGTCGAGCAAGCCTCGTGGACGTGCGATGCAATCATCACGAACGGCGGCACGGGCCTCGGGATCCGCGACGTCACGATTACCGCCCTCCTCCCCGTGTTCGAGAAGACCCTGCCCGGGTTCGGCGAGCTCTTCCGTGCTTTGTCGTTCAAAGAGATTGGCAGCGCCGCGATGATGTCCGGCGCGATCGCGGGCGTGTACCACGGTCGACTCGTGTTCTGCGTGCCCGGATCGCCGGACGCGTGCCGTCTCGCGCTGGAGAAGCTGATCGTTCCGGAGCTGGGGCACGCGGTCGGGGTGATGGGCCGGTGACCGCGCGGGTCCATGATCACGAGGATCGCGCGCACGTCGGGCAGGGCATGCGTCCACTAAAGGCCCTCATCTCCCTCGACGAGGCGATGCGCATCGCGATGGATCTCGTCCGCCCGATCGACCGGAAGGAAACGGTCCCGATCCTCGAGGCCCTCCATCGCGTCTGCGCGGAGGATGTCCGCTCGCCCATCGACGTGCCGCTCGCGGACCGCGCGGCGATGGACGGATACGCCGTCCTCGCGCGAGACACGTTCCCGGCGGGGAAACTCAAGCCGGTGTCGCTCCGTCAGATCGAGACGCTGTACGCGGACGGCGTCCCGCGAAGGCGGGTGGCGTCGGGCCGTTGCACGGAGGTCGCGACGGGCTCGACGCTTCCGAAAGGCGCGGACGCGGTCGTCATGGTCGAGGACACGGAGCATGAATCGGGTCTCGTCAAGGTCTACTCGCCTGTCCATCCGAGGGAGAACGTCTCCGGCCGCGGCGAAGACATCGCCCGTCGATCCCTCGTCGTCCGTGAAGGGGACGTCCTCACACCCGCGAAAGTCGGTGCCCTTGCGGCCATCGGTATGGCCCGGGCTCGCGTCTACGCGAAGCCTCGCGTATCGATTCTCACGACCGGCGACGAGGTCGTGCCGCCCGGCAAGCCGATCCGTGCCGGCCAGGTGTACGACATCAACTCCCACACGATGGCGAGCGTCGTGCGAGAGAACGGCGGCGAGCCCGTCCTCCTGGGCCGCGTGTCGGACCGCCTCGAGTCCCTCCGCGCCGCGTTGAAGAAGGCGATTCCCAACGATCTCGTCGTCTTCTCGGGCGGTTCCTCGGTCGGCGAGAAAGACATCATCGTCGACGTGCTGCGGTCCATGGGCGATCTCCTCTTTCACGGGATCGCGGTGAAGCCCGGCAAGCCAACCGTCCTCGGCCGGGTGGACGGGAAGGCGGTCCTCGGAATGCCGGGCTAT
>Ga0209853_1000158_pt1 | contig 18067 bp, 20 predicted proteins | sample GWRWS1_30_40_FD_187224 | JGI IMG/M metagenome (GOLD analysis project Ga0209853, IMG submission 187224) | Riverbed sediment microbial communities from areas with vegetation nearby in Columbia River, Washington, USA - GW-RW S1_30_40 (SPAdes)... | ecosystem: Environmental > Aquatic > Freshwater >...
CAACGAGCTCCACCTGCCCGGCCAGGGCGGGCTCGGTCTCCAGAACCAGCAGGGCACGGAGGGCATCGGCCTCGCCGTGCTCGGCTTCGGGCGGGACGCGGCGGGCGAGCTGTACGTCCTCGGAAACATCAGCGGCACTCCGTTCGGGACCGACGGCGTCGTCATGAGGCTCGCACCGATGAGCTAGGTTGCGTTCGCCCCTGCCCGGCCTTCGGGTCGGGCCACGGTCACCGCGCCCGCATGTGGGCGCGGCTTGCGCGTGGACCCCGCGACGGCCTCCGGCTAAGGCATCCCGATGCTTTGCGTGACGGCGACTCCGGCGTGGTCGGACGGCCACAGGCCCGAGAGGGTTCGGTCGGCCACCTCCTCGCCGATGATCTCCCCGCTCCCGGTCACCCCATCGACGAACGGGTCCTCGTTGTGCATCACGTAGTCGACGGTGTGGTCGAGGAGCGACGGGAAGTTCAGCAGGTTCGCTGCCTGCCCCGCGGTGTGACCCGGGTCACCGGGCATGGTCTCAACCCAGGCGTCGACGAACCCCGCGGCGAGGAAGATCCCGTACGCGTCGGCCAGATCGCCCCGCAGGGTATTCAGGTCACCGGCCAGGACCACGGGCAGGGGTGATTCGGACATCCACGCGACGAGCTCCTGGGCCTGGAGGTTGCGGATCAGGGGGCTGAACGCCTCGAGGTGCGTGTTGACGAACCGGTAGGACTTGCCGCGGAACTTCACGTCCACGCTCGACCATCCGCGGGGCACCTCGATCGCCACTCCGCCGATCGCGAGGGGAAGCTTGGCCAGGAAGGTATGCGACGTGGGATTCGACACTTTCAATTCGGAGGTCGGGAGGTCGGACCGGGCGAGGATCACGTCCCGGTCGGTGAAGCTTGCCAGGGTGGTGGCGCTGATGGGGAGGGCGCCACCGAAGTTGACGTTCGTCGCCACCGGCTCGTAGCGCGCGCCCCGCTCCTCGAGCTCGCCCAGCAGGGTGGCCAGGAAGTCGTACGTCGGCTGGAGCTGTGTGGGGTCCGATAGGGGGGCCGTCTGCCACAGCGCGACCTCCTGGAGGCCGACCATGGCCGGCGACTCCTCGGCGATCTCCCGGGCCATGACCTCGGCCCGCTCCGGGAAGTCGGTGCCCACCATCTGCGCATACACGGCCGCCGCCGCGGCGACCAGGCCGGGCCCGGGCGGTGCCACGAAGAGAGGCCCGAGGTCCGCGCCGAGGTACAGGTTGTAGGTCATCACGGTGAACCGCCGCTCGGCTGCCGAAGGTGCGCTCCCCCGCGCCGCCGACGGGAAACCCATCACGACCGGGAACACGAGGAAGGCGGCGGCGATGCGCCAGCGGCGGCGAGGCCCGTTCCTGAGGGTCATCGGGGGGACCATGCGAACCTCCCTCTTTGCCGGAGCAAGCCGACTCTGTCACGTTCGTTCGGCCCCTGACAAGCCCGAACGAGCTGCCTTGCGGGCTCAGGCCACCGTCACCGTTCCGCGCATGCCGTAGGCGTAGTGCCCCGGGAGGTGGCACCCGAAGATCAGCCTGCCCGCCTCGGCGAACGTGTAGGTCGTGATCCTGGTCGTGCCGGCGGGGATCGAGATCTCACCCGGGCGAGCGCCGTGGTGTGCCTCCGTCCCGCGCTCGTGGATCGCCTGGACCTCCTCGTCGCCCAGGATGAACTCGTGATCGATGGGGTCGGTGTTGCGGATCTCGAATCGGACGGTCGTGCCGGGGTCGAACGACAGCGTCGAGGGATCGAACCGCGAGTAGTGGATCGTGACCCCCACCGTTCGCATCCGATCCTCCGCCTGGGCGGGGCGGCAGGCGACCAGGCCCGCGACCACGAGCATAGCGAGTGCCAGGCGCGCGCTGCCGCCCCTCATGATGCTTACCCCACCCGCGGGCGGAGCCGGTTCCGCCCCAGCCAGGCGCCGGTGGCGATCCCGGCGACGAGAGCAAGAGCCGTCAGCGCGGCCGGCCACATGCGAGCGGCGGTCTCCCCAATGGGGCTGCGGCCCTCTGCGGACAGGCCTGCGGCGACCGGCGACGGTTGGTCGGCGCCACTCGCGTCGACGGCGAGGTCGTACTTCAGGTCCCCCGCGTTCGCGTCCACGCGCAGGTACGTGAGCCACATGCCGGATGCCGGCAGCCACTTCATCCCCTTGTCCGAGCGGAGGTCGGCGAGGAGCGAGCTCGAGGCCGGTTCGCTCCGCTCGAGCACCAGGCCGGGTCGCTGGGCGCCGTCCGGGCCTGCCCCGGCCCGGGGCGAGATCGATCCGCCGGCCGGGACGGGGGCCGGGAGCAGCGCCGGCTGGCGATCGGTCAGCAGGTAGACGTCGGCCTCGACGGGTGCGGCGGCGGGCGCCCCGAGCCCCAGGATCCGAAGCGGAACCCATGGGTTCGTGGTCGGGATGACCACGTGCACCGGCGTGCCCTCGCCCTGGGCGATCCCCTGCTCCTCGGCGCGTTCGCCGTTGAAGCGGACGGCCATGAAGATGGGACTGCGGCTGGCGTAGAAGTCCAGGACCTCGGGAGCGTCGGGCGGGAGCAGGAAGCCGTGCTCGCGGGCCCAGTTCCCCACGGCCGTGCCCCCGCCCTTCAGGACGGTCACGTCGAGCGCGTCGATCTCGGTCTCCAGGATCACCTGGGCCCCGGCGGCGGAGGGGATCGCCGATTCGAAGGCCAGAGCCCGAAGTTGGGCCCGGGTCTCCAGGACCAGCCGCTGGAGCGTCCAGTCCCCGGCCCGAACGACCTTCGAGGGCACGCCCGGGAGCGGCACGATGGAGCCGAACTCCCCGCCGACCCCGGCGAACTCGAACGAGGTCACGTAGTGCTCGACCCCGAGGTGGTAGGCGGCGAGGGTCGTGGTGCGGACCAGGGTGACGCTGCCGTTCGCGTTCACCAGCCCGCCACACGCCCAGGCCGGTCCCGCGATCAGGAGCAGGGCGAGGGTGGCGGGCACCAGGAAGACGATCCGTCGGCGCATGGCGTGCCTCCTTCGGTCAGGTGCGACCGAGCTTGGACGCCCGCGCGTGCGCGAACGGTTCCCGCTTCCGCCGAGAGTTTGCCGCAACTCCCATCGCGTGACCCCCGGCCGGCCGATCACCCCTCGAAGGGCGGCGGCTCCTTGTCGAACTCGCCGTAATGGAGCGCGAGGTGCTCGTAGACCTTTCGGCGGTCGCGCTCGGGGATGTCCAAGCCGCCGCGGGCGCCCGCCAGCACCTGCATCGCGGCCTTCACTCCGTTCCACACGACGCTGAGGCGGCCATCGATCAGCTCATGGTGCGGGAGCTTGTAGGCCTGCTTCTCCTGCGGCGGGTCGTGCTCCGGGTCGGCGTCGGGCTCGTACCAGGTGTGGGCGTTCGCCATGGCCTGCCAGCCACCGTGTTCGATGAGGGCATCGGACGTGTCCGCCTCGGCCGTACCGTGCCGGTTCCACGCGCGGTCCTCGCGGGCCTCGGGTCGAGTGGATTTCGGGAACCTTGCCCATGACACACCCCTCCTTCCGTCCCTGAAGGTTATGGCCGGGCGGAGTGGGGGGCACCGTGGGCGTCACCGGGCCAGCCGGCCGTACCGGAAGCAGTCCACCGTGTGGTCGTTGACCATGCCGACCGCCTGCATGAATGCGTAGCACGTCGTCGGGCCGACGAACCGGAACCCGCGCCCCTTCAAGTCCTTGCTCATGGCCTTCGACTCCGGCGTTTCGGCAGGCAGGTCGGAGAGCCGCCGCCAGCGGTTCCGGATGGGCTCGCCCCCGACGAACGACCACAGGTAGGCGGCCAGCGAGCCGAGCTCGCGCTGCACGCCGAGGACGGCCTTCGCGTTGCCGACGGTGGATTCGATCTTCGCCAGGTTCCGGACGATCCCGGGATCTTGCAGGAGGCGCTCGACCGTCCGCGCGTCGAACCGGGCCACCCGGGCCGGGTCGAACCCGGCGAATGCCCGGCGATAGCCCTCACGCTTGTTGAGGATGGTCTGCCACGACAGCCCGGCCTGCGCGCCCTCCAGCGTGAGCATCTCGAACAGGTGCGGGTCGTCCCTGCTCGGCGTTCCCCATTCCTCGTCGTGATAGGCGAGCATGAGGACGTCGCTTCCCTCCGCCCACTGACATCGCTTCTTCCCCATGGACCCGAACTGTAGCCTGTGCGCCGATGGACGCCGGCGGGCAGACGTGGTGGGCGAGGCCGGGGCTCGAGATCCGGGACGGGCGGCTCCTGGTCGCGGGACGCGACGCCGAGGCAGTGGCCCGCAAGCATGACACGCCGGTCTATGTCTACGACCTCGTTCGGGTCGAGGAGCAGGCTCGCGCGCTGGCGGGCGCGTTCGCGCGGGCGGGCGTGCCGTTCCGCCTTCGACTGGCGCTGAAGGCCCAGCGCGACCCGCGGGTGCTCGCGTTCGTCCGGGACCTCCGGTTCGTCGGCATCGACGCCTGCTCCCCGGGTGAGGTCCTGCACGCGCTCGACAACGGCTGGCCGCCCGAGGAGATCAGCTTCACCGGCACAAACGTCTCGGATCGCGACCTCGACGTGCTGCTGGCGCACCCCATCCATCTCAACGTGGACCTACTGTCGCAGCTCCAGCGGTTGGGCCGCCGGGCGCCGGGGACCCGGGTGGGCCTCCGGGTGAACCCCCGGCAGGGCGCGGCCTCCGGCCACGGTCGTCGGCACCTCTACAGCGGCGGGGACCGGCCCTCGAAGTTCGGCATCTTCGAGGAGCAGTTGGACCGGGCAATGGCCATCGCGGGCACGCACCACCTCACGATCGACACCGTGCACTTCCACGTGGGCGACGGGTTCCTGACGGACGCGCTGGCGGACTTCGAGCGGTCGGTGGAACGCGTGGCGGCGATGACCCGGAGGTTGATCGACGCGGGATGTCCGGTCGCCGAGGTGAACGCGGGCGGAGGGCTGGGCGTGCCGCAGGGTCCGGGCGAAGCACCGCTCGACGTGGACGGGTACGCGGACGTGCTGGCGCGGCCCTTCCGTGGGTTCGGTGTGACGGTGGCCTGCGAGCCCGGCGACTTCCTGGTGAAGGAGAGCGGGATCCTCCTGGCCGAGGTGGTAACGGTGGAGGACCGCGAGGGCGTGCGGTTCGTCGGTGTGGAAACCGGCTTCAACGTGATGCCCGAGCGCTTCATCTACCGGTCGCTGCTTCCCGTCGTGCTCTGTCGCGCCGCGGCCGCGCCGCCGGCGGGGACCGCGACGATCGCCGGGAACATCAACGAGGGCGACGACGTGTTCGCCGAGGACCTCCCATTCCCCGAGGTGCGCGAGGGCGACGTGGTCGCGATGCTCAACGTGGGTAGCTACAACCAGTCCATGCACATGGACCATTGCCTTCGACCGCCGGCGCAGGTCGTGGTCTTCTCCGACCGAGCGCGCACTCGGGCTCAAGAAGGACCCCACTAGGTGAGGGGCAGCGGCCCGCTCGCCCCAGGCTCGTACCGCTCCAGCTCGAACAGGCCCTCGAACCCGACCACCACGTCGCCGGCAGCCCACAGGTCGCGGCTCCACTCCGACGAGAGCGAGGTGTACCGCCACCGCGTCGCGGCGAACCGCCCGGCCGGCGTCGCGACCTCTTCCGTTCCGAGGAGCTCGTACCGCTGCCGCTCGACGCGCGGCTCGCACGTGACGGCCGCCAAGTAGACCACCTCGATCTCTGCCGTTGCCGACAGTCGGTTCGCGGTCACCGCGTTGTACGCAGGCGAGAGGTAGTCGAGGTGCATCTCCGGCCCCCACGGCGTCTCGACCGGCCGGCCGTCGCGGAAGCCGGCCAGCCGGTCGCCCTCGGCCATGAGCAGGATCTCGTGCGAACCCGAGTCGATGCGGGTCCGCACGGGCCGCCACGCCGCGTCCACCGCCAAGTCCACTGTTTCGTGATGCGGTTCGGGGTCATCGGTCTGGATCTCCGCGAAGTACCGCCACCCCGCCGGGCCCGGGGCGCATCGGAAGTCCTCGGTCCCCACGGGGTTCCCGTCTCCATCCATCACGATGTACCGGCCCGTGGGCATGGCGGCGCAATCGTAGGATGCCGGGGATGAAGGCGGTGAAGGCGGTGAAGGCGGTGAAGGCGGTGAAGGCGGTGAGGCGATGAAGGTCGCGCTCTGCCAGATGAACTCGGGCGATGACGTCTCGGCCAACCGCAAGCAGGCCGGGGAGCTCCTGGACGAAGCCGCCGATGGCGGCGCCGACCTCGCCGCGCTGCCCGAGGTGTGGACGTACATGGGACCGGCCCGGCGCCACCGAGAGGTGGCCGAGCCCGTCCCCGGCCCGACCAGCGAGTGGCTGGCCGAGACCGCCCGGCGCCGCTCGATGTGGATCCTGGGCGGCAGCATCCTGGAGGCCGGCGGCGACGGCACGGTGTTCAACGCCAGCCTGCTGTTCGATCGGAACGGCGAGCTCGTGGCCCGGTACCGAAAGATCCATCTGTTCGACGTGGACCTGCCGGGCCAGCCGCCGATCCGCGAGTCGTTCACCTTCTCGCCGGGGGAGGAGATCGTGACGGCGGAGACGGAGTTCGGGCGGGCGGGGCTATCAATCTGCTACGACGTGCGGTTCCCCGAGCTGTACCGGGCCCTCGTCACCGGCGGCGCCGAGGTCCTGTTCATCCCATCCGCCTTCACCCACGAGACCGGCAATTACCACTGGGACGTCCTGATCCGGGCCCGGGCCATCGAGAGCCAGGCATTCGTGGTGGCCCCGGCCCAGTGGGGCACGTGGGGGCCACCCGAGCAGAACCGGCGCTGCTTCGGGAACAGCCTGGCGGTCGACCCCTGGGGCCGGGTCGTGGCTCGCGTCCCCGACGGGGTCGGCGTGGCCTTCGCCCATCTCGACCTCGAAGAGGTACGGCGGGTCCGGGAGCGCCTCCCCGCCCTCCGGCACCGCCGGCTGAACCCGTCCTGCTGAGCCCGACGGCGCACCGGTCTTTCCGAACTATCGGGTGTCCCCTCAACCGGGGGGGCCGTTCGGCCGATAACAACATGCGGAGGACAGAAGGGTTCGGTCCCGACAAAGGCAAACCGCCGGGGACGGCGGGACGCAAAGCTCCGGGCCTCACCGCTTCGAAGGGAGCGAAGGCAGCCGAGCTGCCGAAGGCCAGGGCCCCCCGACCGGGGACCCGGTCTCCACCGGGACCCATGGGTTGGGAGGCTCGCCATGCAGGGAGCGCGGATCCGGGGCCGAGGGCTCACCGTGGTCGCGCTCCTTCTCCTTCTGCTCCTGTTCGCGCAAGGGCTCGCGGCCAACCGGGCGGACGCGTCGAACCACCTCCATCGACGCCGAGCCCACATGCTTGCGCTGACCAACGAAGATCGCGCCGAGCGCGACAAGGCTGCCCTCGCGCTCGACGCAAAGCTCTCGAGGTACGCGAAGCGTCACAGCAACCGGATGGCGGGGAAGGGGTACCTCTTCCACTCCACCGACCTCGCGTCGAATCTGAAGGGCGTCGACTGGTCGATCGGTGGGGAGAACGTGGGAGTCGGGACGACGCTGGAAGGCCTCGAGAAAGCGTTCATGAGGAGCAAGCCCCATCGCAAGAACGTCCTGCGGACGGCCTTCGACAATACCGCCATCGGCATCGTCAGGGCGGACGGGAAGCTCTGGGTGACGATCATCTTCTACGGCTAGCCCCTCCCGACCTAGCTGTAGGCGAAGAGTCCGGGCCGCCAAGGGCCCGGGTTCTTCGTTTCTCACCGGAGGCGATCGAGGTCGCCAGCCTCGTCCACGTCGGGGGGCGTGTCCTCGTCGACGGCGATGTCTTCCACCCACTCCGGGTTCGCGCCGATGATCTCGCGGGCGCCGGTGTCCCCGGTGAGCTTCCGGGCCTCGTCCCAAACCGCTCGCGAGAGGAGCGCGGGGCCGGGGCCGTCTCGGAACCGGAGGCGCACGATCCGGGACCTCCGGGCCCGGAACGCCTCGACGAGCACGCGAACGTGATTCCGGGTGATCCCGGGCTGGTCGGCCAGGAGGACGACGGCCGCCTCGCTCTCGGGGTTCGCGGCGTCGAGACCCGCGAGGAGCGAGGTGGACTGTCCTTCCGGAAACGCGGGGTTGAACACGGTGCGCGCGTCCCGAAGGGCCGCCTGGACCGCGGCCGCGTCGTGGCCGAGCACGACGATGACCTCGTCGAGGCCTCCGTCGACGGCCGCGTCGACGGCGTGCTGGACGAACGGCTTGTGGTCGAGCTCGAGGAGCTGCTTGGTCCGGCCGAACCGCGATGAGGTGCCTGCGGCCAGGACGATCCCGGTGATCACGAAGGCTTGCGGTCGAGCAAACCCGAGAAGAACCGCCCGACGGCCTTCACGATCGCGTACAGCCCCAGCCGGATCCCCCCGATGGCCGGTGGTCGGGCCTGGGGCGACGGCGGCTTCGCTCCGCCTGCCATACCATCCCCTTCCCCGCTCCGCGAAGCCGCCGTCGCGCTCTGCTCCTCGGCCACCATGCTCGCCTGCAGGCACTCGGCGAACTGGTTCGTCAGCTTGGCGGAGACGTCGGGGAGGAGCCCCCGCGAGAGCTGGGCCACGGTGCCGGTGAGGGTGATGTCGGCCTGCATCTTCACGGTGGTCTCGCCGTCGCCGGGGCCCGGCTCCAACCAGGACGTGACGGCCGCGCTGGCGGCGCCCTTGCCCCTCACCTCCTGGCCCTGAGCCTTCAGCACCACTCGGTGAGTCGCGTCGTCCCGTTCTGCCATGGTCACGGTGCCGGCGAACGACAGCGCGATCGGTCCGAGCTTCATGATGATCTTGCCCTTCCAGGTCCGATCGTCGACCACGTCGGTGAGCTCGGCCCCAGGGGCGCACGGCGCGACCTTCTCCACGTCGAGCAGGTACGCCCACGTGTGGTCCATGGGCGCCGTCACCCGGAACTCGTTCTCGATCAGCAAGGGTCCTCTCGACCCGACCCTGGGGACGCTCCGAGCCTACTCGCCCCGGTCGTGTCGCGCCACCGGAGGGCCGACCGCGCGGCGAGGGCCGAAACGCACCCGGACGCCGGGCGAGAAGTGAGCGAACGCCTCCCGGTCGAAGCCAGGTAGTCCGGCCGCGGCCAATAACTCGTCGCGTAGCTCCAGAACGATGGCCCGTCGGAGCGGCCACGGCGGATGCTCGACCTGCGTAGCGAAGAACCCGATGCGAGTTGCGGGCAGGGCCAGGGGAGCGGGACTGTACAGCCGCCACCGGCAAGTGAGGAAGCGTTCGAGCTCGGTGAGCTCGGCCGGGGCGATGGGTTCGGACGGTGCCACCGCCAAGCGGAGCGCCGCACCGAAGGATCCGGGCCACCGGCGGCGGCTCTCGTAGCGGACGACCCGGCGCGTATCCGTGAGTCGCGCCGCGGCCCACACGTATGGGATGCGGTACCAACGCCGCGCCACAAAGACCCCACCGAGACGGGCTGCATCGAGGGAGAGGAACCAGATGCCCCGGCGTCCGTCGGGTCCTCGCACGTAGGTCCGCACATTCACCTCGGCGAACCGCGACACCCACGGGAGGGCCGGCAAGCCGGGCCTGGTGACGGTCAGCCGGAACGGGACCAGCCCGACCCACGCGGCCCCGTCGAAGGTATCGACCTCGAGTCCGAGGGGGAGTAGCCGTTGCACCAAGCCGGGATCGATGGGCCGGTGGATGAAGCTGAGGAGTTCCCAACGCTGGGTCATGACGGCTCGTTCGATGCGCTCGGGCGCCGACGTTGCGAGGTCGTCCGTGATGGCGGCCGGGGCACGCACGTCAATTGACTTCCTTGGCCGGCCCGGTGGCCGGACCGACCAGCAGAGCCACCATGGTCGCCAGCCCAGACCCGAGGTCGAAGAGGCGTTCGGCTCGGGACGTGTCTCCCTCGAGGTGAGTGAGGAGCTCGATGCCCAAGAACAGGGCGACGATGGCGAACGCTGCGTCCTCGGCGGGCACGGGCACGGTGATGGGGAGCCCGTCGGTGACCCGAGCGATGGCATCGCGGGCGAAGTCGATCCACGGCTCGACGCGGCGCACGATCTCCGGGCCCAGTTCCGGTGCCGAAGATGCCCCGGCGATCATCTCGGCGAGCACCTTGATATGTCCCGACTCTAGATCCTCGCGGTACACGGCGGCCGCGGCGGCCATGAGCTCCGGGAGTGTCTGCACGCCGTCAACGACGTCGCGGTAGCGGGCCATCCGGCGGTCGCTCGTCTCATCCAGCGCCGCGAGGAGGAGTTCGTTTACGCCACCGAAGTGGTAGAAGATCAGCGCCTGGTTTAAGCCCCCGACGGCGGCGATGGCCCGTGCGCTCGTGCCTGCGAACCCGTCGCGCTTCAAGGTCTCCAAGGCGGCCTCCACGATCCTGGTCCGCGTCTCCACGCCCCGGGCCCTCCGGGTGTTGGTTCGAGCTTCCGTCACGGCCGCGTCCTTCTATCCGATTTGAGCAACTGCTTTGAGCAGATGCTCAAGTATAGGGGAAGGTGTTGGTCCAGGTCAAGGAGCTGGATGTGCGAAGGGTTTCGGGCGGGATCTGTCGGTCAAGAGGCCGCCGACCGATCCGCCGCTGACGAGACCGATGTCCGGGTGACCTTGGGCCTACGGCTCGGAGCCGGGTGCGTCTCCGGCCGTTGCCCGGGCGACGGCGCGGCGTTCGTGGATGGGGCCGGTACGGTTCCTCAGGAACCCGCCCTCGCGGCCCCGCTTCACGGCCACGATCTCGGCGACGATGGCCGCGGCGATCTCCTCGGGCCCTTCGGCTCCGAGGTCCAGCCCGGCAGGGCCGTGGAGGCGGGCCCGATCGTCGCCCGTGATCGCCACGCCCTCCTCTCGAAGCTCGGTGAGCAGCCGCTGCGTGCGCGCGCCCGGTCCGAGCATGGCGATGAACCGCACCGGCGACGCCAGCAGCGAGCGCACGTAGTCCTTGTCGCGAAGGAAGTTGTGGGTCATCACCACCACGAAGGTCCGCTCGTCCACCGGGGCCACCTTCGCCACGTCCTCCGGCCGCTCCAGGCGCACGAAGTCCGCCGCCTCCGGGAAGCGGTCGCGGTTCAGGAACTCGCCGCGGTCGTCTACCACGATCGGCCGCCAGCCGAGCCCCTCGGCCGCGCGGACCAGCGGCGCGGCGTCGTGGCCGGCACCGCAGATCAGCAGGCGAAGGGGCGGTTCCAGGACCTCGACGAAGGCCCGGGCCTCGCCCGACGACCCCGGCAGGTCGCGGATCTCGCTTCGGTCCGAGGCGAGGAGATCGAGGGCCGCCTCTCTCCCCGCGTCGTCGAGGTCGGCGTCGCCGAGCGACTTCCCGGTCGAGCCGTCGGGGCGGACCAGCATCCGGTCGCCCTGCTCCACGCCGGGGACCGACGAGTCGAGCACCGTGATCATTGAGATGGGCCGTTCCTCCTCGAGGGCCATGCGGAGCGCCCCGGCCACCTCGGCGGCCTTCTCCGCCGGCTCGACGAACAGCTCGATGGCGCCGTTGCATCCGAGGCCCCACCCCCACACGGCCTCGTCGTCGGCGGTGAGGTCGAAGGACACGATGCGCGCCACGCCCTCCTGCATCACGATGCGGCCCACATCGGCCACGTCGTTCTCCAGGCAGCCGCCGCTGATGTTGCCGATGAGGTCGCCCTCCTCCGGCACGAGGAGCCGCGCGCCCGGACGGCGGTAGGTGGAGCCGCGAACGGCCACGATCGTGGCGAGCGCCATCTTCTCGCCTCGCTCGTGGAGCGATTCGATCGAGGCCAGGACGTCGCTGATCTCGCTCATCCGTTCGTTCCCGCCCGCCCGCGCTTCGCGCTCACCCGTTCGTTCCCGCCCGCCCGCGCTTCGCGCTCACCCCGTGACCACCTCGAACCGGGCAGGGTCGGCTTCGAACCGCTCCCGGCAGCCGGCCGAGCAGAAATAATACGTGCGTCCCGCATGCGTCGAACGATGACGGGCCGTGGCCACGTCCACGGTCATGTGGCACACAGGGTCCACCGCCTCGTGCCGCGGCTCCGCCGTCGGGATCCCGCCCTCCAGCGCGCCGGCCGCCCGGTCGCGCACCAGCTCGGCCAGGATGGCCACGGCGATCTCCTCGTGGGACACCCGGCCGAGATCCAGGCCGGCCGGCGCGCGCACGCGGGCCAGGGCATCTACGGGGAGGCCGCGATCCCGCAGATACCCCAGGATCGCCTGGGCCCGCTTGCGCGAGGCCACCAGGCCAACGTACGCGGCAGGCGTGGCGAGGGCGCGCTCAAGGGCGTCCTCGTCGTAGTGGCCCTGGGTGGCCACCACGATCCACGAACGATCGGTGACGCTCGCCCGCTCCAGGTCGAGCTTGGAAACCACTTGCCCCGCTCGCGGGTAGTCCTCGGCCCGGCCGCCGTCGTCCACCACCACCGTCCGCCACCCCAGGTCCCCGGCCATCGCGGCCAACGCGGCCACGGCGGGAGAACGTCCGATCACGACGAGGTGCGGTTGCGGCAATACCGGTTCCACGTAGACCTCCAGGGCTCCCTCGCTCTGGCAGGCGATGGGGACCGTCACGACCCCCGCCCGCCCTCGCGCGTCCAGCTCCTCCGGGGGGCCCAGGAACAGCAGGCGAGGGGCGCCCTCCTCCAGGGCTCGAAGCGCCTCCCGGATCACCGTTGGCTCGGCACAGGCCCCGCCCAGCCACCCCCGGACCCTTCCGTCCGGGGTGATCAGGGCGGTGGAGCCTTCCTTGCCGGACGACGGCGCCCGCCGCCAGACCACGGTGGCCAGGACGAACGGCTCCCCGCGTCGAGACAGCTCCGCGGCGAGCTCGAGTACGTCGGGCCTCAACCCCCCGAACCGCCCTTCGCGGTCTGGATGGCCTCCCACACCTTGGCCGGCGTGACGGGCATGTCGATGTTCCGCACGCCGAGCGGCCATAAGGCGTCGACCACCGCGTTCACGTACGCGGCCGGCGACCCCACCGTGGCCGACTCGCCGACGCCCTTCGCGCCGATCGGGTGGTGCGGGGAGGGCGTGACCGTCTCGAACGTCTCGAACCTCGGGGTCTCCCACGCCGTCGGCAACAGGTAGTCGGTGAAGTTGGCCCCGATGCAGTTGCCGTCCTCGTCGAACGTGATCAGCTCCATGGCCGCCGTCCCGTACCCCTCGCACAGGCCCCCGTGGATCTGGCCCTCGACGATCATCGGGTTGATCCGGACCCCACAGTCGTCCACGGCGACCATGCGGCGGACCTTCCACACGCCGGTCTCGGGGTCCACGTCGACCACGACGGCGTAGGTCCCGAACGGGAACGTGAGGTTCGGCGGGTCGTAGTAGTAGACGCCCTCCAGGCCGGGCTCCATTCCATCGGGGAAGTTGGTGTACGCGGCGAAGGCCACGTCCTGGATCGTGACGACCTTGTCGGGCGCGCCCCTCACGGAGAACCGTCCCTTAGAGAACTCGATGTCCTCCTCGGAGACCTCGAGGAGGTGCGCCGCGATCTTCGCGGCCTTCTCGCGGACCCGGCGGGCGACCATCGCCGTCGCCGCGCCCGAGACCGGCGTCGAGCGCGACGCGTAGGTACCGAGGCCGTAGGGGGTGTTGTCGGTGTCGCCGTGCATGACCTTGATGTCCTCGGGCTGGATCCCGATCTCCTCGGCCACGATCTGGGCGAACGTGGTCTCGTGGCCTTGCCCCTGGGTCTGGACGCTGATCTTCAGGATGGCCTTGCCGGTCGGGTGGATCCGAAGCTCGGCCCCGTCGCTCATCTTCAGCCCGAGGATGTCGTAGTCCTTGTGCGGGCCGGCCCCCACGATCTCGGTGAACGACGCCAGCCCGATCCCCACGAGCTCGCCGCGGGCTCGGGCCTCCTCCTGTTCCTTGCGGAGCTCCCGGTAGCTCACCTTCTCCAGGGCGACGTTCATGGCCCCGTGGTAGTCGCCGGAGTCGTAGACGAACCCCGTGGCGGACGTGTATGGGAACTGGTCCTTCTTGATGAAGTTCTTCAGCCGGAGATCGGCCGGGTCCATGCCGAGCTCGTACGCGGCGTTCTGCACCAGGCGCTCGATCATGTACGACGCCTCCGTGACCCGGAACGAGCACCGGTACGCCACGCCGCCGGGCGCCTTGTTCGTGTACGCGCCGTCGGCCGCGACGTGTGCTGCGGGAAGGTCGTAGGAGCCGGTCACGATGTGGAACAGCCCGACCTTGAACTTCGACGGCTGCGCGTCGGCGTGGAAGGCGCCCTCGTCGGCCAGGAGCGACACTCGAAGGCCGGTCATCATGCCGTCTTTCTTCAGGGCCATCTCTCCGTGCATGTGGAAGTCGCGGGCGAACCCGGTGGAGATGAGGTTCTCGGTTCGGTCCTCGATCCACTTCACCGGGCGTCCCAGCAGGAGCGACGCTGCCGTGGCGACCACGTACCCCGGGTAGACCGGAACCTTGTTCCCGAACCCTCCTCCGATGTCCGGGGAGACGATCCGGATCTTCTCCTCGGGCAACCCCGTCACCAGGGCGAACACCGTTCGGATGGCGTGGGGCGCCTGGGAGGTCATGTAGATCGTGGCCTGGCCGGTCGCCGGGTTGACGTCGGCCACGCAACCGCAGGTCTCCACGGGGGCGGGATGCGACCTCGGGTAGTGGGTGTCCAGCGAAACCACCACGTCGGCCTGGCCGAAGGCCTCGTCGGTGGCATCCTTGTCGCCCGACTCCCAGTGGTAGATGTGGTTGGAGGTCTGCCCCTCCTTGTCGGTGCGGATGATCGGGGCGCTCTCTTCTATGGCCCGCTGCGGCGTCACGATGGGCTCGAGCGGTTCGTAGTCCACCAAGATCAGCTCCAGGGCATCCTTGGCCGTGTACAGGTCCTCCGCGATGACCGCGGCGACCTCTTGGCCCTGGAACCGGACCTTGTCCGTCGCCAGTACCGCCTGGGTGTCGCCCGAGAGCGTCGGCATCCAGGCCAGGTTGTGCTGGGCCATGAGCTCGCCGGTCACCACGGCCACCACGCCGGGAAGACCCTGGGCCTTGGACCCGTCGATGCCGTTGAGCTTCGCGTGCGCGTATGGGCTGCGAAGGATGGCCATGTGGAGCATCCCGGGCAGCTTGACGTCGTCGACGTAGGTGCCCTTTCCTTGGATGAACCGGTCGTCCTCTTTCCGCTTGACCCGGTGTCCCAGCCCCCGAATCTCTTCGGTCTCGCTCGCCATCGATGCTCCCCTCTAGACCTTGGCCGGTTCGGTCGCGCCGGACTTGATCCGCGCCGCGTGCTGGATGGCCTTCACGATGTTCATGTAGCCGGTGCACCGGCAGATGTTCCCGGAGATGGCCCACCGGACGTCCTCGTCGGACGGATCCGCGTTGTGCTCGAGGAGGGCCTTGCCCACCAGCATCATCCCCGGCGTGCAGAATCCGCACTGGAGGCCGTGCTCCTCCTTGAACGCCACTTGCATCGGGTCGAGCTGGCCCCCCGCGGCCAGCCCTTCAACGGTCGTGATCGCTCGGCCATCGGTCTGAACGCCGAACACGGTGCACGACTTCACCGGGGTTCCGTCGAGGAGGACGGTGCACGCACCGCAGCTCGTGGTGTCGCATCCCTCGTGGGTTCCGGTCAGCCCGAACACGTCCCGGATCAGGTGGACCAGGAGGAGCCGGGGCTCCACGTCGGCGGTTCGCTCGGCTCCGTTGACGTTGACCGTGATCTTCATCCTTGGCCCCCTCAAGCCGCTCGGGCCATGTCGATCGCCATGGCCAGGCCTCGCCGCACGAACACCTCGACCACGTGGCGCTTGTACTCGGCCGACCCCCGCACGTCCGTCACCGGGTTCGTGGCCGCCGCGGCCAGCCGTCCAGCCTCCGCGAACAAGCCGTCGCCGGGCTCCGCTTCAGCCAGGGCGGCTTCGGCCTCGGTTGCCTGGACGTTCTTCGTGCCGACCGCGGTGAGCCCGATGCCGGCTCGGGCGATCCTCCCGTCGTCCATGGCGACGTGGATCGCCGCGGCCACGGTGGCGAAGTCGCCCACCTTCCGCTCCAGCTTCAGGTAGGTGCCGCCGGTCCGGCCGGCCGGCGCCGGCACCCGGACCTCGGTGACGAGCTCGTCGGGTTCCAGGGCGGTGGTGAAGATGTCCTGGAAGAACTGGCCGATCGGGATGTGGCGCTCCCCTCGCGCGCTGCGCGCCACGACCGTCGCCCCCGTGGCCAGCATCACCGCGCCCCAGTCGCCGGCCGGGTCCGCGTGCGCCAGGGAGCCGCACACCGTGCCGAGGTTGCGGACGATGGGATCGGCGATCTGAGGCGCCGCGGCGGCCAGAACGGGGAAGCGCGCGGACACGAGCTCCGAGGCGGCCACCTGGTTGTGGCGGACCAGGGCCCCGATGCGAAGGGCGCCGCCCTCCTCGGCGATGCCGTCCAATCCGGGGACCCGGTTCACGTCCACCAGGTGAGCGGGCGCGGCGAATCGGAACTTCAGGAGCGGGATGAGGCTCTGGCCCCCGGCGAGGACCTTTGCCTCCTCCAGCGAAGACATCAGCTGGAGGGCCTCATCGAGGGAGTTGGGCCGGTGGTACTCGAACGGTGCTGGCAGCATCTGGACCTCCCTCAGGGCTACGGACGGCGACGACCTGTGGATTATCACCCCGCGCTATCTTCGAAGGGAAATGGCCACCTCCACCCCCAGCACCGCCGAGGCGTCGAACCGGGGCTTCTGGCTGGTGGTCGGCCCCCTCGCGGCGGTCAGCACCCTGCTGGTGGCTCTTATCTTCCTGAACCGGCCTGACGCCGAGCGTGCCTCGGAGTTCACGGCTCGGGACAACCTGCGGACCGCGCTCGACGCCGCGGAGGCTGTCCGGCAGGAGGAGGGCACGTTCGCCGCCGCCACGGCCCTCCGCCTCCGAGAGGTCGAATCGGACCTGCTGTTCATCGACCCCGACCAGGCCTCCAACAACTCCGAGGTCATCAGTGTGTTCGCCTCCGGCTCGGTGTGGGCGGCCGCCGCTCGGGCCGAGACCGGCGCCTGCTTCTGGGTACGGGCTCGGCCGGACCGCTCCACGGCCTTCGGCACCGGTACCGATTGCAGCGGCGAGGCGGCGAGCACGGGGCGAGCCGGACCCGAAGGCTGGCCATCCCCCTGAACCGGTCCGGGCGCTCGCCCGGCTGCCCGCCCGCCCGGCCGCGAGCCCGCCCGGCGCCCGGGGCCCGCGCCGATTTCCCGCTTGACGGCCGACCGGACTACTATCCGAATCCTCACCGACTCCAGCGAAAGGGGGAGGCCTGTGACGCACGTCGAGGTTACCGTCAACGGGGTCAAGCGGGAGGCCGACGTCGAGCCCCGCACGCTCCTCGTCTACTTCCTCCGGGAGACCCTCGGGCTCACCGGCACCAACGTCGGATGCGACACGTCCTCATGCGGGGCGTGCACCACCCTCCTCGACGGGGAGTCCGTGAAGTCCTGCACCGTCCTCGCCGTTCAGGCCGACGGGCGGGAGGTCACCACGATCGAAGGGCTGGCGTCCGACGGGCAGCTCCACCCGATCCAAGAGGCCTTCCACCGCAACCACGGGCTCCAATGCGGGTACTGCACGCCCGGCATGATCATGGCCGCGGTGAGCTACCTGAAGGAGAACCCCACCCCCACCGAGGAGGAGGTCCGGGAGTCCCTGGAGGGCAACCTGTGCCGGTGCACCGGCTACCAGAACATCGTGAAGTCGATCCTCGACGCCGCCGGGCAGCTGACCGGCGCTTCGGTGTAGGAGGCGGTTCGGGATGGCGACCACAGAGAAGCTCGTCGGACAGCCGGTCCTCCGCAAGGAGGACCCGGAGTTCCTGACCGGCACGGCGAAGTACACCGATGACCTGGCAGTGCCCGGGATGCTCTGGATGGCGGTGGTCCGGAGCCCCTTCGCGCACGCCCGGATCAAGAGGGTCGATCTGTCGAAGGCCCTGGGCATTGATGGGGTCGTGGCCGCCTTCTCCGGTCAGGACCTCGAGTGGGCGGGGCCACTCCTGATGGCCTGGCCGGTGACGGATGACATCAACAACCCGGCGCATCTGCCACTGTCGAAGGAGAAGGCCCGGTACCAGGGCGACGGCGTGGCGGTCGTCGTGGCCGAGTCCCGAGGGGCCGCCGCGGACGCCGCCGAGGTGGTCGAGGTCGATTACGAGCCGCTGCCGACGGT
>Ga0209853_1000160_pt1 | contig 17867 bp, 12 predicted proteins | sample GWRWS1_30_40_FD_187224 | JGI IMG/M metagenome (GOLD analysis project Ga0209853, IMG submission 187224) | Riverbed sediment microbial communities from areas with vegetation nearby in Columbia River, Washington, USA - GW-RW S1_30_40 (SPAdes)... | ecosystem: Environmental > Aquatic > Freshwater >...
CTTCTTTGGCGCAGCCGCCGGGTTCCCGAGACAAACAGCCGGCACATTGGATGATCCCACGGCCCAAGAGGTCCAGAACCTCAAAATCGAGAACTTGGGCAAGCCATATCATTACGCTGCAGGAAGGCCGGTCTATGAAGATCGCGACTCAGGAACGTTGCTCATGTTCTATCATGCGGAATTTTACACCTTCCCGCCGGGATAACTTCCATTCTACAGCGAGTTAGGATTAGCCAAGTCTACTGATGGCTGAAGTACTTGGACTGATCTCGGTCCGATTATTATGCCGCATACTCCCATGTCGTCAGACGGGATATCGCAATCGCGACGCAGTCCTGGTTCGACGGCTCATTACGATGAGTGGCAGCATGAACAGATCAAACTGAAGAGCTATGGTCGTGCTGGGAGGCGGCACCCGAGGCTACTCGCGCTTGAGCATTCAGGGACTTAGCGACCTGGTCTAAAGAGATCACCCCAGATCCAAATCTATGAATCTCCTGCTTGTCACGCCATTCTTCACTCCCCAAACCGGAGGCGTAGGAACGTACCTGGAGGATCTCCGGAGACATCTGTCGCTTAGAGGTCACAAAGTTTATGTGCTGAGGCCCGGAGATTCTCATACCATCACACCGTGTCCGGAGAATAGGGATGGATGGGTCTATGAATTCGCGCTTCGTGTGTTGTGGTATCCAAATTCGCCAATCAAAGGAGTCGTTGCGTTCTTTGTGTTTTTATTGCCGACGTTGTGGAGGCTCACGGCCTTCCTCAGACAACACCAGATAGATGTGGTCTCGTTGGAATATCCGCTCGCATGGATGGCGTACTTCTTTTTAGTCAGGCTTTGGACGCCTATCAAAGTCACGGTCGGCCTCCATGGCGACGATGTGTTGTCCTTGGATTTGAATTGTAGACATGAGCGATGGTTGGTCAAACACATGATTCGAAAGGCCGATTGGGTCCTTGCTCATTCTTCGAGTCTGTTGTCACAGGCAGAACGAATCGTGGAGAAGCTCTCAGACAATCGGTCCTACCTTCCGTACGGGGTTGAGTGCTCGAGATTGCGTGATCAGGGAGCAAGTGGCGGCTGTGGACTTCCCCTGCAATCTGCACGATATGTTTTAACCGTTGCCCATCTGTATCCGCGGAAGGGGATCGATATTTTGTTACAGGCTATAAGCAAGCTCGGCACAAGGGTCCAAGACTTATACTTTGCTATTGCTGGTAATGGTCCGGACGAGCAGGTGTTGAAGCAGAGGGCCCGCGATCTGCGCATTGAACATCGGGTCGTGTTCTTGGGTGAAATCCGAAGTAAAGATATCCCTGCCTTGGTCAAAAACTGTGAGTTTTTTGTCCTACCATCTCGCTCCGAACCATTTGGGATCGTTCTCTTGGAAGCTATGACGTTCGGAAAGGCCATCATCGCCACGAACGTGGGAGGAATTCCAGAATTTGTTGCCGAAGGCTTCAATGGACTTCTGGCTCCTTCGGAAGATAGTACCGCACTCGCTGAGAAGATTGGATTGTGTATCGAGAATCAAGATCTTCGTGAAAGAATAGCAAAGAATGGTCTTTCAGTGGTCGAAAACCAATATGATTACGGCGCGCTCATTCTCCGATATGAACGACTCTATGAGGCTATTCTTGGCAGCAAAGAATCTTCCACAAGCTGAGATAACCGAGACCCATGCTGGAGATTCGATGGACATCAACCTTCTCTGCGCCCTGACACTTGCGCTGCCGGTGTACCGCTCATGGCAACTAACAGGTGAAAGGTGATGCCAGTGGATATTCTAGGAGTCTCAGCTTATTACCATGACAGCGCAGCCTGCTTGATCCGTGATGGAGACATCGTGGCCGCGGCGCAAGAAGAACGCTTCACCAGGAAGAAGCACGACGCCGGATTCCCTCATAATGCGGTGCACTTTTGTCTTCGTGAAGGCGGAATCTCGTTGACCGATTTGCGCTACTTGGTGTTTTACGATAAGCCGCTTGTGAAGTTCGAGCGACTCCTGGAAACCTACTTGGCCTTCGCCCCAAGAGGCGTGCAATCCTTTGTGGCAGCGATGCCGATCTGGCTCAAGGAAAAGCTCCTGCTGAAAAGTCTGCTCCAAAAGGAATTCCTAGTGCATGCCGAAGGCCTAAAACAATCGGCTTTGCCTCCGATTTTGTTCTCTGAACATCACGAGTCCCATGCCGCTTCCGCATTTTTCGCTTCTCCCTATGAATCGGCAGTCGTCCTCTGTATGGATGGGGTCGGAGAGTGGGCGACTACTTCAGCCTGGCAAGGGCAAGGTAATCGCCTGACTCCGCTCTGGGAAATCCCCTTTCCCCATTCGCTGGGTCTTCTCTACTCTGCCTTTACCTATTACACGGGATTCAAAGTCAACTCGGGCGAATACAAGGTCATGGGACTCGCTCCTTACGGGGAGCCCAAATATGTCAAGGGCATTTATAATCACTTGATCGATCTTAAGCCTGACGGAACCTTTCGCTTGAATATGGAATATTTCAACTATTGCACCGGCCTGACGATGACCGGCAGGCGGTTTGATGCCTTGTTCGGAGGACCTCCGCGAAAACCTGAGTCGAAGTTGACCCAACGGGAAATGGACCTGGCTCGGTCGATCCAGGAAGTAACAGAAGAAGTCATGCTTCGCCTCTCAAGGACTCTGCATCGCGAAACCGGATTAGACTACCTCTGTTTAGCAGGTGGTGTCGCTTTGAATTGCGTCGGGAACGGGCGGGTTCTCCGGGAGGGACCATACAAAGGCATTTGGATTCAACCTGCAGCTGGAGACGCTGGGGGCGCACTTGGCGCTGCCTTGACGACTTGGCACCAGTTCGAGGACCATCCGCGGAACATCAATGGCTCGGGAGATCGGATGCAAGGGAGCTATTTGGGTCCATCTTTTTCCAATAAGGAGATTGAGCAATTCCTGAGAAAGAAGGAAGCTCCTTATGTCAAGCTTACAGATGACGTGTTATTTGATCGGGTCGCCGAGGAACTGGCGGCTGGAAAGGTGATAGGCTGGTTTCAAGGGCGCATGGAATTCGGCCCCCGCGCACTCGGTGCGCGCAGCATTCTCGGTGATGCGCGCAATCCAAAAATGCAGTCGGTCATGAACCTAAAAATAAAGTATCGAGAATCCTTCCGGCCTTTCGCTCCATCCGTGCTTCGCGAGCGAATATCGGACTACTTCGACCTTGACGCGGATAGTCCCTATATGCTGCTGGTTGCCCCGGTGCTGGAAAAACGACGTCTGCCTGTAAGTTCATCTCAGAAAGGATTATGGGGGATTGATCTTTTGAATGTGCCACGGTCGGACATTCCCGCGGTGACACATCTTGATTACTCCGCTCGTATCCAGACCGTTCATGAGGAGACGAATCCTCGCTATTACAGATTGCATAAGGCGTTTGAAGCCAACACAGGATGCGCCATTCTCGTGAACACCTCCTTTAACGTGCGAGGCGAACCGATCGTCTGCACGCCGGAGGATGCATATCGCTGTTTTATGCGCACCGAGATGGATGTCTTAGTCTTGGAAAATTGCGTGCTCAACAAAGCCGAACAAAAGCCTTTGGTCGGGGACACAGACTGGAAAAAGGAGTTTGAACTCGACTAAGAGCCGGCTGGAGGAAGAACAGGTGAATTTCAATTCACATATTCTCAAACGGAGGAATGTCTAGATGCGTATTCTGATCACGGGAGGAGCAGGTTTTCTGGGAAGCCACCTGTGCGATCTCTTACTTAGCAAAGGCCATGAGATTATTTGTATGGACAATCTCATTACCGGTCGGATGGAAAACGTCTCCCATCTCATAGGGCATGAGCGATTCAGCTTCATTAAATACAACGTCTGTGACTATCTACACATAGACGGGCCGCTTGATGGAGTAATGCACTTTGCTTCTCCCGCAAGCCCGCAAGACTATCTCGAGTTCCCCATCGCAACTTTGAAAGTCGGTGCGCTGGGCACACATAAAGCCTTGGGGCTAGCGAAGGCAAAGGGTGCGCGGTTTCTCCTTGCCAGTACTTCAGAAGTCTATGGCGACCCGCTAGTCAACCCACAGCCCGAGTCGTATTGGGGCAATGTGAATCCGATGAGCCCCCGCGGGGTGTACGATGAAGCGAAACGCTTTGCGGAGGCCATGACAATGGCTTATCATCGGTACCACGGGTTGGACACGAGAATCGTGCGGATCTTTAATACGTTCGGTCCCCGCATGAGACCACGCGATGGCCGGGTGGTCTCGAATTTTATTGTCCAGGCGCTTCAGGGAAAACCGCTCACAGTCTTCGGTGACGGGTCACAAACGCGGAGTTTCTGTCATGTGGATGATCTCGTTAGCGGCATCATGGCTTTGTTGCTGATCAAGTCGGACAAGACCGTGACCGAGAGAACGGATCGAGCAGGATTCCTGGTGCGCCGGCGCGAGACGGTGTCCGACAGTGTGCACGATCCGGTCAATATTGGAAATCCCCATGAATTGACGGTCGGAGAAATTGCCAAACTGATCCTCAAATTGAGCGGGTCTGGAAGTCCGATCGAGTATCAGCCGCTGCCCGCTGACGACCCCAGAGTACGTCGCCCCGATATACGACGAGCCAAGGCCTTGCTCGACTGGGCGCCAAAGGTCGAACTGGAAGACGGATTGCGAAAGACAATTGAGTATTTTCGACAGTTGGTGTGAGTAGAATTTGCACGCCTGCCCGTTTATGGATGGGGTCACTTATGGCTAACCGATCTTTGGGCAAGCGGTGAATCCAAAGAGTGCCAGATCGGAAAGTAGACCCTTGCTCCTCGCCAATCCCGAGCTGGCCGTTCTTTCCCCTTGAGTGTAGAGCAGAATCTAGGCACAGTTGCAAGTTGGCGAATCCTGCCAGATGAAGTTAGGTAAGTAGCCTCAGTTTTCATGCCGTGTTGTTTCACTTCTGACATGGCCTGTCGTCTACGATTGCGAACGAGTCAGAAAAGGAAAGGATAGCAGGACGTGTGTGGCATTGCCGTGATGCTCGGGCTCGACGGAAAGCCAGCTGAAAGGCTGGTTGTCGAGCGCATGACTGAGAGCCTTCTCCATCGAGGGCCGGATGAAGGAGGCATGTATATTGAGGGTTCTGTCGGTCTCGGTTTTAGAAGATTGTCTATTCTAGACCTCTCAGACGCAGCTCATCAACCGATGGTCAGCGAGGACGGGGGATACGTTTTAGTCTTCAATGGGGAAATTTTCAACTACATTGAACTTCGCGAAGAACTTCGAGCTCTTGGTCACCGCTTTAGATCCAGCGGTGACAGCGAGGTCTTATTGAACGCCTATCGGGAATGGGGGCCGGACTGCCTGCCGAAGTTAAATGGCATGTGGGCTTTCGTGATTTATGACCGAAAGCGAGGTCGACTGTTCGGCTCTCGTGATCGCTTTGGTGTCAAGCCTTTGTTCTGCTATCGCGCTAAGGACCATATCCTCTTTGCTTCAGAAATCAAAGCAATTCGAGCCTCCAGTCTTTATCGCGGAGAAGTGAATTGGAAGATTGCGGCCAGATTCCTCCTGCAAGGTCAGCTCGGTGACAGTGACGAGAGTTTTTATCTAGCCATTGAACAAATTCCTCCGGGCTCCGCATTCGAAGTCGATTTAGAAGGTCACTGGCGTCAATGGCAGTACTGGTCGCTGAGCCAGCTTCCTTCTATTGAAGTCAAGGATCCAGCCCAAGCATTTGCCGAAATCTTCGAAGACTCGGTCAGACTCCGGATGCGCAGCGATGTGCCGGTTGGCGTCTGTCTATCGGGTGGGTTGGACTCAACATCAATCATTTGTGCGGCAGGACGTCAGAAAGGAAGTGCTCCAGCCAGCTCAACCGAACCGCTTCTGGCGTTCTGCTACATGGCCAAGGAATATGATGAATCGCTCTACATCGCAGATACTTTGGCCATGACACAGGCTGAACTGAGAGAACTCCAAACGAGTCCTCTTGGACTTTGGAGCAACTTGAGCACTATCCTTTGGTACCAGGATGAGCCGGTCCATACAATGACTGCCTTGGTAGGATTCGAGTTGATGAAGTTGGTGGCGGCAAACGGCATTCGCGTCGTGCTCAATGGTCAGGGAGCAGATGAAACCATAGGTGGGTATTTCAGTTACTTCCTCGATTATTGGCAGACGCTTCTCCGGAGGTGTCGCGTAGGAGAGGCCTGCCGCGCAGTAAACTCCTACGTATCGGCTCACGGCGGTAACCCACGAGAGCTGCTTATGAGCGCAGTGCTCAGGCTGCTTGCATGGGAACTGCAGCGTGTGGCTGCCTATCGACAGTTCGCTCGCTGGAGGCGTCACGTACAGGCACAAAGGAACTCCTGGTTCACTCAAGCTCTCACACAACATTTCCCACTCGAACAGTTAGCCGCAGCAGACGGAAAATTCAATGGGACTCTCGCACAATCAGTGGTCTCTTCCCCCCTACCTCTATACCTCAGGATTGAAGATCGCAACTCAATGGCCCATTCGGTTGAGGCACGGCTGCCCTTTCTCGACTATCGCTTGGTGTCTCTGCTCTTCAATATCCCTGTGGAATGGAAGTTGCGCGGTCCATGGAACAAGTTCGTACTTAGGGAAGCGATGCGTGAGCGAATCCCGGAGTCGGTGCGAACACGCGTTGACAAGATGGGTTTCCCAACCCCAGGGCAGAAATGGTTCGCTCATGACCTCTATGAACCTATGCAGGACCTTCTGGCGAGCCAGGCGGTGCGAGAACGGGGCATCTACAATGTCAGCGCCATCATGGAGGATCTCCAACGACATCGAAGCGGCCGGGCCGATTTCGCGCACCGGTTGTTCAGTGTGGCTCAGTTTGAGGTATGGACCAGCTTGTTCAACAGTGATCCGATACACCGTTGAAGAAAATGATCCGCAGACTCGCACGACTTGGAGGCATGGTGCCTCTGGTGTCCATGGATAAGGGTGGCACACTCCCTACGAGTATGCTCCAGCAGTGTGGATATCGATCGGGGAATCTCTCATGAAAATAGTCAACATCGTTGGTGCTCGACCCAACTTCATGAAGATTGCGCCATTGATGAAGGAGATGCGAAAGCATGCCGGAATTGACGCTGTGCTGGTTCACACTGGTCAGCACTATGATGTGAGCATGGCAGGGCAGTTCTTTGAGGATTTGCAGATACCGCTACCTCATGTATCGCTAGAAGTGGGATCCGGATCGCACGCCTATCAGACCGGCGAAGTGATGAAACGTCTCGAGCCGATTTTGGAACGCGAACGTCCCGACGTGGTCGTAGTCGTAGGCGACGTCAACTCGACCCTCGCAGCAGCGTTGACCGCTGCCAAACTTCAGATCCGGGTAGCGCACATTGAAGCCGGCTTGAGGAGTTTCGACCGGTCGATGCCGGAGGAAATTAACCGACTGCTCACCGATGCGATCTCCGACTACCTCTTCGTTACCGAAGAGAGTGGCAAGCGGAACCTTTTAGCTGAAGGAGTGAGCGAGGATAAGATTTTTTTTGTCGGCAATGTCATGATCGATTCTCTCGAAACTTCCCGTCGTTTGTGGGCACGCTCGACGATCCTCGAACATCTGGGGTTGAAGAAGGGTCAATATGGCGTGGTGACACTCCATCGTCCTTCGAACGTCGATGATCTCCCAATCCTCAAAGGACTGATCAGAGCACTCGCGGATGTGGCACGGCAGCACCCTATTGTGTTCCCTGTTCACCCTCGAACCCGGACATCTCTTGAAACGATCCCAGAGTTCCGGTCAGTCATGTACTTTGGTGATGGACCTACACCCAGCAGAGGGATCCATTGCATGGATCCAATCGGATATCTTGACTTCATGTCGCTGGTCGCGAATGCACGGCTTGTTCTCACCGACTCAGGCGGGATTCAGGAGGAAACGACGGTTCTTGGCATTCCGTGTCTCACGTTGCGAGAAAATACCGAACGACCGGTCACGGTTACACATGGAACCAATCGCATCGTGGGATCATCACCGGCACGAATCACGGCTGAAGTTGCACAGGTACTGAAGGCGCCTTTGCCGGCACCCATTCCCCCGCCGCTCTGGGATGGTCAAGCCTCGCAGCGAATCGTGGCTGTTCTGTTGGAACATATCAGGGATCGAAACAGATCTCCCAGATCGGCAACACATGGAGCACCTAACCTTCCTCGGCCTTGAGAGCTGTTACGACATGAAACAAGCGTATATTCACGATCCTGAGTTTCTGGTTTCTAGCTGTCTAAGATTGATTGACGGGAGGCGAAACGTACAGTGACCAGACAAGATTTCTTTGAGTTACTCTGCTGTCCGGCATGCAAAGGGAATCTTCAGCTGGGCACTAACTATACGGAACTGTATTGTGGCCTGTGCGCGTTTACGTTTCCGATTGTTGACGGTATTCCAGTGTTATTCCCCTGCAACGTAGCAGTGGAGATGAAACAGCTGTTTGCACGGTATTGGGACTCAGAAGAGAAAGCCAATCTCTATGATACCCACGTTGAGGGCGGGGACAGTATCTTCGGAGTGTATAACCATCGATCGGAAATGTTTGGCCTTAGTATGTATTATGAACAGGATAAGTCAGACCTCGTACTGGATGCTGGATGTGGGAACGGGCGTTTCTTAGAAACTTTGCCGCGAGACTCAGTCTCAATTGGCGTCGATGCTTCCCTGAACTTGCTGAGAATTGCGCAGAAGAAAAGGAGAGGCCATTTTCATGTGTGTTGCGAATTAGAGCATCTGCCGTTTAGAGAAGGGACATTTGGCACAGTCATAAGCTGTCGGGTTCTTCAACACCTTAAGCAACAGAAAGAAGCAGTCCAAGAGCTATGTCGCGTCACAAGAATTCAAGGTAACGTGATTTTGGAGTTGTATAACACATGGAATCCGAAGACGCTTTACAAAAATATCCGAATGTCAAACTCTAGAAAATTGCTCAACTTCCCGTTCAGGATGCTGTTTCGCTCCATGTCTCCATTCGATGCGTGGGGATTGAGCTACGACAACTATAACAGTTGGTTTGAAGTAGAGCGATGGCTTGTCAAGAATAATATGCACGGCATCCAAGGAAGAGGGGTGGGTTTTGGCTACCATAAGTATCTGTTTGCCCCATTTTATATCGACGCTGTACTTGCTAAGCAATGTCCTGAGCTTCTCCGTTCCTATTACGCCAAGTGCTTTTCCGTTGAAAAGGCTATCGGCCACTATATTCCGTTTCGGTATTTCATGGAGAAGTTTGTCATTAAGGCCACCAAGAATGCTCCTGAATTGAACCGAGGGTTAGGTCGCCGGATCGCCGAAAGAATCGACGATTATGTGAAGTACTCATCGCTGTGGAATTGGGAGGCACTAAAAGAAACAAGAAGGGAGAAGCAAGGTCGGGACGTCATCGTCAAGGATAATCGGTTTCACATTACGGAAGCAGTTGAGTGGCTAAAGCGCGCACAGGATGCGACACAAGACAGGGGAGTGCCGCGGGGATTCAGCGTAAGGTGGAATCCCTTCTTCCGCGCCCGAGGTTGGCAGCCGTCGTATCCAGAAACAACTGGATATATTATCCCGACGTTGTTCGACTGTGCGACCTACCTTGCAGATAATAGCTTGCGGACCAGAGCAATCGAAATGGCGGATTGGGAGATTGATGTGCAAATGGAGAATGGAGCTGTCATGGGTGGCACGATCGACAGCATTCCATCTCCGGCGGTGTTTAATACAGGACAAGTCATTTTTGGTTGGCTGCGGGCTTATGAAGAGACGAATCAACACAAATACCTGGTTGCATGCGAACGTGCGGGTCAATTCTTAATGAGTGTGCAGAACGACGATGGCAACTGGTACAAAGGCAATTCGCGCTTCGCGAATGCGAAAACCACGACTTACAATTCAAGAGTCGGATGGGCGCTGATTTTGTTGGCGCAAAGATTAAACGCATCACGGTTCGTGATCGCCGGCGAAAAGAATATTGAATACACGCTTCGCCAGCAAAACCCCAATGGATGGTTTCGAAACAACTGCTTGTCCAACCCTGAGGCAGCGTTGTTGCACACAATTTGTTATGCAATCGAAGGTATTTGGGGAGCGTCAGAAGCCCTGCGTAACGACCGGTATTACGAAATGGCTAAGCTGCCAGCAGACCATCTCCTCCTTTGTCTCTCAGACGATGGACGGTTGCCGGGTCGCCTGGACTCGTCATGGAAGGGAGTAGTAGATTGGGATTGCTTAACAGGAAATGCACAACTGGCACTTATTTGGCTCAATCTGTATAGACGAACTGGCGATTCAACATATCTGGTTGCCGCTCGGAAACTTCTACGCTTCCTGAAGTCGGCACAGAACTGCGTGGCAAAGAATCCAGGGTTAAGAGGAGGTGTCAAAGGCTCATTTCCCTTCGACGGGGCGTATGGACGGTACGAGATCCTCAATTGGGCCACAAAATTTTATGTCGACGCCATGCTGCTAGACGAACAGTGCGCATAGGGCGGTCTGTAATGATACCGTGTTCTCCATCGCACGACAGACTGGACTCGAATGGGTCCAGGTTCGCGGTTAGGAGGGTCCTGAACCAGTGAAGAAGGTTCTAATCGTTGCATACTATTTTCCTCCTGTAGTGGCGAGTGGTTCTATGCGGATTCTTGGTTTTTGCCGCTACCTTGCGCAATATGGATGGAGACCGTTTGTGCTTACAACTGATGCAAATTCTGTCTATCCATCCGTTGGAATCGATAAGGAACTTTTTGCCGGACTTCCTAATTCCGTACAAGTCGAAGTTGTGCCTTACACTGATCCGCGGCTTCGCTTAATCGCCCTACGTGATCGGATTCGGAACATACTTTCCGCTAGTTTTAGCGCCGAGGATCGTGGACGGCAAAAGACTCCTTTACAAACTGAAAGAACAACATCGAGGATGCGATGGATATCTGAAATTAAACGCTTGCTCCTGTGTTGGGCTTTGTCGTTTCCGGATCCGCAGTGCTATTGGTTCAGACCAGCAGCAAAACGGCTTTCATGGATTGAAAAGGACAAAATCCCTGACGTCGTCCTTGCGACTGGCCCGCCGTGGACTGGGCTGCTCATAGGGAAAGCTCTTGCCGAGCGATTTAGAGTTCCGTTTGTTGCAGACTTCAGGGATCCCTGGATTAGCAAGCATTATAATTCATTCCTTCCACCACTGTTAGTTCGTAAAGCAGGAGAACTAGAAAGGTCAGTCTGCGCAGCAGCAGCGTGTGTAATCGCCAATACAGAAGAACTGCGCGAGTTGTTTTGTGAGCGGTATCCCGACTTTCGGGATAAATTCGTATCGATCCCAAATGGATTCGATCGAAGACTATTGAGCACGACGGGCATTGAGTGTAACGATCTCAACGGGTCGGATAAGCTTCACATGAATGGACGGATGCTGGAATTATGGCACTTCGGGACTCTCTATTCTAAAAGAAATCCCTTGCCTCTGTTCCAGGCGGTTTCAGAGTTACTTGGACAAGGCCAGATTCGTCCTGACCAGCTTCGGATACGTCTTGTGGGGGGATGGGATATCGCGGATGAGCACTGCGAGAAATTAGCGCTGGAACTCGAAAACCAGGGAATCGTTCGGCGTGAGGGGCCTGTCCCTCACCAGGTTTGTCTGGAGCAGATGGCACGAGCACAAACCTTGCTTGTCCTTCAGCCCAACTTTCCACTTCAGGTACCAGCAAAAATCTATGAGTATATAGCGACTGCCCGTCCATTAATTGTGTTGGGAGGTGAAGGAGCTACCGCAAGGTTAGTCAATGAGCATCATTTAGGAATTACCTGCCCAAATACAACGGCTGACATTAGAAGGCTCATTTATCAGCTTGTCACAGGTCAGCTTACGCTCAATCCTCCTCAAGTAGCGCAGACGAATCGGTTCGACTACCGTATTTTAGCGGGCGATCTTGCCCAGGTTCTCGAAGACGTCTGCACGAGGCATTCGAACTGATACTCAATGAGTACAGGGCAATTGGGTAGCGATGTCTCTCACCGTCATCGAGCAACACAGCGGATTTGAAGCATCAGCCTGGGACCGTTATATCCTCGACCATCCCGGGGCCAGTGGCTATCATCTGTTGGCTTGGCGGGCGATTTTACAACAGGTCTTCGGGCACCGCACCGTGTATTTAATGGTGAGAGCCGACCTCGGGGAGGTCAAAGGGGTCTTGCCGCTGGTTCTGCTTGCCAGTCGACTATTTGGACGGTTCATGGTCTCGCTGCCGTTTTTCAATTACGGGGGAGTGATAGCAGACAGTAAAGAAGCCGAGGACTTACTCCTTGATTCAGCTGTCAAGCTGGCAAGGGAAGTGAAGGCAACGCACATTGAGCTTCGCCATCAAGAGGCGCGTGCGATCGGGTGGTCTTGCAGTCATCGCAAAGTCTCCATGCGATTGGAACTGCCCAGTCAGTTTGAGGGCCTCTGGACGGGGTTCCCTTCTAAACTTCGCAGCCAAGTTCGCCGGGCTCAAAAAGTAGGGATGACGGTTCGGTTTGGGGGGAGAGAGCATCTGGAAGAGTTTTACACAGTGTTCTCACGCGGCATGCGCGATTTAGGAACTCCTGTCTATGGAAAGAACTTCTTCGAAGCTATCTTACAAACCTTTCCCAAGGAGTCCCGAATCTGCCTGCTCTCCTCGAAAGGTGTCACCTTGGCTGCAGGCTTTTTGTACGGGTTTCGCAACACTCTGGAAATTCCATGGGCCTCTTCCGATAGACGATATAACCACTTAGCCCCGAACATGCTCCTTTACAATTCAGTCCTGGAATATGCTTGTCAGGAGGGATTCCAGCTCTTTGATTTTGGTCGATCGACCCCCGGCAGTGGGACGTACCGGTTCAAAGAGCAGTGGGGGGCTCGGCCAGTTCCGCTTCACTGGTATTATTGGTTACGTGACGGCGACGAACCTCCTCAGTTGAATCCACAAAACCCTAGGTACAGCCTTGCCATCAAAGTTTGGCAGAAGTTGCCTCTTGCATTGACAACACTGGTAGGGCCCCACATCGTGAAGTATCTTCCATGAGAATCCAGCGCACACTGGCTCCAACAGCAGCCCCACTCGCTGTGCATGACTTGCTGCACGGTCTTGCCGGTATCTTTCTGGGCGAGAAACAATTAATGAAGCTGGAAGGGGAGATTCAGGATTATTTCCGTGTCAAACACGTCTTCCTCGTCTCTTCTGGAAAGGCGGCTTTGACCCTTATTTTAGTCGCTCTTAAGTCTTTGTCTTCCAGACAACACGTTGTGATTCCGGCCTATACCTGTTTTTCCGTTCCTTCTGCAATTGTCAAAGCCGGACTGAATGTATCCCTGTGCGATGTAGATCCGCAGTCGCTCGATTTCAATTTTGACTGCCTACAATCGTTAATTGATGCGAACCCCCTCTGTGTGATCCCCACCCATCTGCTCGGGCTCCCTTCCAACGTGGATCGCGTCAAGGGCCTCTGCCAAGACAAAGGCGTGTTTGTGGTCGAAGACGTCGCTCAGGCAATGGGAGTGAAGCACGGGGGTCGGTTTCTCGGCACCCGAGGAGACGTTGCCTTCTTTAGCCTCGGCCGGGGCAAGAACATCACGTGTGGCTCCGGCGGGATCATTGTGACCAACTGCGACTTAATCGCGCAGGCTCTCAGAAAGGAATATCAACGACTCACTCCCGAACCGACGTTAGGAATCATCCGAAATTTCTGCGAGGTCCTAGCCTTGTGCCTGCTGATCGATCCTCGACTCTACTGGCTGCCCGCCGGGCTCCCTTTCCTCCGATTGGGAGAGACGAAGTTCTACCATGACTTTCCCATTCATCGAATGGATGGGGTCCGAGCAAGCCTTCTCTCGCGCTGGAAAGACCGACTGCTGGAGTCGAACGCTTCTCATTCTAAAGTGGCTGCTGACTTCCATGACCGCCTCCCTCGAGGCTGTCAGGTCGTCGCCCGTGTACTCGAGGCGAAGGTCCTCTACAACCGGATGCCTGTGATGATGAGGAGCAAGAGAGACAAAGACGAACTGGTCGCAGCGTCAAAGGCGAACGGGTTAGGGATCAGTCCGCTGTATCCATCGGCCATTCCAGACATCGAAGAACTGAAAGGTAGCTTCATGAAGGGGCGATTCCCAGCAGCAGAACAGGTGGTGAACTGCCTCGTCACTTTGCCAATTCATCAGTTTGTCCGACCTAAAGATGTAGAAAGAATCTGCTGTCTCGTTGGACAGTTACACGAGGCCGCTGAGAAGGCTGGAATGAGTTCAGACAGTCGCAGTCTTGCTAGCAAGAGTGCCTCGGTTCAAGTCTAAGAAGCCAATCGTTGCCGCACAAGCACAAAGAACCAATACTCCGAATATGAAAAGCAAGATCAAACAGTTGGCTGGCAAGACGCTGTTCCAGACTCATCTGTACCGTTGGTTTCTGACCAGCACCGCGGTTGTCGTCGCCTTTCACCGAGTCTCAAACCCAGCCCAAGATGGTCTGACCTGCGATGTAGAGATGTTCAAACGGTACTGTGAATTCTTTACTCGGTACTTCCGCGTAGTATCATTGAGCAATCTCATTGACAAATTGGAAGAGGGCGTGCCATTGAAACGTGAACTTGTGATTACCTTTGACGATGGATACCAGGATAACTATCTCAATGCTGCTCCTATACTAAACTCCATGGGGTTATCTGCGACTTTTTTCATTGTCACAGGATCCGTAGGGACCGATTTAATTCCCTGGTGGGACAACAAACGGTCCCTCCACCACCCTTGGATGACTTGGGACCAAGTCGTGGACTTGCATCGCCAGGGATTCCAGATCGGAGCCCACACCCGTACGCATGTAAACCTTGGAGTAATATCCAGAGAAAAGGCTTGGGAGGAAATTCATGGCTCACGTATGGATTTGGAAGAAAAACTCTCAGCACCGATTGACCTTTTCGCTTATCCTTACGGAAGAGAGCGTGAGATAACAGAGGGGAATCGGGACCTGGTAAAGAGAGCAGGATTCCGTTGTTGTTGTTCTTGTTTTGGAGGAATTAACCAAAAGGGAAACAATCCCTTTTCTCTTCGGAGAATTCCCATAGGAGCTTATTATCAGTCCCCGTATAATTTCGCCTTTGATCTAGCCTTCGATCGCACAGAAATGTCGTATTGAACAAAACAGACAGGAACTACAACCCTATATTTGACTTACACACCCTGCGACAGATGAAACACTATCAGTAACTTGATTAGGATGTGGAAGATCCGAAAAGCCATTGGAGAAGAGGCAAAGGAAATCATTAAACTCTACAACCTTGCCTATGATAAACCAAAAACGGAGGAAGACTATGAATGGCTTTATGACAGGAATCCGAGCGGGGCGAGCTACGTCTGGCTTGCAATTGATGAGGATAATGGTCTCACAGTTAGCGCTCGTCCTGTCTTTCCGTGGAGAATGAAGATTCTCGACAATGAGCTCATTGCCACTCAAGCGGGCGATGCCTTAACCCATCCCAATTATCGTCGCCGTGGAATCTTCACAGCACTGGTTGAAGCGGCATGGTCTGAGTTGCGAGAACGAGGAATCCCACTTACGTATAGCTTTCCCATCGAAGCTGCCCTATCCATTCATCGCAAGGCAGGGGTCCGATCTGATGGGTATACCGGGTGCCACGAAGTCGGGTTCTTACGTCGAATGGTTAAGCCGCTCCAGGTTCAAGAGCTTCTGGTTTACAGGTATGGGAGCAACCTGTCGTGGAAATACCTGGGTCGAGGTATTGACATTATGATGAGACTTCTCACCGAGCGTGCGGCTTGGAGCCGGTCACGAAGGCTAATCATTAAGAAAGTTCTCTACTTTGATCAGCGCTTTGATGCCCTTTGGAAACGCGCCTCAAAGCATTATAAGGTGATCGCTGTCAGGGACAGCAAATTTTTAAACTGGCGGTATATTGATACCCCCAAGAAGCGGCACACCGTCATATCAGCCGAAGCAGGAGAAGATGTCCTCGGTTTTGCCGTCATCGAGATAGCACAACTCGGGCACGGATTGAAGGAAGCGTACCTTGTAGAGGTTTTTCCAATTGACGATTCAAAAGTCGTTAACGCACTGCTTAGTTCAGTCATGCAGTATTGCCGTGAGCTAAACTTTTCAAAAATCATTGCCGGGGCGCTCGAAGGGAGTGACTATGCCAAGATTTTATTAAGGGCTGGATTTATATCGCGCCAGGACCGCCTTCCTCTTGTTATCCACATACATTCCGAGATGCCTTTTGCTCAAATTCTGCTCGACAGCAAGAACTGGTTTATAACCTGGGGCGATTTGGATATCGAGGGTATCAGTGGTTGAGATTGATAATTCAGGCACGCCGCTTTGAAGATCGCCTATTATCCAGCCCATCGGCTTTGATCTAGCCTTCCGTCATACAGAAACGAGATATTGAAGAGATTGGCAGTCCACTCCGTCGGTTCTTTTCATCCTTTGATCACGAATATTCGCAATTATCGTCCAGGAGATGAGGAACTCCTCGTTGCGCTGTGGAATCTTGCTTATGCTGATTATGCAGGATATGTGAAAAGAACGGCCGCACACTGGCGCTGGTGTATCCTCGAAAGACCGGGCATTGATACGGCGGATATCATCATCCTTGAAAAGGGTGGAGATGTTCTTGGCTATGGGATACTCGGCCTGAACGGGACGGTTTTGGAGTTAGCCGTCGATCCACGGCTCTCTGCCGGAAGACGAGAGAAAGTGGCAGAGCGTGTGAACAATGCTCTTGAGGAGCGGAGCCGGACACGGGGTGATGAGATGATTTCGTTTGAAGTGCCTCAAATAGACGAAGCCATTTGTCGAGCACTTCGCCGTGCTGGCTACCGGGAGGAGACCAGCGAATCACTCAATATGGCAATTATCGATCCTGTCGGGCTTATCAGGAAAATTCTCGCTCATCGAGGAACGCGGATAAGTCCCGGATGGAGTCCCTCATTTCTCCTTGAAGTCATGCCTGGCCATTATCGTTTCTGTCCTTATCGTCGTGTGCATATTCAAAATGGAAGTCCAGTAGCTGTGACGGCGGATCCGATCAACGCAATGGCAGATTACATTGTCGGAATCGCTCTCTCCACACTGGCGGATCTGATCTTCAGGCGGACTACCTTCGAGAGCGCCCTTAAGGCCGGGAGGATTACTGTTCAACCGATATCAGGCTTACAAGACGTCGCCACATTGATAAATCTGCTCATCATTGATAAGCCGTGGTATACCCCTCACGCCGATGGCCGGTAGTAACATGAACGAGGCAGTCAATGCCTCTTCCCGGGCAGGCCGGGAGGCCGGGAAAGTCGAACTCCGCGAATACGCTTCTGGCGATGAGAAAGAGATCGTCCAGATTTTGTCCAGAAGTCATGCAAATGGCTGGGGGGATGAGAAGTTTTGGCGATGGAAACACGTGTGCCGATCTGGCTTCGTGAAAGAGGACGTGGTGGTAGCCTCTGTGAACAATGAGATGGTAGGTTGCTTCCATGGGGCGGTTCTCCCTCTCACGCTGGAGGCCGGGCTTGAAGTCCCCATGAATTTCGAGGGTGACTTCGCCGTTCTCCCAGAATATCGAAAACTCGGTATTCCTGATCAAGCGCATGACCTCATCTCTCACCGCCTCCTGGAACGAGGAGTGATGCTTCGGGGCGGATTTACATCAAAGGAACTGAACGAGCGTTTCTACCATAAACGCTTCGGATATATCTTCGTTCCCACGGTTACCACTCAGTTCCGAAAGATTCTCGGCTTGGGGTTGCTCCAACAGAAAGTCGAAGCATATGGCAAGAGGCTGCTTGCACATTCGAGGGTTCGCCAAGCTCTCAACCGCCAACCACTCATGCTCAACCTACGGCTCGAGAATTTTCCGCCTT
>Ga0209853_1000161_pt1 | contig 17846 bp, 15 predicted proteins | sample GWRWS1_30_40_FD_187224 | JGI IMG/M metagenome (GOLD analysis project Ga0209853, IMG submission 187224) | Riverbed sediment microbial communities from areas with vegetation nearby in Columbia River, Washington, USA - GW-RW S1_30_40 (SPAdes)... | ecosystem: Environmental > Aquatic > Freshwater >...
GATGTAGGTTTCCATGACCTAGACCTCGACCACGAGATCGGGAACGAATGCGGTGTCCTCGCCGGGATAGCCGCGGGCGTTGCAGACGACGCGGGTGCCGCGCACCGTGTAGTCGAGCGCGCAGTGCGTGTGGCCGTGGATCCAGAGCCGCGCCCGACCCATCAGGTCCTCGAGGTTGCTGACGAACGCCGGGTTCAGCGGGTGGGTCGCGAACTTGGGCGCGATGCTGCCGGGATGAGGGGGGTGATGGGTGACGACGACGGTCGGGCCCGGGAAACCGGCGAGGAGCCGTCTCGTCAGCCAGGCGCGCTCCGCGTGGTGCAGCGCGATCGAGTCGTCCGCCGCGAACATCCGGTCGCTCCAGCGGATCGCCCGGAAGTCGACGAGCCACCCCGCATACTTCTCCAGGGCGAGCTTGCGGCCGGCCTCGCCGTACAGCGCGAAGTCGGTCCACAGCGTGCAGCCGAGGAAGCGGACGCCGCCGAGCACGACCTCGCCGCAATCCAGGAACCGGACGTCGGTGCTGTCAGCGGCGGCGCAGAGAGCGGCCTGGGTGGCGTGGAACTCGCCGTCATAGGGCTCGTGATTGCCGGCGACGTAGAGCACGGGCGCGTCGAACCGCGCCTTTGCCCACTCGATCCCGGCCGCGCCGTTGTCGATGTCGCCCGCCAGCACCACGACGTCCGCCGGCGCCGGCGGAGGATCGAACGGGGCCGCCTCGAGATGCAGGTCGGAGAGGATGCGGATGCGCATCGCGTCAACGCCAGCGCCGCACACCCGCGATGGCGAGGGCCACCACCGACGGCAGCCAGATCCAGAGCGCCTCGTCGCGCAGCACGCCGAGTCCGTACGCGGTCGTGAAGAACTCGTGAAGCTCCGGCGCCGCGGCGATGGGCCGCCAGGGGAAGAGGTATCGGGTATCGTCGAACGGCCAGAGGAGGGCGACGCCGAAGTACGCTTCAGTGAAGGCGTCGAGCAGCCCGTAGGAGGCGCCTGCGAGCGCGAGCAGCCCCGCGACGCGCCACCAGCGCGCCGAACCGACCCGGAGGTCCCGGAACGCGAGTAGGGCGACCACGAGCGCGGCGGCGGCCGCGAACGCAAGCGAGTGAGTGAACCCGCGGTGCCCGAGCGCGTGCTCCCAGGGAATGCCGAACGCGAGCGGGCCGACAAAATCGAGATCGGGCACGACGGCGAGGGCGATCGCCCACGCGACCAGCTTCGTTCGCGCTCCACACGCCGCGCCGACCGCGGCGACGGCGAGCGCGTGCGAGACGCTGGTCGGCATGCCGTGCGGAGCTACCGGCCCTTCCGCCGCCGGCGCAGGTTTGCCGCGATCCGCATCCGCAGCGCGTTCAGCTTGATGAAGCCCGCCGCGTCGGCCTGGTCGTACGCGCCGCGGTCCTCCTCGAACGTGGCGATCGCCGGATCGAACAGCGAGTCGGTCTTCGAGGCCCGGCCGACGGTCATCACGGTGCCCTTGCAGAGCTTGACGCGCACCTTGCCGTTGACGGTCGCCTGCGAGGCGTCGATCAGCGTCTGGAGCAGGCGTCGCTCCGGGCTGAACCAGTAGCCGTTGTAGATCAGCCGCGCGTACCGCGGCATCAGGTCGTCCTTGAGCGCGAGCACCTCGCGGTCGAGCGTGATCGACTCCATCGCCCGGTGCGCCTTGAGCATGATGGTGCCCCCGGGCGTCTCGTAGCAGCCCCGCGACTTCATGCCGACGTAGCGGTTCTCGACGATGTCGAGCCGGCCGACGCCGTGCCGGCCGCCGAGCCGGTTGAGCGTGGCGAGCACTTTCGCCGGGCTCATCCGCTTGCCGTCGATCGCGACGATGTCGCCCCGCTCGTAGGTGAGCTCGACGTGCTGGGGCCGCCGCGGCGCCTTCTCGGGCGACACGGTGATGCGCCACATCGACTCCTCGGGCTCGTAGTCGGGGTCCTCGAGGACGCCGCCCTCGTAGGAGATGTGCAGCAGGTTCGCGTCCATCGAGTAGGGCGCGCCGCCGCCCTTGCGCTGCTTGTGCTCCACCGGAATGCCGTGTCGCTCCGCGTACCTGAGGAGCTTTTCGCGCGAAGTGAGATCCCACTCGCGCCAGGGCGCGATGATGCGCACGTTGGGCATCAGCGCGTAGGCGCCGAGCTCGAAGCGGACCTGGTCGTTGCCTTTGCCGGTGGCGCCGTGCGAGATCGCATCCGCCCGGGTCTGCCGCGCGGTCGCGACCAGGTGCTTCGCGATCAGCGGGCGCGCGATCGACGTGCCGAGCAGATACTCGCCTTCGTAGACCGCGTTCGCCCGGAACATCGGATAGACGAAGTCGCGCACGAACTCCTCGCGCAGATCCTCGACGAAAATCTCCTTGACGCCGAGGAGGCGCGCCTTCCTGCGCGCCGGCTCGAGCTCCTCGCCCTGGCCGATGTCGGCGGTGAAGGTGACGACCTCGCAGCCGTAGGTGTCCTGCAGCCACTTGAGGATGACCGAGGTGTCGAGCCCGCCGGAGTACGCGAGCACGACTTTCCTGACGCCGCCCTTACCCTTCACTCTTCACCCGCCCCAGCACGAGGTACTCCATCAGCGCCTTCTGCGCGTGCAGCCGGTTCTCGGCCTCGTCCCAGACCACGCTTTGCGGCCCGTCGATCACCTCGGAGGAGACCTCCTCTCCGCGGTGCGCCGGCAGGCAGTGCATGAAGAGCGCATCCGGCTTCGCGCGCTTCATCATCTCGGCGTCGACCTGCCAGTCGGCGAAGGCCTGCTTCCGCTCGTCCGCCTCGTCCTCGAACCCCATGCTCGTCCAGACGTCGGTGGTGACGAGGTCGGCGCCGCGCGCCGCCTCCAGCGGGTCGGCGAACTCCTCGTAGTGATCGGTCCCGAGCAGCCCGGCGCGCCCCGGCTCGACCTCGTAGCCAGGCGGGGTCGAGACCCGCACGTTGAAGTCGAGGACCTCGGCCGCCTGCAGCCAGGTGGTGCAGACGTTGTTGGAGTCGCCGATCCAGGCCACGGTCCGGCCGCGGATCGGGCCGCGATGCTCGAGGTAGGTGTAGAGGTCGGCGAGGATCTGGCACGGGTGGTACTCGTCGGTGAGGCCGTTGATCACGGGCACCCGCGAGGACCGCGCGAAGCGCTCGACGATCGCCTGGCGGAACGTCCGGATCATGACGACGTCGCACATGCGCGAGATCACCTGCGCCGCGTCCTCGACCGCCTCCCCGCGCCCGAGCTGCGAGTCGCCGGTCGAGAGGAAGATCGCCGCGCCGCCGAGCTGGTGCATGCCCGCCTCGAACGAGAGGCGCGTCCGGGTCGAGTGCTTCTCGAAGATCATCACGAGCGTGCGGTCGGCGAGCGGCCAGTACTGCTCGTAGCGCTTGAACTTCTCCTTGATCCAGCGGGTGCGCGCGAACAGGTGCTCGAACTCGTCGCGCGCGAGGTCCTTGAACTGCAGGAAATGCTTCGGCGTCGCCACGGCCGGATCTCAAGCCGGCGGCGCGAGGAACTGCTTGACGAGCGGCGCGAGCCGCTCGACGACGAGCTTCGCCTCGGCCTCCCGGATCACGAGCGGCGGCAGCAGCCGGATCACCCGCTCGGCAGTGACGTTGATGAGCAGCCCGGCCTCGAGCGCGCGCTTCGCGAGGTCGCCGCAGGGGCGGTCGAGCTCGATGCCGATCATGAGCCCCTGGCCGCGGATCTCCACGACGCCGGCCACGCCGGCGAGCGCGTCGCGGAACCCGGCGCGCAGGAGCTCGCCCATGCGCGCCGCGTGGTCGACGAGCGCTTCGTCCTCCATGACGGCGAACGTGGCGAGCGCCGCGGCGCAGGCGAGCGGCCCGCCGCCGAACGTCGAGCCGTGGTTGCCGGGCTTGAACACGCCCGCCGCGCGCCCGGCCGCGACGCAGGCACCGATCGGCAGGCCCGAGCCGAGGCCTTTCGCGAGCAGCATCACGTCCGGGACCACGTCGGCGTGCTGGAACGCGAACCACTTGCCGGTGCGGCCGAGGCCGCTCTGGACCTCGTCGATCATCAGGAGCCACTTGCGCTCGTCGCAGAGCCGGCGGAGGAAGCGCACGTAGTCGCGGTCGGCGACGTTGATGCCGCCTTCGCCCTGCAGGACCTCGACGAGCACCGCGACGATGCTGCGGTTCGCCTCGGCGGCGTGGCGCACCGCCTGCTCGTCGTTGTAGGGCACCCGGATGAACCCCGGGACGAGCGGCTCGAACCCCGCCTGCGCCTTGCGGCTGCCGGTCGCGGAGAGCGTCGCGAGGGTGCGCCCGTGCCAGGCGTGCTCCATGACGATGATGGACGCGCTCGGCACGCTGTTCTGATGCCCGTAGAGGCGCGCGAGCTTGATCGCCGTCTCGTTCGCCTCCGAGCCGGAGTTGCAGAAGAACACCTCGTCCATGCCGGCGAGCGCGCAGATCCGGTCGGCGAGCTCGCGCTGCAGCGGGATCTCGTAGAGGTTGGAGGTGTGGATAACCTTGGCCGTCTGGTCGGCGATCGCGCGCACGAGCCGCGGGTGCGCGTGGCCGAGGCCAGAGACCGCGATGCCGGCGAGCGCGTCGAGGTACCGCTTGCCGTCCTCGCCCCACAGCCACACCCCCTCGCCGCGCGCGAACGCGACCGGCAACCGGGCGTAGGTGTTCATGAGATGCGAGGCCATTGCGAGACCCGACAAATGCAAAACGGCGGCTCTCGCCGCCGTGCCGCTTCAACGCGCGGGATCTTAGCACACCGGTTTCCGGTCCCCCGCGGGGAGGGCGGCGGCTCGAGCGGTGCCGCGGAAACGCTATCATCCACTCACCCGCCACCCTAACATCGTCAGCCCATGCCGCGGACATCGACCCGCTGGATCATCTATGGCGCGGTCCTCGCACTCGCGTTGATCGGTGTTCGCATCGCCGACCGGTCCGGCGGGCGGGCTGCGGCTCCGCCTGCGCCAGCTGAGGCAGAGGCTCGCGGAATCAGGGATGCCTCCAGGTCGGCGGCCGCTCGAGTTCCAGAGCTGGAGCTCGAGCGACTGGCCCAGCGCGCGCAACGGGAAACGGAGAGTGATCTCTTCAACGCACTCGCGGCCGAAGAGGTGCGCCGCAACGCCCCGCCGCCCCCGCCTGCGCCACCGCCGCAGGCCCCGCCGTTGCCATTTGCGTACCTGGGCAAGCTGATCGACGCGGGCCGAATCACCGTGTTCCTCAGCAATGGCGACCGCAACTGGGTCGTTCGCTCGGGCGACACGATCGACGGCGCCTATCGCGTCGAGGCGATCGAGGACCGGACGATGACGTTCACCTACCTGGCGCTCGGTATACGGCAAGAGCTCGGGATCGGCGCGGCGCAGCTGCAGCTTCAGTCAGTCGGCACTTCGCCGCTCTCCGAGGCGCTGCCGGTTGCGGTCTCGTCTCTAAGTGGCGTCCCGCTGCCGGGCGAGACCCGCCTGCTGCTCGCGGCGCCCTCGCGGGTGGCGGCAGGAAACGAGCTGGTCGTGAGCGTTGGGCTGCCGCCGGGCGGCGCTGTGCGCGATGCGCGCGTCGAGCTCGCATACGACCCGAAGGTGCTCGCGGCAGTCGGCGCTCCGGCTGGCGGCGCTGGGCGTGTGAGCCTTGCCTTGGCGGGCGCTGCCGGTCCTTTGGCGCAGGTGCGGTTCCGGGTGATCGCGCAGGCGCCGACGAATACCCAGATCGGGATCGAGAACGCTACCGCGACGGATGCGCGCGGGGCGAGCGTCGCGATCGCGACGCCCGGTGCACACGGCGTCGCGATCGTGCAGGGGTCGCGGGCGAAGTGATCGGAGGCTACGGGTTATCTCTCGACTACATCGAGCGCGTTCTGCGATTCATCGTCGGCATTCGAGGCTCGGCAACATCAGCCCGATGGAGTTCGAAATACGCTTCGCAAGCTAACGAAACCGTCCGCGAAATCGGGGGAAGCCCAGATAGACGATGCGACGCGAATACGATTTCAGCAAGGGCGTGCGGGGGAAGTTCTACCGACGGGACGCAAAGCTCCTCATTCCCGTCTACCTCGAGGCCAAGGTGCAGGTCTTCGTCGCCGACCGCGCGGCGAAGGACGGCACGGGGGTGAGCGAGGTGGTGAATCGAATACTCAGGCGCGAGATCGCCGCTGAATCACCGAAGACCAAGAAGGCGGGCAGAAGCAGCAAACGTGCGGTGGATCTGGTGCTGCTCGGCGCCGACATCCAGCGGACCCGGGGCTCAGGCACGAAGCTCTACGCTGTGCGAGACGCTCAGGACCGATTCAAAGACGTTCAAGCCTACCGCCTCAATCCAGCTCGCAGGACCGTCAAGACCCGCACGGCCGCAGCGAAGAAGAAGCGCGCAAAGCGCTAAATGAACAACGCCCGTGCAAGGACGCGCATTGAACGATTAGACGGGACAACTGCTACCCCTGCGAGCGCCCGCGCGCGAGCTGGTCTAGAAGAGACCGGGCCACGGCGAAATCTGTCGCGAATACGTCTGGCCGCGACACGACTTCGATTAGTACGCCGGTTTTCGGACTCCTGAGAAAGGCATAGCGAAGCCGTTCTCCGCCTTCCGGCGAAGATTCGAACTCGAGTATCTCAGCTTCGCTACCGCCGATCTGCTCTCGACGCTCAGAGAGTGAATCACACTGTCTGTGTTCGCAGCGGCGCTTTACCACAGACAGGTAGTCATCACCTAAGCCGTCGGTGCGAAGAGTGAGTATGCCCGCCACTTCCGGGTTGCGCGTGTGAAGCGAGAGCTGCTCAGATCCCGTCGCTCGCCACCAGTATCTTCCCGTTGGTACTTGGAGTGGGACCCCTTTCCACTCCACCCGGGACCCATGCCATCCGTCCCACACGATCGAGAACGCAAGGCTGCGAAGCCCGTGCAAAGTGTAGTTCCGGACAGGATCCGAAGAGAACATCAACCAAATGACCGCGCCAGCGATCAGAACCTGCAGCACGATCAGGAGCTTGGCACGTGGCTTCATTGGGCATCTTTGGGAGTTGAGACTAAGGTTTTGTCGTTACCTTTCCTCCGCTACCGGCAAGCCCGGGGAGGCAACTCAACACCTCTCTTTCTGCTCGCTCAAGTTCGCGCAGCGCCGCTGAACAATCGCACTGCACGCCCTTCGGTCGCGCACTTTCGCACGCCTCCCAAGCTTGTCGAGCAAGGTCTCGGCCGATCTCCGACAACCGGCACAAACGGGTCTGTCCAATGAATAGCGTGATTGCGACGCCCGCGCCAACTATCGGAATTAGGATGAACCCCACTTCCCCCGCCGGATCAATCCCATGCAACGGGTCTTGATCAACGTACGAATAGAGATTCAGGCCGCCGCGCAACCCAATCGGGTCGGGTTGAATGTACCTGCCCGCCTGCGGATCGTAGTCTCTGAAGTAGTTGTAGAAGAGCCCCGTCTCGGCATCGCGGTATTGGCCCGGGAAACGCAACGGGAACTCTATTTGAGTCGAAGGATGACGAGCGGCGCGACCGCGACCCCTAGGGCGATCACGATTGCTACCAAGTGTTGTGCGACCCACAGGGCGGCGCTTGCCCCAGAAACGAAGAGCGTTGCTAGCAATGAGATCAGGAAGAGACCGAATGCCAGCGTCAAGCTGGCTAGACCTACCGCAACAGCGCGAAGGAACCTTGAAGGCGGTGTGGAGGTTGAGTTCTCGGTCTGAAGCGGCAGCAGCATCCTCTTACCTCGGGGCGTGAATAGTAGCCAACAACAAAACAGGATCGAAGCGGCCGGCAACAGCGCAACGGCCGTGGCGACCGGCCCTTTCATCGCTGAGAGTAAGTCGGTTGAGAGACCAACGATCAGTTCAGCGACGAACAGCGCAACGGAAACAACGAGGAGGATGCCAACGGCATGCTCAGAGATCTTCATACTGACCTCCTACGGCCAGCAAACGCAGGCCGAGACGCCTTGTTCCAAAACGGTCGAGGAACCAACGAGGACGCCTATGCTGAAGTCAAAGCCGCGCACGACCTCCAGGTTCGGCGAAGAACTGGCCTCGCCGAATTTCATGTAGGAGACCCCAACGCCAACGCCGCGTGGATTGTAGTGTCGATGCGGAATCGCGATCGAAGCTTGCGCGATAAACGCAAGCCCATCGAACACGCCCGGGTTGGGAACCGCTCGATCGTCCGAGAACGCCACGCTCCCAGTCGTACCGCTCACCTGCACGCCAAGACCCAATCCGGGCCCCACAACGATGCCCCTTACGAACGCCTGCTGTCCGTTGACGCATTCCGATCTGAGATCGAAGTAGTAGGCACCGGCTGATAGGAACTGGCCACCTGTCAGGGTCCCCGTCCATTTGACTAGGCCGAGCGGATCAGAGAACGAGAGCGGGTTCCCACCACCATAGAGGTAGGTGTTGAGTCCTCCGCGCAGCCCGATCGGATCGCTCTGGACATACCGACCCGTCTGCGGATCGTAGTCGCGGAAGTAGTTGTAGAAAAGCCCCGGTTCCGTTGGCGCGGGCGTCAGGCCACAGTCTCAGCTTTGCGTGCCCGGGAGCGTGTGCGGCAGTCGAGTGCTGCGACGACATGAGCAACCGAAAGGACTATGGCAAGAACGTTCACAACTAAGGCGCCGTTGCCAAGGTGCACCGGAAAGCTTAGATGGAGCCCAGAGCGAATGCCCCAGTTACCCTCGGGGCCAAAGTACGAGATTGTCTGGAGCGCGTAAAAGACAATGCCGAGGGCAAGTCCGATGACGGGATAGCGAACCATCAGACCGGCGGCGACGAACCCAACGGCAGGGAGCAATAAAGCAGCTGCAGAAAGCAGGAAAGATTGCGCGCCACCGAGCACAAATGCTGCAAAAACGAAGAAGGCGCCAGCTGCAGCATTAATCAAGAGCAGGAGGAGGAGAAGCTTCTGCGCACGGGTAAGGCGTCGGTCAGGAATCGCCGGATCAGCCACGGGGGCATCAGGCGGGTTATAGGGAGTGCGTGCAGCCATTCGTGTGACCTAGACGTGCGAGTTGAGTAGCTGTTTGCCAGCGGAGGCGAAGGGAAATGGGCGGACCACGTTGGGCAAACGGTACCCTTCGCCAGCGCGCACGAGCGGAAACGTCTGGAGCGCGCACACGGCATCCGTCCGCCCCAGCCACCGACGTAAGCGTGCTACTCGCGTTTCGACTTGAGGCGCTCGCGAATGGCCATGCCCGACCAGACCGCGCTCCCGATGAGAGCGACGGCGAAGGTCACGTTGAACAGGATAACGGCCGCATCCTTCACCCCGGTATAAAGAAGTAGGGCGGTCATCGCGAGCAGCAGCAGCACAAGCGCGGCAAGGAGAACGGCAACCCGCTTCAGACCGCGTTTTGACACTCGGATTCCCCTCCCCAGATGTCGTCGCCCTCGGACCGATGCACCTAGTGCTATTTGGAGACAGACATACTTGGTGGTGCATTCGAGGGAGCTTGGTGACCGTTGACGCATCCCGTCCTCTGTCGAGGACCTCCTTCCCACCGAACGCCGAAGTAGTACCTGGACTGATCGGGCTCCATAACCGTGAACTCCAACACTGCGTCCAGATCTTCTTTGCAGAATTTTGCAACTCTCGCCGCGTTCGAAGAATCATTCGCAGCGCTGACGCGCCGCCACCCCCTTGCCGTTAGCGCGGTCTCGTAGTGCCGTACGACTTCTGTCGCAGATAGTGATGCCCGAAAGTCCGCGGATACAGTCTGCACAATGAACTTTGAAGATTCCCGCAACTCGCTAGCCCAAGCTGTCTTTCTCGGGGGTGGGACGCTCGAGAACTCAGCGCTGATCCTTTGCATGCTCGACGAGCCACGAAACTCACTTTGGCTGACGGACCAGACAAAGTAGGAACCCAATGCCGCACAGACCACGATCAGACCCACGAGGACTGGTCGACGTACGGGTCGAGCCTGGACTAGACGCATTTCACCAACCACCAAGCCCTGTCGAACCCTGGTTGTACTGCACTGAAGCCGATGCGCTGAATCCGGCCCCTATTCCGATCTGAGTAGCCGTGCCATTGCCTGGCGACCACGTGAAACCGCCTCCGATGCCAACGTATGCGCCGGCAACGCCCAGACCGACGCCTCCGATGAAATCATCCACTTGCTGGTTTGAAGGACGGTAGCATTGATGCAGCCAGCCGCCCGACGCACTAGCTCCAATGCTCAGCGGATTCGGATACTGCCGAACGGGCCCACCCCCGAAGAAAGAGTTACCACTCCTGCTGAAAGTTCCGGAGAAGCTGAAGACGTACGCGTCTAGCGCGAACTGGACATAGTCGGGGAGCCTAGCGGGACACCCGCATGTCGAGGATGGCCCGCCCATACCGTAGGCGGGGTTCCCCGGAACCCAGTCCAATCCAGGCTTCGGCTGACCGGATTCGCTCCGACGTAGAGGTAGACGTGGTTGTACCTCGGCATCCGGCTGTAAAGCTCTGACACCAAGCCCGAATTGGTCTGGCTGACACTAGGCGACAAGCTGCGAGCCACCAGATTTCGATACAGCACAGAGCCAATTGGATCCGCTTCGACATAACGCCCCGTCTGCGGATCGTAATCGCGGAAGTAGTTGTAAAGAGTTACTTGGACTCTTCGCGCTTAGCGGATTTCCGCAGCGCACGCTCGATCGCCGGAAACACAGGGAAGCTGAGAAGCCCGACGATAAAGGCCCACACGAAGAGTTTAGAACCGCTGACCGAAGGGAGCGACATGAGGTACACATGAACCTCGTGACTTAAGCCTGCCCACAGCGAAACACAGAATACCAATGCAGCGAACCTACAGAAGGCTTTGGTCAAGGGGAGTTGGTCCCGAGCGGCCCCTTCCATAGCCTCTCCCAACAGCCCGCCGAGCCAGAAGCTACCAACGACAACTGGCACTAGCAGGTAGCCAGACAAGAAACCAGCGAGTATGACCAATACGACTTCGAGAGTGTTCACGGTAGGTTCAATGGGTTGCCTAAACTCGACGAAGCCCCCACCAGCGCAGAGACGTAGGTTGAGGAGAGATAGATCTGACCATACTGCCTGCCTAAGAGGCTCGATATGTTTTGGTACCCGAAACGTTGCAGCTGCGCTAATGAGACATAACCGCTGACGCCAAACACAGCGGCTGTGAGGTTGCCACCAAGCTGACCAAGTCCGCCAAATAGAGCCGCGTTGGTAATGCTTGAAGCGTGGCACGGATCGATCAGGTTCGAAACGGCTTGACCCGTTCCGCCCGCAAGAGCGGAATACATCACGCCACCAGCTTTCCCTAGGGCTCCACTCGCGGCGTAGCCGCCAAACTTTGCAATCGAGCCTCCCAACGGACCGCCTAGCGCGCTCAGTGCGCCAGAAGCTGCGCCGCTTCCCAGCGCTGCGATGATCTGCTGAGAGGTTAACGGTCCGGTGCTTGTTGCATAGGTAACCCCGAGCTGTACAACCGCGCCAACCGCGGCACCAGCTGCAGCAGCAAGAATGAGTGGAGGAAGCTCTCCGGTCGGGTCGCTCAGGCTAACCGGATTTCCATCGACGTAGAGGTACGGATTGATCCCGCCCGCGAGCCCAATCGGGTCGCTCTGGACGTATCGTCCGATCTGCGGATCGTAATCACGCTGGTAGTTGTAGGCGGTGCTGGTCTCCCGGTCGAAGTACTGGCCGGGGAATCGGAGCGGGAACTCGAAGCGTTGCCCATCGCCATCGGGATCCTCCTCCGGCGGGCTCTTGCCGAAGGGTTCGGTGTTCTCCCAGCGCCAGACGAGCTGGTGGAAATCGTTGGTGATCACGCGCGGGGTGTTCAGGTGATCGGCATGAATATAGTAGAGCTTCGCCTCGGTAGCGGGAGACGGCCCCTGGCAGGTCACATTCCCCGCGGCGACGAGAAAGCGTAGCCGTGACCCCCGCGGGGGATACGATCCGGTGAAGGTGAGGCTCACCGTCCCCTCGACCATGAAGCCGTTCTTGAGCGACTCGCCGGCGAAGACTTTGGCGAGCTCGGAGAAAGTCCCGTCGCCGGCGGTCTGGAGCGTCTCGCTCACCGCCTGCCCGTCGATCGAGGTGATGCTCGCTTGGATGAGCGTCCCCGGCTCGATCGCAGCGGCGCTCTGCACCTGGAACTGCAGGGCATTACCCACGTCCATACCGCCGCTCTGGCTCAGGGTAAAGAGTTCCATTTGCCCATCTTGCACCGTCACGCTCGCGCTGCCCGCCCCATCGTAGGTGAGACGGAACCCGTAGGGCTTGCCGCTCACCCAGTCCAGATCGGTTTCGTCCGAGGTCCGGGCCCGCCGGAGATTGGTGCCGATGCGCCACTCCCAGCCCCGGGCGCCCGGACGGCCCGAGTGCGCCTCCAGGCCTTCCCGCGGTGCAAAGGGGCGGAACGTGCTGGAGGTGTCAAGCTGCGGGGTAGCCGGACAGCCTGTCCCCGATTGGCTCTGCGCCGTCGCTACCGCCACCGGCTGATCGTTCAGCCAGAGGTATTCGCGCACCGGCGGGCCGGCGGGGCTGGATTCCGCGATCAGCCGTCCTTGCGTATCGTAGTGATAGACCGCATCCCCGAGCGCGGAGCTCTTGCGCACCCGCTGCCCCAACGCGTTTACTTGGAAGCTCGTGGGACCGGCTGAAGAGACGGCCGAGACGAGCCGGCCGCGGGCGTCGTAGGCGAAGGAGTTCGCCCCGTCTCCAGTGACCGAACCGTTCGCATCGTGCACGTAGCTCCGGGTGCCCGAGGCGCCCGTGATCGCGGAGAGGCGGTTACTGGTCGGGCTGTAGGTGTAGGCGTCGGTGCTCCCGCCGATGCTCTTCGACAGGCGGTTGCCGACTGGGTCGTAGCCGAAGGCGAAGGTCGAAGTCGGCAACACTGCGTTCGTGAGCCGATCGAGTGCGTCGTAGCCGTAGCTCGTCGTGTTAGCAGGGTTGCCCTGCTCAGCGATGCTCGTGATGCGGCTCGCGGCATCGAAGCCGAGCAGCTTCGTCGGCCCGCCCAAGCTGTGGCTTGCGATCCGGCCGTCGAGATCGAAGCCTCGCGTAGAGGCCTGAAGGTTGCCGAAGATGAAGGCCTTCGCCGGCCCGAACGGGTGATAGAGGACGTCCTGCACCACGACCTGCGTCTGGCCTCCGCCCGTGGTCTCGATCCGGTTCACCCGGCCCAAGCCGTCGAACCCGTAGCTCGTCGTGCGCCCCGACGGATAAGTCATCCCGGCCATGCGGCCGGCGGCATCGTAGGCGTAGGCGGTGGTGTAGGTCTGGCCCCCGATCGCCCGGGTCTCGCTCACAATGCGGCCCTGGGGGTCATAGCCGTAGGTGGTGGTCTGGAGCACCGGGCCCGCGGCCGAGATCTCCGTGATCGACGTGAGTCGCCCGATCCCATTCGCGCCCTGGTCATAGGCGTAGTCGACCTGCTTGAGCTGGGTCCCGGTCGCCTGGTTGTAGACCATGCGGGTGACGCGGTTCAGCGCGTCGTAGGTGTAGCTCGTTGATTGGCCCTTGGCGTCCGTGGAGGTGATCAGGTCGCCCGCCGCGTCGTGGGTATTGGCGGTGGTGCCGGCCTCGGGGCTTGACTGCGCCGCGAGGTTGCTCAGGCCATCGAGGGTGTAGCCAGTCGTGTTGCTGCGCGGGTCGCTGACCGATACGAGCTGGTCCAGGCCATCGTAGCCGTAGCCGGTCACCCCGCTCGCCGGGTCGATGACCTGCTTCATGCGGCTCAGGGCGTCGTAGGCGTTCACAGTCACCCGGTTTAGTGGATCGGTGATCGAGGTGACGTAGCCCTGGTTGTCGTAGGCGTAGCTGGTGACCTGGGCGGCGGGATTCGTCCCGCCGATCTCCTGGTCGAGGCGGTTCAGGCCCGAGTAGACGCGGCTGCGCGTCTGCGCGAGCGCGCTGACCGGATCGAACACGTCCTCGCGGGTGCGGTTGCCCATCGCATCGAGGGTATAGGCCATGCGGTTGCCGAGATTGTCCTGGATAGCGGTGAGCCGGTGCGCGCCATCGTACGTGTAGGAAAGAAACGAGCCGTCGGGCAGCGTCACCTTCGTCATTTGCCCCACGCCGTCGTACTCGTAGCTCGTCGTTTCGGTTCCGACCGTCCGAGAGGTGAGCCGCTGGCGCTGGTCGTAGGTGAGGGTGGTCACGAGCCCGTTCGGATCGACGATCGTGAGCGGCTGGCCGTGGGCGTTGTAAACGCTGATCTGCGTCCGCTGCCCGAGGGTGTTAGTGATGGTGGCGGCGTTCCCGCGCTTGCCAAGATCCGGGTCGTCGTTCGGGTAGTAGGTGTAGGTCGTGACGTCGGCCGCGTCGGTGCGCGGGCCGTCCACCGTGAGGACCTGGCCGTTCGCGTTGTACGTGTAGATCCACGTGCGCGGGGTGCCTACCGGGGTCGCCGAGAAACCCTGTGCGCCGGTCGCGTCGTTCGTCGCCTGCACGGTCTTCGCGAGCAGGCTGCCGCGATTGCCCGGGCTGGGATCTGTCGGCTCACCATACACATACGTCGTGATCCTGAGCGGCTCGGCCTGCCGCGTCGGCAACCGGTACGTCGCATGCCACTCGGTCGTGATCGTCCGAGTCTGGGGCGTAGTCCCACCCGCCGCCGTCAACCCCTCGACACGCTGAGTCTCCAGATTGCGCGCAAGGTCATAGCTGTAGTTCGTGCGATTCCCGTTCCAGTCCACACGCGAGGCGGCATTGCCGTTGGCGTCGACCGCTTGAGACGCCGGACCGCAGGACGGGCAAGCCGGCCCGGAGACCGCCGTGTTTCGGTTGATCCCGAGCACCGGCGAGAAGGCGTAGGTCCGGGTCTGCCCGAACGCATCCGTGACCGCCGCCGTGTTCGTCCCGTATGTCACGGTGACACGATCCGCGCCGCCGGCGCGTTCGCTCAGTGTCGCCCTGCCCTGGGCGTCGTAAGACCAGGTGACGAAACGCTGACCATTCTCATCGGTGATGCCAGTCAGCAACCGCGGAACGCTCGCGTTTTCGTAGTGATAGGTTCGAACTCGGGTATCCGGAAAGGTCACCGAGACAAGACGGTCCGCCGAGTCGTAGGCATAGCGGTACGTGTTCGAGGCGGGATCGGTCATCGACGCGACTCGACCCTGGCTGTCATAGGTCAAGCTCAAACTCTTGCCGAAGGCGTCAGTTGCTTGAACCAGATACTTGTTTGCGTCGTAGGTGAACGTCGTCGTCACGCCCGCGCGATCCGATAGCGACACGAGCGCCCCTTGCGCGTCGTACGTCTCGGTCTCCTCGGTCGCTCCAACCAGATAGCGCCACCCGGTGATCGCTCCCGGCGCGTCGGTAATCGCAGTCAGCCCGTCGATCACATCCGCGTCGCCTTGGTACTCAGACCCGCTGCGGCGAAACACATACACGCGCCCGTCCTGCCTGACCGCGCTCACCGCGGCAGGTTCGAATCCGCTGAAGTGCAACGACCGCGAGTATTCCCCCGACCAGAAAAACCCGAACCCCGCGGGCTGCCGGAAGGCGGTAATGTCCGGTCCGACCGAGGCGTTGTAGTAGCGCTTCAGCGCGACCGAAAGTGGACCCTGGCTCAGGTAGTCGGTTTCAATCTGGCACTTGTTCCCGGTGGCAGGGTAGATTGGGTTGCGAGACGCGGGGCAGGAGGAAGGACCGCGTGACTTCGCCAGATCGACGTTGGTCGAACTGCATGTTCCGAGAGTGTCATTCCAAAACTGTCTGGCGGGGCAGATGGGGACGCAACGGCCCCCGGTCCAACGTTTGGACGGCTCGCACCGACACTCGTTGCCATCCTCGGAGATCAAACTGTTCGGGCCAAGGCCACAGTTGACGTATGCGGCACCAAGCACCGCGCTCTTGACCGTAGTTCCCTCTCGCCAGGAGAAGTTGCACGATAGCTCGCCGTCGAAGCCGCCAGTCGGTACCCTCCGCACAAAGAACGCGAACGATGCCGATACGCAGTGATCGCCGAAACGTGATACGCAGTGCTGGTCGCAGGCCTCTTCGTGACTCCATGCGTCTACGTGTGGTGACACTCCTTCCCTGTGCGGTGGCCAGCCGGATGCAGTGAACGGGGCATTGAGCAAAAGCGCAAGCAATGCGTTCGAGAGTGGTTTGCGCAGCACGGCAACCGTCGTGGCGAGCGCCGAGAACAGCGCTCTCCATGCCCTGGGCCCAACGCGCGCCTGGTTAAGGGCTTTCGACCGTGGCATCCGGCTTCTGACGAGATCGCGCGAGAACGGCGCGCACTGAGTGCGATCGACCATCGGGTTCCCCTCCCTCGACGATTCGGCAAGCTTTCAGAGCTTCGCACTTTCGACGCGTGCCAAACGCAAAATTTTGTTAACTCCAGCCGTCTTGCGTGCGGCGCGGGCGCGCGTGACACGCGCCGAGCGGCGCAACCGGCTGGGGTCAGGAGCGAGAGACGAGAGGGAAAGCGCCTTAGCAGTGCCGCGCTTTAGCGGTGCCACCGCTAGAGCGGAATCGCGCTGACCGGCGCCGTTACAATGGCCGCGATCATGACGCGCCTCGCGGTCTTCAACCAAAAGGGCGGGGTCGGGAAGACCACCACCGCGCTCAACCTCGGCGCTGCGCTCGCGCGGCGGAGGGTTGCGCCGCTGCTCCTCGACCTCGATGCGCAGGCCCACCTCTCGCACATCCTCGGCCCCGCCGAAGGCTCCGCCGACAGCGTCTTCGCCTACTACAACGAGTCGAAACCGCTGCGGCAGCTCGCGCGACCCGTCGCCCTGGCGTCGCTCGAGGGCCGCGGCGAGCTCGTCCCCGCGCACTCGGAGCTCATGAAAGTCGACTCGCTGTTCGGCAAGGGGCCGCGCATTCTTCACCGTCTGAAGGACGGACTGGACGAGTACGCGGGCGGCGGCAACAGCCGGGCCGTCTTCATCGACTGCTGCCCGCTGCTCGGCGTGCTCTCGCTCTCCGGGATCTTCGCCGCCGACAAGGTCCTCGTCCCCGTCTCGGCGGACTTTCTCGCCCTCAAGGGCGCGTTGGCGCTCGAGCACACGCTGCAGGCGCTCGAGCACGTGCTGAAGAAGCGCGTCGAACGCCGCTACGTGCTCACGCGATTCGACTCGCGGCGGAAGATGGCCCACGAGATCGAGACGACGTTGCGGAACCGCTTCGGGGACGAGCTTTGCCGCACGCGCATCGGAGAGAGCGTCGGGCTCGCGGAGAGTCCGTTTCACCGCAAGGACATCTTCGCCCACGACCCGAAGGGCCGCGGGGCGCGGGACTACGAGGCGCTGCTGGAAGAGCTGCTCGCTGCCGGGTTTCTGGAGGTCTAGCGGCGACCTACTTGGTGACGAGCGAGACGACGTCCTCGAACGAAACCGGGTCGGCGTTGCGCGACCCGCCGACGGTGCGGCACTCGAGGACCTGGCAGTGGAGGTACATCTGGCGGAGCTTGCGCTCGGCGTCGGCTTCGTCGCGGCCATGGATGGTCAGGTTGTCGACCACCATGCCGGTGCGCGTTCGGATGCGGAAGCCGTACTTGACCGTCCCGTTCCCCAAAGCCATAGCGCCCCCGCGATCAAATAGTTAGGCGGGGTATAGCAGATTTCCCTCACAAGGGCAACGCAAAGGCCTCATTTGGTGGCACTTTTCGGCAGCGGGGCGGCGTCGCCCGGTCGACACACCGCAGCGACGGGAGGGACAGGCGGATTCAGTCGATCCGGTGCAGGCCGCGCTCTTCCGCCGACGTCAGCACCCTCAGGCAGGGGATGTACCCGTCGTGGAGGATGCCGTGCAGCTCCATCTGCTTTTGCGAGCGCAGGAGCCCGGCGAGGTAGTCGACGATCTCCCGCGTGATGACCTGCCCCGGCACGAGCATCGGGATCCCGGGCGGGTAGGGGGTGATCTGGTCGGTGCAGACGCGGTCGACGAGCGCGCGGTTGACCTGATCCCGCTCGT
>Ga0209853_1000162_pt1 | contig 17835 bp, 34 predicted proteins | sample GWRWS1_30_40_FD_187224 | JGI IMG/M metagenome (GOLD analysis project Ga0209853, IMG submission 187224) | Riverbed sediment microbial communities from areas with vegetation nearby in Columbia River, Washington, USA - GW-RW S1_30_40 (SPAdes)... | ecosystem: Environmental > Aquatic > Freshwater >...
GTACCTGATGAAGGGACGCCTGGAGGCCGAGGGCATCCCCGTGCTGGTGAAGGGGGAAGGCGAGGGCCCGTATCGCATGGGCCCCGTCTCCCTGTGGGTCCCGGGCAGCCTCGAGGTCCAGGCACGGATGATCGTCGAATCGATCGAGTCGAGCGGCGCCGCCACGCCCGCCGACGAAGAGGCCTAGGGACCGAGGAGCTACCGCTTGGAGTACTGCGGAGCCTTGCGGGCCTTCTTCAGGCCGTACTTGCGCCGCTCCTTCTCGCGCGCGTCGCGCGTGAGGAAGCCCTCCTTCTTCAGGACCGGCCTGAGCTCGGGGTCGAGCTCGAGCAGGGCCCGGGAGATGCCATGGCGGAGGGCCCCAGCCTGGCCCGAGACGCCGCCACCCTCGATCCGGGCGATGACGTCGAGGTCCTTGTCCCGGCCCACGGTGCGAAGCGGCGAGGAGACGATCATGCGGTGGGCCCGGGTCGGGAAGTACTCCTCCAGGCTTCGGCCGTTCAGCTGGAAGTTCCCGTCGCCCGGCACCAGCCGAACCCTGGCCACCGCCTCTTTCCGGCGTCCCGTCGCGATCTGCGCCACCTACTCCTCCTTCTTCGTCCTGTGGACCGTAGTCTTCTTCTCGGTCGTCTTCTTGGTCGTGGTGGTTGCCTTGGCCGTTGTGCGCTTTGCCGCGGTCGCTGCCTTGGCGCTCGTCTTCTTGAGCCTCGCCTTCGCGGTGGAGCGCTTCGCGGTGGGGCGCTTCGCCGCGGTGGCCTTGGCCGTGGGGCGCTTCGCCGCCGTTCGCTTGGCGGCCGGTTTCTCGGGGGCCCGGGCCTTTGGCGCCGTGGGTGCCTTGGGCGCCTTCGGAGCCCTAGGGGCGGGGGCCGCGACCGGCTCCCGCTTCGGCAGGCCGTCCCACCGGGGGACCTCGCCGAGGGCCAAGAGCTCCGGCTTCTGGGCCTGGTGGGGGTGCTCCGGTCCAGCGTAGACCTGGAGCTTCTTGGCCATGGCCCGGCCCAGCCGGTTCTTCGGCAGCATGCCCCTGATGGCCTTCTCCACCATGAACACGGGCTTCTCGGTGAGGAGCCTCGCATACTTCGTCTCGGTGAGGCCGCCGGGGTACCCCGAGTGATGGTAGGCGACCTTCGTCTCCTCCTTGCCCCCGGTCAGCCGGACAGCCGCCGCGTTCACCACGATGACGTGGTCTCCGGTGTCCATGTGCGGGGCGTAGATCGGCTTGTGCTTGCCCCGGAGGATGGCCGCCACCTCGGAGGCCAGGCGGCCGAGGACGGCGCCGCTGGCGTCGATCACGAACCAGCGCCGCTCGATGTCGCGCGGCCTCGGGCTGTAGGTCTTCATACGTGAGAAGGTCGGCCCGGACGAGCCGACGCCCCATGCTACCTGCGGATTTGAGCCACCGTCAAAGGGCGGGTCTCCCGTCCGTAGACCACCCGCTCCAGCGTCAGGCCATGCGGTGGGGCCACCCGGCCCGCCCGCGAACGCTCCCTGGCCGCCAGGATGGCCGGGACCTCCTCCGGATCGATCCGACCCTCCCCCACCGCTACCAGCGTGCCGACCAGGGCGCGGACCATCTGGTGGAGGAAAGCGTTGGCCCGGGCGGTGACCTCGACCCGATGCCCCGAGCGAGAGACAGCCAGGCGCTCCAGGCGCCGGACGGTCGAGGACCCGTCCGCCGGCGCCCGGCAGAACGAGGCGAAATCGCGCTCGCCGACCAGGTGGCGCGAAGCGGCGCGCATCCGTGGGACCGACAGGTCGCCCGGCCGGTGCCACACGTATCGGGCGGTGAAGGGATCGGGGAACGGCCCGACGTCGATCCGGTACCGGTACTCACGGGCCGTGGCGCTTCGCCGCGCGTCGAAGTCACCGGGGGCGAAGCGGGGGTCGGCCACGACGACCTCGGGGGCCAGCATCGCGTTCAGCGCGCGCTGGAGGCGGGCCACATCGAGCTCCCTGGCCCACTCGAACGAGACGACCTGCCCTCGGGCGTGCACGCCCGCGTCAGTTCGACCCGCCACCGAGAGCTTGGGGACGTTGCCCAGGAACCGTTGCAGCGCAGTTTCGAGCACGTCCTGCACCGTCCGCTGTCCGCGCTGCCTCGCCCACCCCCGGAACTCCGTCCCGTCGTACGCCAGCGTGAGCCGCACGACGCGCGTCATGCGAGGCGCCCTGAGGTCAGCGTGACCTCAGCGCCTACTCCTCCGAGGCGACGAGCTCGATGCGCGCCATGGGCGCGCCGTCACCCTGCCGCGACCCGAGCTTCAGGATCCTGGTGTACCCTCCCGGCCGCTCCGCGTACCGGGGGCCGATGTCGCTGAACAGCTTGTGCACCACGTCCCGGTCGCGGATGACCCTCAGGACCTCCCGCCGAGCGGCGAGATCTCCCCTCCGTGCGAACGTGATGAGCTTCTCGGCGAGCGGGCGAACCGCTTTGGCCTTGGCCTCAGTGGTGTTGATCGCCTCGTTCACGAACAGCTGCGCGGCGAGACCTGACAGCATGAGCCGCTGGTGCGCCGGGCCGGAGCCGAGCCGGGGGCCCTTCCTCGGACTGGGCATCCCCTACTCCTCCCGAAGACCCAGCCCGAGCTCGGCCAGCTTGGTCTTGACTTCGTCGATCGACTTCTGGCCGAAGTTGCGGATGTCCATCAGCTCGGCCTCGTTCTTCTGGACCAGGTCGCCGACGGTGTTGATGCCCTCGCGCTTCAGGCAGTTGTAGGAGCGCACCGACAGGTTCAGCTCCTCCACCGTGATCGCGTAGTCGGAAGGCACCGACTCGTCCTCCGCCGGCCCCACGGCCACGCTGGGCGCCTCGGCCAGCTCGGAGAAGAGCTGCACCAGCTCCAGGAGCGTGCCACCGGCCGAAGCCACGGCCTCCCGGGGGCTGATCGAGCCGTCGGTCTCGACGTCCAGGATCAGCCGGTCCCGGTCGGTCATCTGCTCGACCCGGGTGTTCTCCACGGTGTACGACACCTTGCGGACCGGCGAGAAGATGGAGTCCACGGGGACCACGCCGATGGGATCCCGCGGCTTCTTGTTGCGGTCGGCCGGCCGGTACCCCACGCCCCGCTCCACCACCATCTCCATCTCGAGGCTTCCGCCCTTGGCGATGGTGGCGATGTGCAGGTCCGGGTTGAGGATCTCCACCCCCGCCGGGGGCGAGATGTCGCCCGCCGTGACCTCGCCGGGACCCTTGGCCTTCAAGTACATGGTCACCGGTTCGTCCACGTCGGACCGGATCACCAGCTCCTTCAGGTTCAGGATGATGTCGGTCACGTCCTCTGTGACCTTCGGGATGGTCGAGAACTCGTGGAGGACGCTTTCGATCCGGACGGACGAGATGGCCGCCCCGGGGATGGACGAAAGCAGCGTCCGCCGGAGCGAGTTCCCCACGGTGTAGCCGAATCCCGGCTCCAGGGGCTCGATGGCGAATCGGGAGCGCGTCTCGTTGACGGTCTCCTCTTGGATCTGCGGTCTTGCGACGATGAACACCTGACTACCTCCTCCGGCGGGGGATCAACCATTCCTTCCCCGCCTCGTACGGCCCGCTCGACGGGCGGACCGGCCCGGCGCTACACGCGCCGGCGCTTCTTCGGCCGGCACCCGTTGTGGGGCACCGGGGTCACGTCCTGGATGCCGGCCACCTCGAGGCCGGTCGCCGCGAGGGAGCGGATGGCCGTCTCGCGGCCCGATCCCGGGCCCTTCACGAAGACATCGACCTTCTGGAGCCCGTGCTCCTGGGCCTTGCGTGCCGCGGACTCGGCCGCGAGCTGCGCGGCGAACGGGGTGGACTTCCGGGAGCCCTTGAACCCCACGTTGCCGGCGCTGGCCCACGAGATGGTGTTGCCCTGAAGGTCGGTGATCGTGATGATCGTGTTGTTGAACGTCGACTTGATGTGGGCCTGGCCGTGGACGACGTTCTTCTTCTCTTTCTTTCTGGTCTTCTTGGCCTTGGGCTTCGCCATCGCTCTCCCTAGCCCTTCTTCCCGACGGGCTTCTTCTTGCCGGCCACGGTCTTCTTCGGCCCCTTGCGGGTGCGCGCGTTCGTGTGGGTGCGCTGCCCGCGCACCGGAAGGCTTCGGCGATGCCTGACCCCTTGGTAGCTGCCGATCTCGATCTTGCGCTTGATGTCCTGGGCCACCTCTCGGCGGAGATCACCCTCGACCTTGTATGTGCGGTCGATATGCTCGCGGATGCGGGCCACCTCGTCCTCGGAGAGGTCCCGCACCTTCGTTCCGCCGGCGAGGCCCGTCGCCGTCACGATCTCGAAGGCACGCGTGGGTCCGATCCCGTAGATGTAGCGGAGGGCGATATCGACCCGCTTGTCGCGGGGAAGGTCGACGCCTGCGATCCGAGCCACTCGCGCTCCCTCCTATCCCTGCCGCTGCTTGTGCCGGGGGTTCGTGCAGATGACCCGGACCTGGCCGCGCCGGCGGATGACCTTGCACCGTTCGCACATCTTCTTCACCGACGGCCGGACCTTCATCCTGCGAACCTCTTCCCTCACTTGTAGCGATACACGATCCTGCCACGCGCCAGGTCGTACGGCGACAGCTCCACCAGCACCCGATCCCCTGGGAGGATCCGGATGTAGTGCATCCGCATCTTCCCCGAGATGTGAGCCAACACGTTGTGCCCGTTGTCGAGTTGCACCCGGAACATGGCGTTGGGCAGCGGCTCGGTGACCGTGCCCTCTACCTCGATGGCGTCCTTCTTCGGCAATCTCTCCCGGTGTTTCTCGTCGACGGACACGTCAACCCTCCCGAAGGCGAACCGAAACTGCCCCGGACGAGGGCGGACCAACAGTATAGGGGCGCCTCGTCGGTCCCGTCCACGCGGAGGCTTGGCCTCGAGAGGCTCGGTGGCAAACCCGCAGCTAGAGGGCGGTATGCGGCTTACGGACCGGGCTTGGGCTGTGCCTCCTTCGGCCCGCCGGAGGCCGCGTCCGCGGGCCCGCCGGCGCGCGCGTTCTCCACGACGACGACCTGATCGCCGGTCGCACCCCCGTTGATGGTGCCTTCCAGGTCGCCGACGTTGTCGAGCATCCGATCGCGGATGCCGCGGAGCTGGTCCAGCAAGGCGTCCCGGCGCGCCGTGAGGTCCGAGACGACCTGTTCGGCCTCTCGCCGAGCATCCCGGAGCGTCCGTTCGGCCAGCCCGCGCACCTCGTCCGCCTTGCCCTGTGCCTCGAGCCGGACGCGCTCCGCGTCGGCCTTGGCTTCGGCCAGGATCCGGTCGGCCTCCACCTCGGCCTCCTTGCGGAGCTTCTCGACCTCGCGGTCGAAGGTCCGAACGACGTCGGCCACCCGAGCGGACACGGCCTGGTAGGGATCCCGACTCGCCGAGCCCGGGTCCTTGGCGGCCCCCTGCCGGCGCGCCTCCCGGACCTCCGATTCGAGCTTGCGGACCTGGCTCTCCAGATCCTGGACGTGATCGGCCACACGGCCCAGGTACTCCAGGACCTGGTTCGGGTCGTATCCGCGCCACACCGTGGCGAACGTCGGGTTTCGAACGCGGGCCACGCCCGCCGAAGGCGTCAGGTCCGGCTTCTCGGTGCCCATGGATGCCTCCTGTCGACCTCGAGCAGCTCCTCCACCTGGGCGGACAGTACCTCCATCCGGGCCGCCCGCGCTACAGCCGAATGGTCAGAACCTCGTGGCCGTCGTCCGTGACCGCGATGGTGTGCTCGAAGTGGGCGGCCGGTGACCCATCGGCGGTCACGACTGTCCAGTCGTCGGCCAGCACCCGGGTGGGCCAGTCCCCCATGGTGACCATGGGCTCCACGGCCAGCACCAGCCCGGTGCGGAGCTCGGGTCCCCTCCCCGGCGGCCCGTAGTTCGGGATCTGGGGGTCCTCGTGGAGGCTCCGGCCGATCCCGTGGCCCACGTACTCGCGAACCACCGAGAACCCCGCGCCCTCCACCACCTGCTCGACCGCGTGGGAAATATCCGAAAGGCGCCCGCCCGGGCGGACCTGGGATATGGCGGCCTCCAAGGCCTCCTCGGTCACGCGGACCAGTTTCTCGGCCTCCGCCGAAGGCGGCTCGCCCACGAACACCGTGACCGCCGAGTCCGCGTGGTAGCCCTCCCAGATGGCCCCGAAGTCCAGGGACAGGATGTCCCCGACCTTCAGCATCCGCTTCGGAGACGGGATGCCGTGAACGACCTCATCGTTCAGCGACGCGCATATGGATGCCGGGAAGCCCTTATAGCCCTTGAAGGAGGGGGTCGCCGCCCGAAGGTGGATCTCCTCCTCGGCCACCCCGTCAAGATCGGCCGTCGAGATGCCAGGCCGAACGGCGGCAAGCACTCGATCGATGGTGCCGGCCACGATCCGTCCGGCCGTTCGCATCTTGTCCACTTCCTGGGGCGACTTGTAGATGATCATGCTTCCAGGTCGAGCAGGTCGGAGATGGCCTCGATGGTTCGGTCCGCCACGACCTCCTCGGGCTCGTCGGCTTCGATATCCCGGAGCAGGCCGCGCTCCCAGAAGTACAGCACCAGCGGCTGGGTCTCCCTCCGGTACACCTCCAGCCGGCGGCGGATCGTGGCCTCGTCGTCGTCGGACCGGAGCTGGAGCTCGTGGCCGCAGACGTCGCAGATCCCCTCCACTCGGGGGCGCTTGAACTCCAGGTTGTACACCCGCCTGCAGTTCGGACACACGATGCGGCTGGTCAACCGCTTCACCGCCATCTCATCGCTGATCTTGAAGTTCAGGACGCACGACAGCGGTCGCCCCGCCCCGGCCAGGGCACTCTCCAGCGCCTGGGCCTGGGGGACGGTGCGGGGGAAGCCGTCCAGGATGAACCCTTCTCGGCAGTCGGCTTGGTCCAGCCGGTCCAGGACCATCTCGACGGCGATCTCGTCGGGGACGTACTCGCCCCGGTCCATGTACTGCTTGGCGGATTGGCCGAGCGGGGTTCCTCGGGCCGCGTGGTCCCGGAAGATGTCCCCGGTCCCGATGATGGCGAGCCCGTATCGCTCGGACAGCCTCCTCGCCTGCGTGCCCTTTCCGGCCCCCGGAGGACCGAGGAGGACGATCCTCATGGCTACTTCAGGAACCCCTCGTAGTGGCGCATGAGCAGCTGGGATTCCAGCTGCTTCATGGTCTCGAGGGCGACGCCCACGGTGATCAGCAACGACGTCCCGCCGAAGGGGAACTGCTGGATCACCCAGAAGGCCAGCACGATCGACGGCAGGAGCGCGATGGAGGCCAGGAAGAGCGAGCCCGGCAGCGTGATGCGAACCAGCACGTCGTTCAGATAGGTGGCCGTGGGCTGGCCGGGCCGGATGCCGGGGATGAACCCGCCGTACTTCCGCAGGTTGTCGGCCGTGTCGACGGGGTTGAAGGCGATGGCCGTGTAGAAGTAGGCGAAGAACACCACGAGCAGGCCGTAGATCGCCATGTACACGAAACTCCGCGGGTTCGTCACGTAGTTGTTCAGGAAGTTCTGGAACCAGCTGGCCTGATACACGCTGCCGATCAGCGTGGGGAAGTACAGGACGGACGAGGCGAAGATGATGGGGATGACGCCGGCCTGGTTCACCTTCAGCGGGATGTAGGTGCTCCCGCCGGTGGTCATCCGCCGCCCCACCACGCGCTTCGCGTACTGCACGGGGATCCGTCGCTGGCCCTGCTCGACGTACACGACGGCCACGATGATGGCCAGGCCGATGAGCAGGATCGCCGTGAACACGCCCGGGCCGCTCTGCGCGTAGATGGCACGCCCCTCCTGCGGCAGCCGGGAGATGACGCTGGTGAAGATGAGGACCGACATCCCGTTCCCGATCCCCCGCTGGGTGATGAGCTCGCCCATCCACATGATCATGGCGGTGCCGGCCGTCATGACCAGGACGATCAGCGCGATGTTGGGCGGCGTGAACGTCCCGGGCGGGAAGATGTCGACCCCACCCAGTTGGTCGGAGCGGGAGTGGAACAGGAACACCAGGCCGGTGGACTGGAGGAGCGCCAGCACCACGGTGACGTAGCGGGTCGCCTGGTTGATCTTCTTGATCCCCGTCTCGCCCTCCTTCTGCCACCGCTCGAGCTTGGGGATCACCACCACGAGGAGCTGCATGATGATCGAGCTCGTGATGTAGGGCATGATCCCCAGCCCGAACACGGCCATCCGCGTCAGCGCGCCGCCGGAGAAGAAGTCGATGAAGCTCAGGAACCCCTGCGCACCCTGCGCCTCCAGCTGCCGCTGGAGGATCTCGATGTTCACCACCGGCACCGGCACGTGCGAGCCGAACCGGTAGACGGCGATGATGAACAGCGTGAACAGGATCTTCTTGCGGAGATCCGGGATCTTGAAGGCGTTGACGAAGGCTCGCAGCACGAGAACTCGATTCTACCCGGTCAGGTGATGACCTCGGCCTTGCCCCCGGCCCCTTCGATCTTCGCCCTGGCGGCCTCGGAGAACGCGTGGGCCCGTACGATCAGGGCCCGGTCGATGTCGCCTCGGGCCAGGACCTTGACCGGCAGCCCCTTGTGGACCAGCCCGTGCTCCAGCATGGCCGCTGGGTCCACCTCGCCGCCCGGGAACACCTGGGCCAGCTTCTCCACGTTCACCACCGAGTACTCCACCCGGTTGCGGTTGGTGAAGCCCTTCAGCTTGGGCACCCGGCGCTGCAGCGGCATCTGACCGCCCTCGAATCCCAGCTTGGGATTGTGGCGCGCGCCCCAGCCCTTCGTGCCCCGGCCGGCCGTCTTGCCCCTTCTGCCCGCCCGTCCCCGGCCCACCCGGGTCTTGGGCTGGGTGGCACCGACCGCCGGACGGAGGTGATGGAGCTTCATTCGGCCACCTCCTCAACCCTGATGAGGTGGCGGACCTTGGCGATCATGCCCCGGATCTCGGGCCGGTCCTCCTTGACCACCGAATCGTTCACCCGATGCAGGCCGAGCCGGCGGACGGTGTCCTTCTGGTCTTTCGGCCGGTGGATGACGCTTCGGACCTGCGTGACCTTAAGCCTGGTCACCGTACACCTCCTCGAGCTTGGCGGCCCTTGCGGCCTGCATCCGCTCCTGCGCCGCCGCCACCGCGTCGACCATTGGCTTGGGAGCCACTTCGTGGACCTGGCGCTCTCGGAGCCGGGCAATCTGCTCTGGTTTGCGCAGCTGGTTCAGGCCATCCACGGCGGCCCTCACGATGTTGATCGCGTTGCTGGAGCCGAGCGACTTGGACAGGATGTCCTTGATCCCGGCACATTCGACCAGTGCCCGGACCGCCCCCCCGGCGATGACCCCGGTGCCGGGGGCGGCGGGCTTGAGCAGCACCACGCCGGCCCCGTCCTCCCCGGTCACCTGGTGGGGGATCGTCGTGCCCATCATCGGCACATCGAACATCTTCCGCTTGGCCTCCTCGACACCCTTGGTGATGGCCGCGGGCACCTCCTTGGCCTTCCCGTAGCCCACGCCGACGCGGCCGGCGCCGTCGCCCACCACCACGAGCGCGGCGAACGAGAAGCGGCGGCCGCCTTTCACGACCTTTGCCACTCGGTTGATGGCGATGACCCGCTCCTCGTACAGGCTTTTCTGTTCGCTGGACGCGTCGTACCTTCGCATCAGACCGCGAGTCCCCCTTCCCTGGCCCCTTCGGCCAGCGCGGCGACCCGGCCGTGGTACAGCCGGCCCCCGCGATCGAACACCGCACGATCGATCCCGATCTGCCTGGCTCGCTCCGCCATGACCGCGCCCACCGCCTTGGCCACGTCTTTCTTGTCGCCCTTGGCCGTGACGTCGCGGTCGGATACCGACGCCAGCGTGCGGGCGGAGACGTCGTCGATGAGCTGCGCGTAGATGTGGCGGTTGGACCGGTACACGGCCAGGCGCGGACGGGCCGCCGAGCCGGCGATCTTCCTGCGGACCCGGAGGTGCCGGCGGACCCTCGCCCCCCGCTTGTCCTTCGCGTTCGAAACGAGCCTCATGCGGCCCCGCCCTTCGCTGCCTTCCCGGCCTTCTTGCGGACAACCTCGTTCTCGTACCGGATGCCCTTGCCCTTGTACGGCTCGGGCTTGCGGACCTTCCGGATGGTGGCGGCCACCTGGCCCACCTGCTCCTTGTCGCTGCCTCGAACCACGATCGTGGTGGGCGTGGGGACCTCGAACTCCATGCCCTCCGGGCAGGGGACGGGCACGGGGTGCGAGTAGCCCACCTGCACCTCGAGGTCCTTGCCCTTCATGGCGGCCCGGTAGCCGACCCCCACGATCTGGAGGCGCTTCTCGTAACCCTTCGTCACGCCCTCGACCATGTTGGCGATCAGGGTGCGGGTCAGGCCGTGCAGGCTCCGGTGGTAGCCCTCGTCCGAAGGGCGCTCGACCCGGATGGCGCCGTCCACGCGGGCGACCCGCATCTCGGGGTGTAGCCGCCGGGACAGGGTCCCCCTGGGGCCCTTCACCGTCACCGTGGCGTCCGCGCCGATCTCGACGTCGACGCCGCTCGGGATCTCGATGGGTTGCTTGCCGATCCGACTCATCTGTCCTTCTTCTCCCGCCCGCTGTGGGCTTCGCCCATCTCCTTCTTCTCCCACCCGCCCAGCGCTTCGCACTTCATCCCGGCCTCACCACACGTACGCCAAGATCTCGCCCCCGATCCCCCGGCGGGACGCCTCACGGTCGGTCATCACACCTCGGGACGTGGACAGGATGGCGATGCCGAGGCCGCCCATGACCCGGGGGAGCCGGTCTCGGGACGTGTACACGCGGCGGCCCGGCTTGGAGATCCGGCGGAGGCCGGTGATCGTCCGCTCCCGCTTCACCCCGTACTTCAGTCCGACACGGAACGCTTGGTGGACACCCTCTCCCTCTCGCTCGTAGCCGCCCACGTAGCCCTCCGCCACCAGGATCTTCAGGACGGCCTCGTTCAGACTCGACGCGGGTACGAGGAGGTCGTCCTTGTAGGCCAGGTTGGCGTTGCGGATCCGCGTCAGCATGTCCGCGACCGGATCGGTCACGTTCGTGCGAACCAACGTCTTCACCATGAGGACTTCGTCACCCCCGGAAGCTCACCGATGTGGGCCAGTTCGCGGAAGCAGATCCGGCACAGCATGAACTTGCGGTACACCGCCCGCGGCCTGCCGCACCGGCGGCACCGCGTGTACTCGCGGACGCCGAACTTCGCCGGCTTCTCCTGCTTCTCGGTCAACGCCTTCTTCGCCATCTCGCTCCCTTGCTACGAGGCCTCCGCCGCCACCGCCGGGGCCCCCTCGAACGGGAAGCCCAGCGCGATGAGCAGCGACCTGCCTTCGTCGTCCGTCCTCGCCGTCGTCACGACGGTGATGTCCATGCCCCGGACCTTCACGACCTTGTCGTAGTCGATCTCGGGGAAGATCAGCTGCTCGGTCAGCCCCAGCGTGTAGTTGCCCTGGCCGTCGAACGACCGGCGGGACAGGCCCCGGAAGTCGCGGATCCTGGGGATGGCGATCGCGATGAGCCGGTCGATGAACTCCCACATCCGGTCGCCCCTCAGGGTGACCTTCGCCCCGATCGCCATCCCCTCGCGGACCTTGAAGCCCGCGATGGACTTCCGGGCCTTCGTCACCACCGGCCGCTGCCCTGTGATGACGACCAGGTCGGCCGTGGCCGCCTCCAGCATACGGCCGTCCTTCAGGACGTCACCGACGCCCATGTTGATGACGACCTTCTCCAGGCGAGGAGCCTGCATGGCGTTCTTCAGGCCCAGCTCCCGCTGGAGGCGCGGGAGGACCTCCTCGCGGTAGCGGGACTTCAGACGGGGCACGTAACGCTCGCTCACAGTTCCGCCTCGCACTTCCGGCAGATCCGGACCTTCCTGCCGTCGGCCTCGGTCCGGTGGCCGACGCGGGTCGGCCGGCCGCACGATGTGCACACGATCTGCACGTTCGAGATGTCGATGAAGAGTTCCTTGTCGATGATGCCGCCTTGCTGGAGCTGCTGGCCGCTCTTGGCCTTCCGGCCGGTGGCCCGCTGGTGCCTCTTGGCCAGGGCCGCGCCCTCCACCAGGAGCCGGCCCTCCCGGGGAAGCACCCGGATGACGCGGCCGGAGTGGCCGCGGCTCTTGCCCGTCATCACCTGGACGGTGTCGTCCTTCTTGATGTCCACGCCCGGCACGGCTACAGCACCTCCGGCGCCAACGAGATGATCTTCATGAACCGCTTCTCCCTGAGCTCCCGGGCCACCGGGCCAAAGATGCGGGTCCCCCGGGGGTTGCGCTGCTCGTTGATGAGCACGACGGCGTTGTCGTCGAACCGGATGTAGGAGCCGTCGGGCCGCCGTCGCTCCTTGGCGGTGCGGACGACCACGCCCTTCACCACCTCGCCCTTCTTCACCGCCCCGCCCGGCAGGGCGTCCTTGACGGAGCCCACGATGACATCGCCCACCCCGGCGTACCGGCGGTGCGAGCCGCCCAGCACGCGGATCACGAGGACCTCCTTGGCCCCCGTGTTGTCCGCGACCCGGCACCGGGACTCCTGCTGGATCATGTCCTAATCACTTCGCCCGTTCGACGATCTCCACGACCCGCCACCGCTTCGTCTTCGACAGGGGGCGGGTCTCCACCAGGCGCACGGTGTCTCCCACATGCGCCTCGTTCCGCTCGTCGTGTGCGGTGAGCTTGGCCGAACGCCGCACGGTCTTCTTGTACAGGGGGTGGCGGATCTGCCGCTCGATCCTGACCAGCACGGTCTTGTCCGTCGCATCGGACACCACCACGCCGGTCCGGACCTTCCGCCGGCCTCGCTGCTCCGTGCTGCTGCCTCGCTCGCTCACTTCGATTCCTCGATCTTCGGCTCCAGATCCCGCGCGCGAAGGACGGTCAGGATCCTCGCCGTGTCGTGGCGGACCTGCTTGATCCGCATGGGGTTGTCGAGCTGCCCCGTCGCGAGCTGGAACCGCAGGTTGAACAGCTCCTCAGTGAGCGACTCCAAGCGCTCGATGAGTTGCTCGTCGGTGAGCTCGCGGAGCGCGGCCACCCGGGTCATTCCGACCCTCCCGCTCGGCTGATGAACTTGCTCTTGATCGGGAGCTTGTGGGCGGCGCGACTCATGGCCTCCCGTGCCAACTGCTCGGTCACACCGGACAGCTCGAACATGACGCGGCCGGGCTTGACCACCGCCACCCAGCCCTCGGGATTCCCCTTGCCCGAGCCCATCCGGGTCTCGGCGGGCTTCTTGGTGAAGGGCTTGTCGGGGAAGATGTTGATCCACACCTTCCCGCCCCGGCGGATGTGCCGGGTGATGGCCACACGGGCTGCCTCGATCTGCCTGCTGGTGATCCAGGCCGGTTCCAGGGCCACCAGGCCGTAGTCGCCGAAATGGACCTCGGTGCCGCCCTTGGCGTGGCCCCGCATCCGACCCCGGTGGACCTTGCGGTGCTTCACCTTCTTGGGGGCGAGCATCAGGCTTCGCCCCCCTTGGCCGGGGCGGCCGCGGAGGGCGCCTCGGTATCGGCCGGCTTCTCGGCCGCGGAGGGCGCCTCGGTATCGGCCGGCTTCTCGGCCGCGGAGGGCGCCTCGGTATCGGCCGGCTTCTCGGCCGCGGCGGGCTCGGCGCCGGTGGGCTCGTCGGCCGAAACGGCCTCTTCGGACGACGCTGCGGGCTCCTCGGCATCCAGCGCCTCGGCCTCCGCCTCGTCGGTGATCAGCGCCCCGGTCGAGGCCGCCCCGCCGGTCGTGACGTGGGCCAGGGCCCGGGCCCGGGCCAGCTCCGTCTCTTTCTCCGCCGCCGGGATCTCGTCGCCGTGATACACCCATACCTTCACGCCGATCAGCCCGAACGTGGTCTTGGCCTCGGCGGTGCCGAAGTCGATGCGGGCCCGGAGCGTGTGGAGAGGGACGCGACCTTCCCGGTACCACTCGCGACGGGACATCTCGGTGCCGCCCAAACGGCCGCCGCACTGCACCCGCACGCCGAGGGCCCCGGAGCGCATGGCGGTCTGGACCGCGCGGCGCATGGCCCTGCGGAACGACACGCGCCCGGCGAGCTGCTCGGCCACGCCCTGCCCGAGGAGCGTGGCGTCGGTCTCGGGACGGAGCTGGCTGGCCGCCGAGTTCATATCCTCGACCTTCACGTCCACTCGCTTCTTGGTGACCCGCTCGATGTCTTTCCGGATCCGGTCGACCTCGGCTCCCTTGCGTCCGATCACGATGCCGGGCCGGGCCGTGCGGATGAAGACCCAGATCTGGTCGCCCTTGCGCTCGATGTCGATGCTGGAGATGCCGGCACGAGCCAGCCGGCTCCGGATGTGCTTGCGGATCCAGACGTCCTCGTGCAACGCGTCGGCATAGTCACGCCCCGCGTACCAGTTCGACTTCCACGGGTAGATGACCCCTAGCCGCAGCCCGTACGGATTGACCTTGTGACCCACTACAGTTCCTCCCCAAACGACTTAACGACGAGTGTGATGTGCGCCGTGCGCTTGCGGATGCGGGCCGCCCGGCCGTACGCCCTGGGCCGCCACCGCCGGAGCGTTGGCCCCTCGTCGACCCACGCCCGCTCGACGATCAGGTTCTGGGGCACCACGCCGGGGCTCTGCTCCGCGTTGGCCACGGCGGAGTTCAGGGCCTTCTCGACGGTACGAGACGCGGCCTGCGGCGCGAACCGAAGGATCCGCCGGGCCTCCTCCACCTGCTGGCCCCGGATGAGGTCCACCACCCGCCGCGCCTTCGGCGGCGAGATGCGGACGTACTTTACCGTGGCTCTCGCTTCCATCGCCTACCTGACCGTCGTGCTCCGCTCGGCTCTCGCGTGCGACCGGAAGGTACGGGTCGGCGCGAACTCACCGAGCTTGTGCCCGACCATCGACTCCGAGACATACACCGGGACGTGCTTCCGCCCATCGTGGACCGCGATGGTGTGCCCGACCATCTCCGGCACGATCGTCGAGCGGCGGGACCAGGTCTTGAGGATCTTCTTCTCGCCCCTCCGGTTCATCTCGACGATCCTGACCATCAGGTGGTCGTCCACGAACGGGCCCTTCTTGATGGACCTCGTCACGCCCTATCCACGCCCCTTCCCGCGGCGCCGCACGATGAACCTGTTCGACGCCTTGTTCTTCTTCCGGGTGCGCCCTTCCTTCTTGCCCCACGGCGAGGACGGGTGCCGGCCGCCGGAGCTCTTGCCTTCTCCGCCGCCCAGCGGGTGGTCCACCGGGTTCATGGCCACTCCCCGAACGGACGGACGCTTCCCACGCCACCGGTTCCGCCCCGCCTTGCCCAACACGACCAGCTCGTGCTCGGCGTTGCCGACCACGCCGACGGTGGCCTTGCAGGTCGTCTCCACCAGCCGCATCTCGCCCGACGGCAGCCGGAGTGTCGCGAACCGCCCCTCCTTCGCCATCAGCTGTACGCTGGTGCCGGCCGACCGCGCCATCCGGGCTCCCGCTCCGGGCCGGAGCTCCACGGCATGCACGGTGGTGCCGACCGGGATGTTGCGGAGGGGCAAGGCGTTGCCGGGGCGGATGTCCGCGCCCTCGCCCGACAGCACCAGGTCCCCGACCTCGAGGCCTTGCGGCGCAAGGATGTAGCGCTTTTCGCCATCCCGATAGTGCAGCAGCGCGATCCGGGCCGTGCGATTGGGGTCGTACTCGACGTGAGCGACTTTCGCCGGGACGCCGTCCTTGTCGCGACGGAAATCGATGAGCCGAAACCTCCGCTTGTTGGCGCCACCCTGATGCCGAGCCGTGATGCGGCCGCCGGTGTTCCGCCCTGCTCGATTGCGACCCTTGTCGACGAGGGACTTCTCGGGACGGCTCCGGGTGATCTCCTCGAACGTGGAGCCCGTCATCCCCCGGCGGCCCGGCGTGGTCGGCTTGTACTTTCGGATGGCCATGGCTACTTCCCGGTCTCGAAGATCTCGATGGCGTCGCCCTCGGCCAGGGTGACGATGGCCCGCTTCTGGTCGGGTCGCTTGCCCTGCGTCCACCGGCGGCGCTTGACCTTGCCCTTGCGGTTCAGCGTGTTCACGGATACCACCCGGACGTTCCAGATCTGCTGGATGGCCTCCTTGATCTCGGTCTTGTTGGCTCGAGGGTCCACCAGGAACGTGTAGACGTTGCCCTCCAGACCCGCGTACGACTTCTCCGAAACGACGGGGCGAACGATGACATCGCGGGGGGTCTTCATCCGGCATCCTCCTCCGTGCCCGTCTGGGGCGCGGCCGTGCGCCCCTCGACTGCGTCGAGTGCCGCCTGCGTGAAGAGCACGCGGTCGGCGGCGAGCACCTCGTATACGCCGAGCGCGGGTACGTAGGCGATCCGCACGTCGGACATGTTCCGGAAGGACTTCTCGACGGCCCCGTCCTCCGTCGGGCCCGGCAACACCAGCAGCACCTTGCCGGCGAGCTCCAGAGCGTCCAGCACCCCGGCCGCGAGCCTCGTCTTCGGCTCCTCGAACCGGAGCTCGTCCACCACGGCGAGTTTGCCGGAGCGAAGCGCGTCGGTGAGGGCCGAACGGAGCGCGCCCCGCTTCATCTTCTTGTTCACCCGCAAGGAGTGGTCGCGGGGCGTGGGCCCGTGGGCCACGCCACCCCCCGCCCACTGGGGCGCCCGGATCGAGCCCTGGCGCGAACGACCCGTGCCCTTCTGGCGCCACGGCTTGCGCCCGCCGCCCGAGACCTCGCCCCGCGTCTTCGTGGCGTGGGTCCCCCGGCGGATGGCGGCCCGGCCGGCCTCCACCACCTGGTGCATGAGTGGCACGCTGACATTGGCCTCGAAGACGTCGGCCGCCAGCTCACGCTGGGCCACCTTCTTGCCCGACGCGTCGACCACGGCAACGTTCGCCATCAGCTGGTCCCCCCAACCACGGCCTTCACCGCGGAGCGAACCATGACCAGCCCTCCGGAGGGGCCGGGCACGGCACCCTTCAGCAGCAGCAGGTTCCGCTCCGGGTCCGCCCGGACGACCTCGAGGTTCAGCACGGTCACCCGCTCGTTGCCCATCTGCCCTGCCATCCGCATGCCCTTGAACACGCGGGAGGGTGTGGCGCACGCGCCGATGGCCCCCGGCGAGCGATGCTTGCGCTCGGTGCCGTGGCTGCTGGCCAGCCCGCCGAACCCGTGGCGCTTCATGGGGCCGGCGAAGCCCTTGCCCTTCGACACTCCGACCACGTCGGCCCGGTCCCCGGGCTGGAACAGGTCGGCCCGGATCTCCTGGCCCGGCGCGTAGCTCGCAGCATCGTCGGTTCGAAGCTCGACCACGTACCGGCCGGGGTGCCCGCCGTGCGCCGCGAAGTGTCCTTCCATGGGCTTGGTCAGATGGCGGGGGTGTGGCTCCTCGAACGCCAGCTGGACGGCCCGGTAGCCGTCCTTCTCCTCGGTCTTGACCTGCACGACGAAGCAGGGCCCGGCCTTGATCACGGTGACCGGGATGGCCCGGGTGTCGTCGAAGATCTGGGTCATGCCCAGCTTCGTCCCGAGGATTCCCTTGAGCTCGGCCATGGTCACAGCTTGATCTCGATGTCGACCCCAGCCGAAAGGTTCAGGCGCTGGAGCTCCTGGACCGTCTTCGAGGTCGCGTCCACGATGTCGATAAGCCGCTTGTGCGTGAGCATCTGGAAGTGCTCCCGCGAGTCCTTGTACTTGTGCGGCGACCGGATGACCGTGTAGATGGACCGCTCGGTGGGCAGCGGGACCGGACCGACGACCTTGGCGCCGGTGCGCGTCACGTGCTCGACGATGTCGCGAGCCGCGACGTCCAGCATCCGGTGGTCGTAGGCCCGGAGCTTGATTCGGATCTTCGGTCCGGCCACTGCCGCTCTCGTCCTTCCTTCCCTACTTCAGGATCTTGGTCACGCGGCCGGCACCCACGGTGCGGCCGCCCTCGCGGATGGCGAAGCGGAGCCCCTCCTCCATGGCGATGGGGGCGATCA